>OEMB01000336.1_pt2 | contig 14081 bp, 15 predicted proteins | sample 1503471 | NCBI WGS metagenome assembly OEMB01 (sample SAMEA104379601, study PRJEB20068) | metagenome | biome: 1000743; feature: 77; material: 1998 | place: USA | collected 2012 | depth 2.5 m
ACCAACGAGATTCGCGAGGGTTTCCTCTCCTATTTCGAGGAACGGGGCCATCTGCGTCTTCCCTCCGCGCCGCTCGTCCCGCGGGCAGACGACCGCTCGACGCTCTTCACCTCGGCCGGCATGCAGCCCCAGATGCCGTACTTCCTCGGTCGCGAGCCGCCGCCGGCGCCGCTGACCGCGACGTCGCAGAAGTGCCTGCGAACGCCGGACATCGACGAGGTCGGGCTCGACACGTATCACCTCACCTTCTTCGAGATGCTCGGCAACTTCTCGTTCGGGCGCTATTTCAAGGAGGGCGCGATCGAGTTCGCGACCGAGTTCGTCCAGGAGCGGCTGCGGCTCGACTGGGATCGCATCTGGGTGAGCGTCCACGCGGGCGACCCGGAGCTCAGGCTCGGCCCCGACGAGGCCGCGATCGACCTTTGGCGGAAGATCGGCGTTCCCGCGGAGCGGATCGTGCCGCTGCCGTCCTCCGAGAACTTCTGGTCGGTCGGCGGGCCGGGGCCCTGCGGGCCCGACTCGGAGATCTACTACGACTGGGGCGAGGAGACGGGCTGCGGGGAGGCGGACTGCAAGCCCGGCTGCACGCGTTGCGAGCGCTTTCTCGAGTTCTGGAACCTCGTCTTCATGTCGTACGAGCTCCACGCGGACGGGACGCTCACCCCGCTGCCGCAGCAGAACATCGACACCGGGCTCGGGCTCGAGCGCACCGCCCGCATCGTCCAGCAGGTGCCGTCGGTCTACGACACGGACGGCTACCAGACGATCATGTCGTGGATCGCGGCGCAGTCCGGAACCGCCTACGGCGCCTCCGCCGACGCGACGAAGGCGCACCGCGTGCTCGCCGACCACGGTCGCGGGATGACCTTCATCGTCGGCGAGGGAGTGACGCCGTCGAACGAGGGCCGCGGCTACGTCCTCCGCCGCCTGATCCGCCGCGCCGCCCAGCACGGGCTGCGGATCGGGATGGAGGCGCCGTTCCTCGCCGGGCTCGCCGGCGTCGTGATCGAGCAGATGCGCGACGCCTATCCGGAGCTCGCGGAGCACGACGGTGAGATCCGGCGGGTGCTGACCGCCGAGGAGGAGCGTTTCGGCGAGACGCTCGAGCGCGGCATGAAGCTCTTCGACGAGGCTGCCGCGCGCGGCGAGATCACGGGCGAGGACGCGTTCGCCCTGCAGGCGACCTACGGCTTCCCGATCGAGCTGACACAGGAGCTCGCGCGCGAGCGCGCGCTCGGCGTCAACGACGAGGAGTACACGCGGTTGATGGAGGAGCATCGCGAAATCTCGCGCCGGACGAGCGCTCTTCAGGTCGACGTCCGCTTTCCGGGCGCGCCGCGCACCCGGTTCGTCGGCTACGAGCGCACGGAGGCCCCGACCGCGATCATCGCGTACGCCGACCTCGGCGGCGGGCTCTTCCAGGCGAAGCTCGAGCAGTCGCCGTTCTATCCGGCCGGCGGCGGCCAGGTCTCGGACGTGGGCGTGATCGAGAAGGAGGACGGCGTGCGCGCCGAGCTCGTCGAGGCCCTGCGGCTCGAGAACGACCAGGAGCTCGTCTTCCGCGGCGAAGGGTTCGGCATCGGCGACCGCGTCAAGGCGATCGTCCCGTGGAGCATCCGATATCCGACACAGGCGAACCACACCGGCACGCACCTCCTCCACCAGTGCCTGAGGGAGGTGCTCGGGGAGCACGTCAAGCAGGCGGGCTCGTCCGTGCGGCCTGACAAGCTGCGCTTCGACTTCACACATCCGCAGGCGCTGACGGCGGACGAGCGCGAAGCGGTCGAGACCCGCGTGAACGAGCGAGTGTTCGAGAACCTGCCGGTGCGAATCTACGAAACGCCGATCGACGAAGCGCGGAAGCTGGGCGCGATGATGCTCTTCGGGGAGAAGTACGGCGAGGTCGTCCGTGTCGTCGACATCGGCGGCTGGTCGGTCGAGCTCTGCGGTGGGACGCACGTCCGTTCCACCGCTGAGATCGGTCCGTTCGCGATCCTCAGCGAGAGCTCGGTCGGTGCGGGCGCGCGCCGGATCGAGGCCGTGACCGCCGGCGGGGCCTTCGCGTACCTCCACGAGCAGGCGCGGGAGGCCGACGCGCTCCGCGCCGAGCTCGAGCGGACGCGCAAGGACGGCCGGCGCGCCGCGCAGCAGGAGGAGGTCGAGCACACGGTCGTCGACAAGGAGGGGAACGTGCTGCTCGTCGAGGCGCGCTCGGTCAAGGGCGGACCGCTTCGCGATCTCTCCGACCGCATCCGCCAGCAGGAGAAGGCTGACGGGGCGATCGTCGTGTCGGTCGACGACGGCCGCGCCTACCTCGTGATCAACTTCGACCAGTCGCTCGTCGAGCGCGGCCTCGATGCGTCACAGCTCGTCCGCGAGCTCGGCCGGCACATCGGCGGCGGCGGCGGAGGGAAGCCGACGCTCGCCGAGGCGGGCGGCAAGAACCCGGCCGGAGCCCGTGAGGCGCTCGAGGCCGGCAAGCAGGCGGTCGCGGCGGCGCTCGCATGAAGGTGATGGCGCTCGACTTCGGCGCCGCGCGGACCGGCGTCGCCGTCTCGGACCCGACCGGGCTCATCGCACGCCCGCTCTGTGTCGTGGCGCGTGCGGCGGGCGCCGACGGGCTCGCCGAGCTCGTCAGGCTCGTCGACGCCGAGCAGCCGGAGCAGGTCGTCGTCGGCCATCCGCTGACGCTCCGCGGCGAGCGGGGGGAGCAGGCGCGCGCCACGGAGAACTTCGCCGCCGCCCTTCGCGAGCGCCTCGACGTGCCCGTTCTGCTCTTCGACGAGCGCTTCACGACGGATCTCGCGGAGCAGAACCCGTCCGGCGCGCCCGAGGACGCGCGCGCCGCCGCGCACCTTCTCTCCAGCTACCTCGCGTGGTCGAGCGCCGCCCCGGCGTGATGCCGCCGAAGCCGGGGCCGCCGCCGCCCCGGCCGATCCCGCGGCGCCGCGTGCTGGCGCGCCGGTTCGGCGCGCTCGGCGCCGTGGTCCTCGCCGGGCTCGTGACGTTCGCGCTCGTCGAGGTGACCGGCCGGAGCTCGACGCCTCCTCCCCCCGCGCCGACGACGGTCGCGGCGCCGAAGCCGTTCCGGATCGTCTTCCCCGAGGGGTTCTCACGACTCGAGATGGCACAGCGCGTCGAGGTCGTCGCGAAGATCGCGCAGGCGAAACGGCATGGCCGCCCGGTCCGGCTCGCGAGGCGCGGATATCTCGCCGCAACGCGGCCGCAGGTCGTGCCGGGCTTCGGCCGCAAGAAGCGGGGCCTCGAGGGCTTTCTCTTCCCGGCCACGTACGACTTCCTGAAAAACACGACCTCCGCCAGGCTCGCGCGGGAACAGCTGGACGCATTCCGCCAGAACTGGAGGCGCGTCGACCTGTCGTACGCACGCTCGAAGCACCTGACGCCGTACGACGTGCTGATCATCGCGTCTCTCGTCGAGAAGGAGGCGCTCGCACCCGACGAGCGGCCGAAGATCGCGCGTGTCATCTACAACCGGCTACATGCACGCATGAACCTCGGGATCGACGCGACCACGCGCTACGGGCTCCACGTGCCGGGGACGAAGTCGCTGACGCAGTCCCAGCTCGCGAGCGACAACCCGTACAACACCAGGAACCCGAACATCGTCGGGCTGCCGCCGACCCCGATCGCGAACCCGGGCCTGGCTTCGATGCAGGCGGCGGCGCATCCTGCTGCCGGCAACTGGCTCTACTTCGTGCGCAAGCCTGACCGCGTGCACCACTACTTCACGGACAACTTCGACGACTTCGTCAATCACGAGCATCAGTACGGGTACTAGGCTCGTCGCGCTGCTCGGCCATCCGGTCGCGCACTCGCTCTCGCCCCTGCTGCAGAACGCGGCGTTCGCGGCGCGTGGGCTCGACTGGGCGTACGTCGCACTCGACGTGGCGCCGGAGCGGCTCGCCGAGGCGGTGGCGGGGCTGTCCGCGCTGGGCTTCGCCGGCGCGAACGTCACCGCGCCGCACAAGGCCGCCGTCGCGGAGCTCGTGGGCGGAAGCCTTCCGTCGGTCAACACGCTCGTCCTGCGCGACGGGAGGCTCGAGGGCGCGTCGACGGATACCGCGATCCTCGCCGGCATTGCGGCGGATCGGCCGGTCGTCGTCGGGGGCGGCGGCGCGGCAGCGGCGTTCCTCGAGGCGCTCCCGCACTCACGCGTCTTCTCGCGGCGAGGCGATTGGCCGCCGGAGGTGAGCGGCGCGGATCTCGTCGTGAACGCGACGCCGGTGCGCGACGAGGTGCTGTTCGAGCTCGGCCCGGGACAGACCCTCGTCGACCTGCCGTACCCGCGCTCGGCGACCGCGGCCGCCGCGGCGGAGGCGGGAGCTCGTGTCCTCGACGGGCTCGAGGTCCTCGTCGCGCAGGGCGCCGCGTCCTTCGAGCTCTGGACCGGCGTCCCGGCGCCCGTGTCCGTGATGCGGCGGGCACTAGGCTTGCCCGCGTGACGCTCGAGCTCGCAACCGCGGGGGAATCGCACGGGCCTGCGCTCCTCGCGATCGTGTCGGGGCTTCCCGCGGGGCTCGTCCTCGAGCGGGACGCGATCGACGCCGACCTCCGCCGGCGCCAGCAGGGCTACGGCCGCTCGCCGCGACAGCAGATCGAGACCGACGAGGTGGAGGTGCTGGCGGGCCTCCGGCACGGGCGGACGCTCGGCACGCCGCTCGCGCTCGTCGTGCGCAATCGCGATCACAAGAACTGGACGTGGGGGATGAGCCCGTGGCCGCCGCAGGGCGAGCCGGAGGGGAAGGGCACGAAGGAGGTGACGCTGCCGCGTCCGGGGCACGCCGACCTCGCGGGCGCGCAGAAGTTCGGGCTCGCCGACGTCCGCGACGCGCTCGAGCGCGCCTCCGCGCGCCACACGGCCGTGCACGTCGCGGCCGGTGCAGTCGCGAAGGCGCTGCTCGCGGAGCTCGCGATCTCGGTCTCAGGCACCGCGCTCCCGGAGGCAGGTGCCGATCCCGCGTCGGTCGACGAGGCCCGAAAGGCGAAGGACACGCTCGGCGGCGTCGTCGAGGTAAGGGCGCGCGGCGTGCCGCCCGGTCTCGGCTCGTACGCGCGCAAGGAGGACCGGCTCGATGCGCGCCTCGCCGCGGCGCTGATGGGAATCCAGGCGGTGAAGGGCGTCGAGATCGGCGACGGGTTCGCGCTCGCGAAGCTCCGCGGCTCCGACGCCCACGACGAGATCGCGTCCGACGAACAGGGGCTGCATCGCGAGTCGAACCGTGCGGGCGGCATCGAGGCGGGCGTCTCGAACGGCGAGGAGATCGTCGTGCGCGCGGCGATGAAGCCGTTGCCGACGTTGATGCAGCCGCTCGCGTCGGTCGACCTCGAGACCGGCGAGGCGGCGCACGCGCTGGTCGAGCGAAGCGACGTGTCGGCGGTCGAGGCGCTCGCCGTCGTGGCCGAGGCGGCCGTCGCGTGGGAGCTCGCGCGCGCCGCGCGCGAGAAGTTCGGCGGCGACGCGGTCGGCGACTTCATCGCCGCCTGGCGTGCCTATCTGCAACGGATCGACTGGACGTCGCGCCGGCCGTGACGGCTCCAGTCGTGTCTGACACCAAGCCATGTCCTGACGGAGCAGACGTTTTGACAGGTTCGGGCGAGAACGGCTTGAAACGGGCGGCAATCGTCACGAAAGTGTCACGACTTCCACAACGTGTCTGACACCAGGGCATGACCGTTCCGTCCAGGAAGCACGTCGCCCTCGTCGGGTTCATGGGGGCCGGGAAGTCGACGCTCGGCCGGCGGCTCGCGGAGCGGATCGGGGTGCCGCTCACCGACCTCGACGAGGATCTCGAGAAGCTCGTCGGGCCGATCGCCGACTACTTCCGCGAGCACGGCGAGACCGCGTTCCGGGCCGTGGAGGAGATCGCGGCGGCCGAGGTGCTGCGCCGCGAAGGACCGACCGTCGTCGTCCTCGGCGGCGGCGCGGTCACGTCGGCGGCGACGCGCGCGCTCCTCGCCGAACGGGCGACGACGCTCTGGCTCGACGTCGACGCGAAGACCTGCTGGGCACGGGTCGGCGGCGGGGCGCGCCCGCTCGCGCAGGACAAAGACGACTTCGCGCGCCGCTACGACGAGCGCCGCCCGATCTACTCCGACGTCGCCGACGCGGTCGTCCACGACGTCGACGACGCAGTCCTCGCCGCGGCCGGCGTGCATGTGGAACGGGGCGCGCTGCAGCGGCTCGGTGAGCTCGTCCCCGGCGGGGGCGCCGTCGCGCTCGTCTCCGACCCGCACGTCGCCGGCATCCACGGCGTCGACGCGCAACTCGCCCTCGGCCCGCGGCTGGCAGAGACGCACGAGCTGCCGCCCGGCGAGGAGGCGAAGACGATCGCTGCGGTCGACCGCCTCTGGCGGGAGCTGCGCCTCGACCGCACCGGGACGCTCGTCGCCCTCGGCGGCGGCTGCACGACGGACGCCGCCGGCTTCGCAGCCGCCGCGTATCTGCGCGGGATCGCCTGGGTGCCGGTGGCGTCGAGCCTCGTCGCACAGGTCGACGCGGCGATCGGCGGCAAGACGGGCATCGACCTGCCGGACGGGAAGAACCTGGTCGGTGCGTTCCACTGGCCGGCGCACACCGTGATCGATCCCGCGCTCCTCGAGACGCTGCCCGCGGCGCAGCGCCAGGAGGGGATGGCCGAGGTCGTGAAGACGGGCCTTCTCGCCGGGGAGCCGCTCTGGGAGCTGCCGGACGACGACCTCGTCCGCCGCTGCGCCGCCTTCAAGGCCGCCGTCTGCCTGCGCGACCCGGAGGACCGGGGCGAGCGCAAGATCCTGAACCTGGGGCACACGTTCGCGCACGCGCTCGAGGCGGCCGCACGCTACGAGGGTGTCACGCACGGGCGGGCGGTCGCGCTCGGCCTCCTCGCCGCGCTCCGCCTCTCCGGACGCGACACCGCGCCGGTCGAGGAGCTCCTCCGGCCGGCTCCGGTCCGGGTCGACCGGGCGCGGGCGTGGGAGGCGATGCAGCGGGACAAGAAAGCCGTCGGAGGAGAGCTGCGGCTCGTCCTGCTCGAGGCCGACGGCCCGCGAGTCGATGTCGCGGTGCCGGCCCCCGACGTCCGCCGGGCCCTGGACGAGCTGATCGCCGGATAGCATCGCGGCGGTGCGCGTCATCGTCCTGAACGGGGTCAACCTCAACATGCTCGGCAGGCGGGACCCCGCCGTCTACGGCGGGCTCTCGATCGCCGAGCTCGAGGGGCGGGTCTACGAGTGGGGCCGCGAGCTCGAGCTGACGGTCCAGTGCCGCCAGACGAACAGCGAGGGAGAGTTCATCAAGTGGTGCCACGACGCGTACGAGAACACAGACGGGATGGTCGTCAACCCCGGCGCCTGGTCTCACTACGCGTGGTCGATCCACGACGCCCTCGAGCCGCTCACCGTCCCGGTCGTCGAGGTGCACCTGTCGAACGTCGACGACCGCGAGGAGTGGCGCCGCGTGTCTGTGATCCGCGACCTCGTCGCCGCGCGCTTCGTCGGGCAGGGCCCCGACGGCTACCGGCTTGCCCTCCAATACCTGAAGGAGAACGCGTGAACGACCGCATCGCACGCCTGCGGGCGCAGCTCGAGCAGCCGCTCCTCGTCACCGACCCGACGAACGTCCGCTATCTCGTCGGCTTCGAGAGCTCCAATTGCGCGCTCGTCGTCGAGGCCGAGCGCACCCGCCTCTTCACCGACTTCCGCTACATCCAGGCCGCGCGTGAGGTCGAGGGTGTCGAGGCCGTGATGACGAGGCGCGACCTGATCTCCGAGCTCGCCGAAGAGCTCTCCGGCCGGGTCGCGTTCGAGCGGGTGCTGCCGTACGGCCTGTACGAGGTGCTTCGGGACGGCGGCCTCGACCTCGTGCCGACGAGCGGCACGGTCGAGAAGCTTCGCGCCGTGAAGGACGAGGGTGAGCTCGAGCTGATCCGTCGCGCCTGTGCCGTCACCGATCGCGTATTCGAGCGTCTCGCCGAGACGAAGTTCGTGGGGCGGACCGAGCGCGACGTCTCGTGGGAGCTCGCGCAGATCTTCCACGAGGAGGGAGGCGACGACCTCGCGTTCGAGTCGATCGTCGGCGCGGGCCCGACCGGCTCGCGGCCGCACGCCCGGGCCGGGGACCGGACGATCGGCGCGGGCGAGCTGGTCGTGATCGACGCCGGCTGCACGATCGGCGGCTACGCGTCGGACTACACGCGGACGTTCGCGACCGGGCCGCTCGACGGCGAGGCGAAGGAGGCGTACGAGGTCGTGCTGCTCGCCCAGCAGGCGGCGCTCGACGGCATCCGCGCCGGGATCTCGGGCGTCGACGCCGACGGTCTCGCGCGCAGCGTGATCGACGAGAGCGCGTTCGCCGGCAAGCTCGGCCACGGGCTCGGCCACGGCCTCGGCCTCGACGTGCACGAGGCGCCGCGCCTCTCGACCGAGTCGAGCGACGTGCTCGAGCCGGGGAACGTCGTAACGGTCGAGCCGGGCATCTACCTGGACGGGAAGTTCGGTATCCGCATCGAGGACGACGTCGTCGTCACGAAGGAGGGGATCGAGAACCTCACCGGCTTCACGAAAGACCTGGTGGAGGTCTCATAGCGATGGCCGAGATGGTGGACACGAACAGCTTCAAGAACGGCATGCACATCGAGGTTGACGGCAAGGTGTGGCGCATCCTCGAGTTCCAGCACGTGAAGCCGGGCAAGGGCGGCGCCTTCGTTCGCACGAAGCTGCGCTCGCTCGATGCCGGCGCCGTCGTCGACCGCACGTTCCGGGCGGGCGAGAAGTTCGCGCGCGTGCACACGGAGACGAAAAACGTGCAGTACCTCTACGACGACGGCTCCGACGTGCATTTCATGGATTCCGAGACCTACGAGCAGTTCGCGGTCCCGCACTCGGAGATCGAGGACGAGCTGCCGTTCATGCAGCCGAACGCGACGGTGCAGGTGCTCGCGGTGAACGGCAAGCCGTCGAGCGTGCAGCTGCCGGCGTCCGTCGAGCTGACGGTCGTGGAGACGGAGCCGGGCGTGAAGGGCGACACGGTCTCGAACGTCACGAAGCCGGCGACGCTCGAGACGGGCGGCGTCGTACAGGTGCCGCTCTTCGTGAACATCGGCGACCGGCTGAAGATCGACCCGCGCGAGAAGCGCTACATCAGCCGCGCCTAACGTCCGGCTTGAACCGCGGTAAGGTCCCCGCGTGCCGACCCTCGCCGACACGACGCTCCGCCTGCTCGGACAAGAGCCCCTCGCCGGGCGGATGCCGGCCGCCGAGCAGCTCGCGCTGGCCGAGATCCTCGACCGCGCCGGCTTCGCGTACCTCGAGGTGTCCGGCGGCGGCTGCTTCGACTCCGCCGTCAAGCGCGGCCTGGAGAGCCCTTGGGAGCGGATCCGCGCCCTGAAGGCGCGCGTCAAGACACCGCTCGGCCTCGCGCTCCGCGGCCGCTTTCTCGTCGGCTCACGTCCGGTGGACGCCGACTTCGCGCGCCGGTTCGTCGCGTCGGCCGCCGAGAACGGGATCGACGTCTTCCGGCTGCACGACCCGCTGAACGACGTCTCGAACCTACGCGAGGCCGCCGAGGCGATCGTCGCGGCCGAGCGCGACTTCGAGGCGGGGCTCGTCTACAGCCCGGGCCCGACCGGCGAGGTCGACACGCTGATCGAGCGGGCGAGGATGCTGCCCGAGCTCGGCGCGGTGCGGGTTCTCCTCCACGACCCGACCGGCTCGCTCCAGCCTCATACCGCGCAGGACCTCGTGAGCGCGCTCGCGGAGGCGAGCGGGCTGCCCGTCGGCATCTACGTCCAGGGCGCCGGCGGCAGCGCGCTCGCGGCGACGCTGTCCGCCGCCCACGCCGGCGCCCAGCTGATCGCATGCGCGATCTATCCGCTCGCGCTGACGCTGCACCGCGTCTCCGGCGAGGCGCTCGCCGAGGCGCTCGCCGGGATGGGCCTCGATCCCGGCGTCGACGTCTCGGCGCTCTGGGACGCCTGCGACCTCGTCGACGAGCACATCGGCGACGAGCCGGTCGCGCCGCTCGCGCCTCGCATCGCGGTTCGCGCCGCGCAGCACGACGTGCCGGCCGGGCTCGTCGCCGGCCTCGACGCGACCCTGCGCGCACAGGACGCGGGCGATCGCTTGGAGGAGGTGCTGGAAGAGCTCGACCGCGTCCGCGCCGAGGTCGGCTGGCCGCCGCTCGCGGCGCCGATCGGCCAGGTGCTCGCCTCGCAGGCGCTCCTGAACGTGCTCTCCGCGAGCCGCTACCTGACGATCGTCGACGAGCTGCGCTCGCTCGTGTCGGGACGTTTCGGCACGCCGCCCGAGCCGATCGACCCGGCCGTCGTTCGCGCCGTCGAGCTGACGAACGACCCGGAGACCGAGGAGGACGTCGCACCGTCGTTGACCGAGCTCCGCGAGGACGCGCAGGGGATGGCGGCGAGCGAGGAGGAGCTGCTCCTGCTCGGGCTCTTCGGCGGTGACGCGGAGCGCCTGCTCCGCAACATCCGCGGTCGCACCGCCTCGGAGGAGGACGGGCTCTCCGCGGTCGACAAGGCGCGCGCCGAGCGGATCCGCGAGGTCGTGCGCATCGTGCAGGAGACGGGCATCGGGGAGGTGACGATCGAGGAGGCCGGGATGCGCGTCTCGGTGCGGTCGACCTCCGAGGCCCCCGGCGAGCCCGTCTCGCAGTCGCCGCTCGCGATTCCCGAGCCGGCGGCCGCGCCCGTGGCGCGGCCCTCGAACGGGATGATCGCGGTCGAGTCGCCGATGGTGGGGACGTTCTACCGGGCCGCGAACCCGGGCTCGCCGCCCTTCGTCGAGGAGGGCGACGTCGTCGCGGCAGGGCAGACCCTCTGCATCCTCGAGGCGATGAAGCTGATGAACGAGGTGAAGGCGGATCTCGAGGCGATCGTGCGCAAGATCCACGTCGCGAACGCCCAGCCGGTCGAGTTCGGGCAGGTGCTCTTCGACCTCGAGCCGCTCACCGGCCGGCCGCTCGACGCCGTCTGATGTTCGGCAGGGTCCTGGTCGCGAACCGCGGCGAGATCGCCGTCCGCGTCATCCGGGCGCTGCACGAGGTCGGGGCGGAGGCCGTGGCGGTCTACTCGACGGCCGACGAGGAGGCGCTGCACGTGCGGCTCGCCGATCGTGCGGTGCGGATCGGGCCGCCGCCGGCCGCACAGAGCTACCTCTCGGCGGCCGCGCTGATCGGCGCAGCGACGACGACGGGCTGCGAGGCGGTCCATCCCGGCTACGGGTTCCTCGCAGAGAACGCCGAGTTCGTGCGCGCCTGCGAGGACAACGACCTCGTCTTCGTCGGCCCGCCCGCCGGCGTCATGGAGCGGATGGGCGACAAGACGCAGGCGAAGGCGGAGATGCGGGCGGCGGGCGTTCCGCTCGTGCCGGGCACCGAAGGCGCGGCCAGCCTCGCCGAGGCGCGTGCCGCCGCCGACGAGCTCGGCTATCCCGTGCTGTTGAAGGCGGCCGCGGGCGGCGGCGGCCGCGGGATGCGGCTCGTCGCCGGGCCCGCGGAGCTCGAGGACGCCCACGCGCGAGCCGCGGCGGAGGCCGAGGCGGCCTTCGGTGACGGCGCGCTGTACGTCGAGAAGGCGATCGCGCCGGCGCGCCATGTCGAGATCCAGGTCGTGTGCGACGGCGAGGGCGGCGTGCTCACGTGCGGGGAGCGCGAGTGCTCGATCCAGCGCCGCCACCAGAAGCTGATCGAGGAATCGCCCTCGCCCGCGCTCGACGCGGAGCTTCGCGAGGAGATGGAGGCCGCGGCCGAGCGGGCCTGCCTGCACATCGGCTACCGGAACGCCGGCACGCTCGAGTTCCTCGTCGGCCCGGACGGGTCGTTCTCCTTCATCGAGCTGAACGCCCGGCTCCAGGTGGAGCACCCCGTGACGGAGGTCGTGACGCAGCTCGACCTCGTGCGCCTCCAGCTGGCCGTCGCCGCCGGCGAGCGGCTGCCGCTGACCGGACGCGCGCCGCGCTCCGGTCACGCGATCGAGATCCGCGTCAACGCCGAGGACCCGTCGCGCGGGTTCGCGCCGGCACCGGGCCGTCTCACACGCTTCCGGGCGCCGCTCGGCCCCGGCGTGCGGGTCGACACCTTCGTCGAGGACGGCAGCGTCATCCCGCCGCACTACGACTCGCTGATCGCGAAGGTGATCGTGCGCGACGAGACGCGCGATCTCTGCATCGAGCGCGCCCGGCGCGCGCTTCGCGAGCTCGACGTCCAGGGAGTCCCGACGACGCGCGACGCAGCCTTCGAGATCCTCGGCAGCGACGAGTTCCGGAGCGGCGACTACTCGACGTCGTTCCTCGAGGAGGCCGGTGCGAGGCTGCCGGCCCTGGCGGGCGCATGAGGACGCTCGTCGCCGGGGAGACGGGCGCGGTCCGCATCACGGACGCGGCCCTGACGCAGATCGTCGTCCGGGCCGCGGAATCGGCGCCCGGAGCACGCGTGCGCCGGCCGCGACGGCACCTCGAGGTCGCGATCGACGGCGGCCGGGCGCGCGTCGAGCTCGAGCTCGCGGTGTCGTACGGTCACGTGCTTCCGGACGTCGCCCGGGACGTCCAGGAGCGCGTCGCCGCCGCGCTCGGCACGATGTGCGGCGTCGACGTGACCGCAGTGGACGTCTCCGTCGAGGAGCTCGAATGACGGCGCCGGTCAGCCGCCGGGCGGCGCGCCGCTCGGCGCTGACGCTGCTCTACCAGTGGGACGTCACGGAGCGGGCGCTCGGGGAGCTCTACGAGGGCGAGGTGGACGAGTACGCGCAGACCGTGACACAGGCGATCGTCCGCGACGCCGCCGAGCTCGACCGCCGGATCACGGAGGCGGCGTCCGACTCCGGCTGGACCGCCGATCGTCTCGGAGCCGTCGAGCGGAACATCCTGCGGATCGCGGTCCACGAGCTCGACGCCGGCGAGATCCCGGCCCGCGTCGTGATCGACGAGGCCGTCACGCTCGCCAAGCAGTATTCGACCCGCGAGGCGGGCCGGCTCGTGAACGGCATCCTCGACCGCATCTACAAGGAGGCTGCATGAGCACAGAGGAATCGCTGTCGAGGGCCGAGGAGCTGCTGGCGCGGCTCGAGGCGGCGCGGGGCGAGCTCGACCGGCTGGCGGAGACGGAAGGTGGCTCGCCCGACCGGGCGCTCGAGATCCTCGGGGAGCTGTCCGAGCTCGCGAAGGCGGTCGAGGAGGAGCTCGAGCGCGCGAAGCGCGCCGCGGAGGCGGATGCCGAGAAGCCCTGACGAGCTGCGCGCCCTCGTCGAGGACTCGCTCGACGGGTTGGAGCTCTGGCCGGATCTGCACGGCCAGGCCGAGTCGGTGCGCTATTCGATCACGGTCGGCGGCAAGCGCGTGCGCCCCGTGATCTGCCTCGCGACGGCCGAGGCGGCCGGAGCCGCGCCCGAGGCGGCGCTCGCCGCCGGTTGCGCGCTCGAGCTCGTGCACACCTTCTCGCTCGTGCACGACGACCTGCCGGCGCTCGACGACGACGAGGAGCGGCGCGGGCAGCCTTCGACGTGGAAGCGGCACGGGGAGGCCGTGGGGATCCTCGCGGGCGACGCGCTGCTGGCGGAGGCCTTCAGGCTCGCGACCTCGTACGACACGCCGCGGATCGCGCGGGAGCTCGCCGAGGCGACGCTCGGCATGATCGGCGGCCAGTACCTCGACATCACGGGCACGGCCCCGGACGGTGCGACGCTTCACTCGTTGAAGACCGGCTGTCTCTTCGCCGCCGCGGTCGGCCTCGGGCTCTGGGTCGCCGGCGTCCCCGAGGCCGCGCAGGCGCCGTGGCGCGCCTTCGGCGGCGAGCTCGGCCTCCTGTTCCAGATCGTCGACGATATCCTCGACGGCGACGGCTACGTGCTGGCGCACGGCCCCGACGGCGCCCGCCGTCTCGCGGACGAGGCTGCGGGGCGGGCGCGCGCCCGGCTCGAGGCGGTCGATGCCGACACGTCGGTGCTGGGGGCGATCGTCGAAGGGCTCGCGGTCCGCACGGCTTGAGGAAGCGGCTCGACCTCTTGCTCGTGGAGCGCGGCCTCGCGGAGTCGCGCACGCAGGCGCAGGCTCTCGTGATGGCGGGTCTCGTG
>OEMB01000535.1_pt6 | contig 13655 bp, 13 predicted proteins | sample 1503471 | NCBI WGS metagenome assembly OEMB01 (sample SAMEA104379601, study PRJEB20068) | metagenome | biome: 1000743; feature: 77; material: 1998 | place: USA | collected 2012 | depth 2.5 m
CGCCGCCGCCGCGCAGCCGCCGCCGGGCGACCTCGCCGCCCAGACGAACTACACGCAGGCGCGGCGGCCGCAGGGCGCGATCCGCTTCATCGTCGTCCACGTCAGCGAAGGGTCGTACCTCGGCACCGTCACGTGGCTGCGCGACCCGCGCGCGCACGCGTCCGCGAACTTCGTCGTGGGCCGGGACGGCGAGGTGCAGGAGCTCGTGCCGCTGCACGACGTCGCCTGGCACGCCGGGAACTGGGCCTTCAACGTTCGCTCGGTCGGGATCGAGAACGTCGGGTTCACCGACGATCCGGCCGGGTTCACCATGCGGGAGTACCGCGCGAGCGCGCGGCTCGCTGCGGTGATCGCCCGCCGGTCGCTGATCCCGATCGACCGGCGTCACATCATCGGCCACAACCAGGTGCCGGACCCGAACGACCCCCTCCAGGGCGGCGGCATCGACAACCACACCGATCCGGGCAGGTTCTGGAGGTGGCGCCTCTTCATGGCCCTCGTGCGGCGCTTCGCCTACCCGCAGCGGTTCGTGAAGCACGAGCACGTCGGGCTTCAGGTCGAGTCCAGCACGCTCTACGGCGGCCAGACGGTCGCCGGCAACGTGCCGTGGCGCACCCGGGTGGGCGGCCCGGTCGCGCGGGTGTCGTTCCTCGTCGACGGCAAGGTGCGCTGGGTCGACCACGTCAAGCCGTTCGCGTTCTCGGGCGGAAGGCTCTGGCGGACGGTCGGGCTCCGGAACGGCAGGCACAGGCTCGAGATCCGCGCGTACAGCGCGAAGGGCTCCTGGACGCGGCACCGCTTCACCGTTCGAGTGCGAAACGAGCCGTTCACGCTCGCTCCGGTCGGCCTGAAGCCGCAGCAGCAGGTCTCGGGCGTCCAGCCCGTGCAGGCGGTGTTCACCGGCGTGCCGCCGTCGCGCGTGCTCCTCTATCTCGACGGGCGGCTGATCGAGCACGACACCGCGCCGCCGTATCTCTTCCGCTGGGATACCCGGAGAACGAAGGACGGGCCGCACACGCTGACGCTCGCGGGACGGGCGCGCGACGGGCGGGTCGTCCGGTCGCGCGTCCAGGTGGTCGTCGCGAACAGCGCCGCCGCGCCGGCGAAGATCGTGTCGAGCTCGCTCGCCGACGGGCAGTCCGTATCCGGGCCGCAGCACTGGCTCGTGGCGACGACCGGCAACGTGGCGCACGTCGAGTTTGTCGTCGACGGGACGGTGCGAGCGACCGCGACCGCGGCGCCCTACTTCTACGACTGGGACACCGGCGCCGGGCCGGCCGGCCCGCATGCGCTCGCGGTGCGCGTGGTCGGCGCGGACGGCACGGTGGTGGAGCAGGCGCTCACGGTGACCGTCGTGCCCGCGGGCTGACGACGAAGCCCGCATAGAGGAGCACGGCTCCGAGCGCGATGCCGATCGCCTCGCCCGCGGCGCCGAGACTCCCGATGCCGCTCCCGATCGCGGCGGCCGCGACACCGAGCACGATCAACGTGTTTCCGAGCGGGCGCCGGCGGAGGGAGCGAAGCGCGACGGCCACGACCGCGAGCGTCCCGAGTGCGTTCGCGAGGATCGCGAGCAGGCGCGGCGGCAGGAAGGAGAGATGGTCCGCCGCGTGCGGAATGCCGTGCGCCGCGAACGCGCCGTGCACGGGCATCGCGATCGCGACGCCGACCGCGAGGCCGGCGTACGCGAACGCGACCGCTCTGGCGCGGCCGACACCGGCGAGCAGCAGCGAGCCGGCACCGAGGAGCGGCGCGGTCAGCAGCGCGCCCGCCGCGTAGTAGACGCGGAACGCGCGGGCGTCCCACTGCGCCGCCTCTCCCCAGGCGATCGCGGCCGCGGCAACGGAGTAGGCGCCGAGCGAGCACGCCCACGCCGCGAGCTCGGGCCGGCGCGTCGCCCGCCAGCGGCGCGCGAGCAGGCCGGCCAGCCTGAGCGCGAGCAGCGCGGCGGCGAATCCGAGCAATGCGTCCACGGCGCGAGCGTACGTGCCCGCGCGGCAGGGTCCGTGGCCGCCCCGCGGGCGCGGGGCAGGCCTTCCGGCCGCACCGCTAGCCTGGTGTGGGTGCCGGAGAAGAAGTACCTGTTCACGCCCGGACCGACACCGGTCCCGCCGCAGGTGCTCGCGGCGCTCGCGGAGCCGGTTGTCCACCACCGGAGCCCCGACTTCAGGCCGATCTACGAGCGCTGCCTCGCCCGCCTCCGCGAGGTCTGCCGGACGCAGCACGACGTACTGCTCTTCACCACCTCCGGCACCGGCGCCTTCGAGTCTGCGGTCGTGAACCTCGTCACGCCGGGCGAGCCGCACCTCGTCGTCTCGGCGGGCAGCTTCGGCGAGCGCTGGCTGGAAATGGTCGGCGGCTTCGGCGGAGACGTCGATTCGCTCCGGTACGCGTGGGGCGAGACACCCGATGCCGCCGACGTCGCCGCGCGGCTGCGCGAGCGCCCGGCGAAGGCCGTGTGGGTCGTCCAGTCCGAGACGTCGACCGGCGTCGTCTCCGACGTGCAGGCGATCGCGGCAGCCGCGACCGAGGCCGGAGCGCTGGTCGTGGTCGACGCGGTGTCGAGTCTCGGCGCGGTGCCCTGCGAGACGGACGCGTGGGGTCTCGACGTCGTCGTCTCCGGCTCGCAGAAGGCCCTGATGACGCCGCCCGGGCTCGGCACGTGCGCGGTCTCGGACGCGGCGTTGGCCGCGCGCGGCAGCTCGCCGCGGTTCTTCTTCGACTGGGAGCGGACGCGCGCCGCGCAGGCCAAGCTCGACGCACCGTTCACGCCCGCGGTCTCCCTCGTCGCAGGTCTCGACGTCGCGCTCGGCCTGCTGCTCGAGGAGGGGCTCGACGCGGTGTTCGAGCGCCACGTCCGGCTGGGGCGCGCCGCCCGGGCCGGCGCGAAGGCGATGGGCCTCGAGCTCTTCTCGCCCGACGAGGATCGGAGCGCCGTCGTGACCGCCGTGCGGACGCCGCCGGGAATCGATGCCTCCGACGTCGTCAGGTCGCTCCGCGACCGCTTCGGCATGACGATCGCGAACGGCCAGGGTGCGCTCTTCGGGAAGATCTTCCGGCTCGGGCACATCGGGTGGTTCGACGTGTTCGACATCGCGACGATGCTCGCGGCCGTCGAGATCGCGCTCGCCGACCTCGGCGCCGAGATCGAGCGCGGCGCCGCCGTGACGGCCGCGCTCGAGGCGTACGAGCACGCCCCCGTGGGGTGAATGGAAGGAGTGACGACGCCGCGCGTCCTCGTCCGTGAGGCGATCGCACCCGCCGGCGTCGAGCTGCTCCGCTCGCGGTTCGACGTCGACGAGGACGCCGAGAGCGAGCTCTCGGAGATCATCGACCGCTACGACGCGATCGTCATCCGGTCGGCGACGAAGCTGACGGCCGAGCTGATCGTCCGCGCCGCACGACTCCGCGTGATCGGGCGCGCCGGGGTGGGGGTCGACAACGTCGACGTCGAGGCGGCGACGAGCCGCGGCATCGTCGTCGCGAACGCGCCCGAGTCGACCGTCGTCTCGGCTGCCGAGCACACGATCGGGCTGCTCGTCGCACTCGCGCGCAACATCGCGCAGGCGCATGCCGCGCTCAAGCAGGGGCGCTGGGAGCGCAAGTCGTACGGCGGCATCGAGCTCGCCGGCAAGACGCTCGGGGTGCTGGGCTTCGGTCGCATCGGCCAGCAGGTGGCGCGCCGCGCCGCCGGGCTCGGCATGCGCGTCATCGCCTACGACCCGTTCGTCTCGACGGAGCGCTTCCGCGAGCTCGGAATCGAGCGCGTCGAGAAGACCGACGACGTCTATGCGGCGGCGGAGTTCCTGACCTTGCACCTGCCGCTCACGCCGGAGACGCGCGGCTCGCTCGACGCAGCAGCGTTCGCGAAGATGCAAGACGGAGTTCGATTCGTCAACGCCGCGCGGGGCGAGCTCGTCGACGAGGCCGCTCTGCTCGACGCGCTCCGCTCCGGCAAGGTCGCCGGCGCGGCGCTCGACGTGTTCTCCGCCGAGCCGTACACCGGTCCGCTCCTCGAGCTCGACAACGTCGTCGTCACGCCGCACCTCGCCGCGTCGACCGACGAGGCGCAGGACCGGGCGGGCGTGATCGTCGCGGAGCAGGTCGCAGCCGCACTCGACGGCGGGCACGTCACGAATGCCGTCAACATCCCGGTGATCGGAGCCGACGATCTCGAGACGCTCGGCCCGTATCTACCGCTGGCCGCGAAGCTCGGCCGGCTCGCGATGGAGCTCACGGAAGGGCGGGCCGACGAGATCGTGCTGACGACCTTCGGCGGCCTTGCGGACTACGACACCCGCCTGCTCACGGTCGCTGCGCTGAACGGCGCGTTTCAGGGACGCGCCGACCGGCCGGTGAACTACGTGAACGCACCGCTGATTGCGCGCGAGCGCGGCATCGAGGTGCGCGAGGAGCGCTCACGGTCGACGCGCGACTACACGGATCTCCTGCGCGTCGAGATTCGCGTCGGCGACGAGCGGACGCGCGTGGCGGGAACGCTGATCGGCCGCGACAACCGGCAATGGCTGGTGAGCGCGCTCGGCTTCGACCTCGACCTCGAGCTCGCGCCGCTGCTCGTGCTCTTCCACTACGACGACATGCCGGGCGTGATCGGCCGCGTCGGGACGCTGTTCGGCGAAGCCGGGGTGAACATCGCCAACATGACGGTGTCGCGGTCGCGCCGGGGCGACAAGGCGCTGATGGTCCTGAGCGTCGACTCGATGCCGCCCGGGGAGCTCGTCGAGCGGATCCGGGCGGAGGGCTTCGACGACGCGCGCGTCCTCGAGCTAGGACCGGTCGTGTAGCGACGCCTCGCGCGGAACGGGCAGGCGGTCGCCGTGGTTTACGCTCGGCGTCGTGGAGGAGTGGCCCGAGCCGGTCGAGCGCGTCGCAGCGGTGCTCCGCGCGCGCGGCATCGACGCGCGCCTCGAGGAGTTCCCGGAGGGGACGCCGACCGCGGCCGCAGCGGCCCGCGCAGCGGGCTGCGACGTGGCCGAGATCGTCAAGTCGATCGTCTTCGTCTGCGACCGCCGTGCCGTGCTCGCGCTCGTGCCGGGCGACCGGCGCGCCGATCCGGCCAAGGTCGCGGGCGCAGCCGGTGCGGGCGGGGCGCGCACGGCGAAGCCCGACGAGGTGGTCGCCGCGACGGGCTTCGAGCCGGGCGCCGTTGCGCCGTTCCCTGCGCCGAACGTGGCACGCGTGCTCCTCGACCGCGGGCTCCTCGAGTGCGAGCTCGTCTGGGCGGGCGCCGGCTCGCCGACGCACCTGCTCGGGATCGCGCCGGTCGACCTTGCACGGGCGGCGCGGGCCGAGATCGTCGACCTCGTCGAGGACTGACGGCGGCTCTCGGTACGATCTGGCGGAGTACACGACGAACCGAGGGAGACCCCGAGATGCAAGAGACCTCGAAGATCTGGATGAACGGCGAGCTCGTGGACTGGGCCGATGCGACGGTGCACGTCGGAAGCCACGGTCTTCATTACGGCTCGGGTGTCTTCGAGGGGATTCGCGCCTACGAGACGGCGCGCGGCACCGCAGTCTTCCGCCTGACCGAGCACTTCGAGCGGCTCACGAACTCGGCGCAGCTCCTCTACATGGAGCTGCCGTACTCGGTCGACGAACTGAAGGCCGCGTGCTGGGACCTGATCGGTGCGAACGGGCTGCCGGAGTGCTACGTGCGGCCGATCGCGTTCTTCGGCTACGGGGAGCTCGGCGTGTCGTCGCGGGGGAGCCCGGTCGACGTGGCGATCATGTCGTGGCCCTGGGGCTCGTACCTCGGCGAGGAGGGGCTGCGCAACGGCATCCGCGCGAAGGTCTCCACGTGGACCCGCATCGGCCCGAACGTGATCCCGCACGTCGCGAAGGCGACCGGCGTTTACCTCAACTCGATGCTCGCGGTGCTCGAGGCGAACCGCTCGGGCTACGAGGAGGCGATCCTCCTCACGCACGACGGCTACATCGCCGACGGCTCGGGCGAGAACATCTTCATCGTCAAGGACGGGGTCATCTACACGCCCGATCTCTCGGCGTCGATCCTGCCGGGGATCACGCGCGACACCGTCATCCAGATCGCGCAGGATCTCGGGCACAGCGTCGTCGAGAAGAGCCTGATCCGCACGGATCTCTACCTCGCCGACGAGGTGTTCATGTGCGGGACGGCCGCCGAGGTGACGCCGATCCGCGAGGTCGACGACCAGCTGGTCGGGCCGCCCGGCCCGGTGACGCTCGAGATCCAGGCGGCGTATCTCGACACGGTGCACGGCCGCAGCGAGCGGTGGACGCAGTGGCTCGAGTACGCGCCGGCGGCGAAGACGCAGGCGTGAAGCAGGAGACGCGGCCGGTCCCGCTCTCGGGGCCGTACCTCGACGAGCGCGAGGAGGCGCTCGTGCTCGAGGTGCTGCGCTCCGGGCGGCTCTCGCTCGGCCCGACGGTCGACCGCTTCGAGGAGGCGTTCGCGGCGAGGACGGGCGCGCCGTACGCAGCCGCGGTCTCGTCCGGCACCGCAGGGCTCCACCTGCTCTGCATCTCCGCGGGCATCGGGCCGGGGGACGAGGTGATCACCACTCCGTACTCGTTCGCCGCGAGCGCGAACTGCTTCGTGTACGAGGGCGGCGTGCCGGTGTTCGCGGACGTCGACGCGAGCACGCTGAACGTCGATCCCCGCGCTGTCGAGGCGGCGGTGACGACGCGCACGAAGGCGATCGTCGCCGTCGACATCTACGGCTACCCGTGCGAGCTCGACGAGCTCCGCGCGATCGCCGATCGCCACGGGCTGGCGCTGATCCAGGACTCGTGCGAGGCGCTCGGCGCGGAGTACAAAGGCGCTGCGGTCGGGTCGCACGGCCCGAGCGCGGTGTTCGCGTTCTATCCGAACAAGCAGATCACGACGGGCGAGGGCGGCATGGTGACGACGCACTCCGAGGAGGAGTGGCGACTGCTGCGCTCGCTGCGTAACCAGGGCCGAGCCGACTCCGGCGGGTGGCTCGACCACGTGCGCCTCGGCTACAACTATCGCCTCGACGACATCAGCGCCGCGGTCGGGATCGGGCAGCTCGACAAGCTCGACGAGATCCTCAAGCTCCGCTCCGCAGTCGCCGGCGCCTACGGCGAGCTGCTGGCGGACATCGACGGAGTCGTGCTTCCGTGCGCGGACGACGACGACCACAAGCGCTCGTGGTTCGTGTACGTCGTCGCGCTCCCGGACAACGCGGCGCGCGAGCGCGCGATCGCGCGGTTCGAGCGGGAGGGGATCGGCTACAACCGATACCTGCCGTCGATCCACCTGCAGCGCTACATGCGCGAGCGCTACGGCTTCCGCGAGGGCATGTGCCCGGTTTCGGAGGACACGAGCTCGCGCACCCTGGCGCTGCCGTTCTTCACCGGCCTCGAGCGAAGCGCGCAGGAGCGCGTCGCCGAGGCCCTCGCCGCCGCTCTCTGAGCCGGCGGTCCCGCCGGCTCCCGGCTCCGCAGCGGCGCCACGCCGGCGAGCCGACGTGTCCGGACCAGCTCCGTTACGACTTCTGCGCGACTTTGCAACGACTTCTGCGCGACTTTGCAACGGTGTCTGACACCGGGACACGGACGCTGCAGGCATGTCCGAGCGCGAACTGCAGGGGTTTTCCGGTTCGTGTCTGACACCGGGAGATGTCCGGACCGGACGGTCGCGGTCCCGCGATAATCCGGCGATGGACGTCCAGTCGGTGAACCGGGCGGCGTCGTTCACGACGAAGGACGGCTCGACGATCCGCGAGCTGCACCACACGGAGCACCAGAGCCTCGCGGAGGCGACGCTCGAGCCGAGCGAGGCGACCGAGCGCCACTACCACCGCGCGAGCGAGGAGATCTACTTCGTCCTGAAGGGATCCGGCACGCTCGAGGTCGACGGCGAGCAGGTGCGTGTGCGGCCCGGCGATGCCGCCCTGATCCCACCCGGCGCCTGGCACACGCTCGAGAACGACGGCTCGAGCGAGCTCCGGATCCTCTGCTGCTGCGCGCCTCCCTACTCGCACGACGACACGTTCTTCGAGTAGCGTCACCGACAATGGCGGTCACCTCGCCGCGGATGATCTTCCTCGGCTTCGGCAAGTGGGCGCGGGCCGACCGCATCTACGCGCTCGAGCCGCTCGAGGGCCCGGACCGGGGCCACGGCCGGCGAACCCGCGTCTGGGTCGAAGGCCTCACCGAGCCGATCGTCGCCTCGCGGACCGAGCGCACGATCCTCTCCGAGATGGGCCAGGACGCGTCGCTCGTCAACCCTGTGCTGGACGACGCGCTCGATCTCGCGGAACGGCTCGCCGCCGCCGTCGAGGAGGGCCGCGTCGACCTCGGCGACCTGGGACGCCGCGCGCGGCGCGTGCTCGAGAAGACAGCGAGGCCGGTAGAGCCCGAACAGCTGTTTTGAGCGAGCCGACAGGGCCGTTCCCGCCCGACGCCGGCCGGCCGGGTGTCGGCGAGCTCGTCGGCCGGCTCCGCCTCGACCTCTCGCCCGCCCGGGATTCGCCCGACTTCCGGCGCCTCTGGCTCGCGCAGACGTTCTCGTTCGTGGGGAGCGAGGCGGGCTATGTCGCGCTCTCGTACCAGCTCTACGCCCTGACGAACTCGACGCTCGCGGTCGGCCTGCTCGCGCTGGCCGAGCTCGTGCCGCTGCTGACCATGACGCTCGTCGGGGGAGCGCTCGCCGACGCATTCGACCGGCGGCGCCTGATGCTCGTGCAGCAGGTCGGGATGATCGGAGGCGCCGCGATCGCGCTCGTGAACGCGCTGCTCCCGCACCCGCACGTCTGGCCGCTCTACGCGTCTGCGTTCGTCGTCGTCTCCTCGTTCGCCTTCGGCGCGGGAGCTCAGCACTCGATGACGCCGCGGCTCGTCGGCGAGGGCAAGCTGGTCGCCGCGAACAACCTGACGAGCCTCAGCTCGAGCCTCGCCTCCGTGCTCGGCCCCGCGATCGCCGGCGTCTTCATCGGCACGGTCGGCGTCACCGGCGCATATGCCCTCGACGGCGCGACCTTCCTCGGCACGCTCGCCGCCGTGTGGCGCCTGCCGGCGCTGCCGCCGCAGGGGGAAACCGCTTCGCCCGGACTGCGGTCGATCCTCGAGGGCTTCCGCTTCATCCGCACCAGCCGCCCGATCCTCGCCTTCATGCTGATCGACACGAACGCGATGATCTTCGGCATGCCGACGGCACTCTTCCCGGCGCTCGCCACGCACCGCTTCCACGATCCGAGCCTCGTCGGCTATCTCTACTCGGCGACCTACGCCGGCGCCCTCGTCGCCTCGGCGCTCGGCGGCTGGGTCAACCACGTGCGCCGGCAGGGGCTCGTGATCGTGATCGCGGCCGCCGTCTGGGGAGCGGCGATCGCCGCGTTCGGCTTCGCGACCGAGCTCTGGCTCGCGTTGCTCCTGCTCGCGCTCGCCGGCGGCGCGGATCTCGTCAGCGCGGTCCTGCGCGGCACGATGCTGCTCGAGCTGACGCCCGACTCGCTGCGCGGCCGGCTCGTCGGGATCGAGTTCGCGCAGGTGGCAAGCGCGCCGGCACTCGGCAATCTCGAAGCGGGGACGGTCGCGTCGCTGACGAGCATCCGCGCCTCGATCGTCTCGGGCGGCATCGCCTGCGTGGCCGGCTGCGCGCTGCTCGCGCTCGCGTTCCCCGCGCTGCTCCGCTACGACGCGAGGAATCGTGAACCGGCTCGGGCGTGACTTCTTCGACCGCGCCGTGCACGAGGTCGCACCCGACCTGATCGGCGTCACCCTGCTCGTCGACGGCGTCGGCGGCCGCATCGTCGAGGTCGAGGCATACGACCAGGAGGATCCGGCGAGCCACGGCTTCCGCGGCCGCACCGAGCGGAACGCCGCGATGTTCGGCCCGCCCGGCCATGCGTACGTCTACCGGTCCTACGGAGTCCACTGGTGCCTGAACCTCGTCTGCGAGCCTCCGGGACGGGCGGACGCGGTGCTCCTGCGCGCCCTCGAGCCGAACCACGGGCTCGAGGCGATGCGGGCCCGGCGCGGGTCGGACTCGCTGCGCGCGCTCTGCTCGGGCCCGGGCAAGCTCTGCCAGGCACTCGCCGTGACCCGCGCCCACGACGGCCTGCCTCTCGACCGGCCGCCGTTCGAGCTTCTGCCCCGCGAGGGGACGCCGGAGATCGCGACCGGCCCGCGGATCGGGATCACGCGGGCCGCCGAGCTCCCGTGGCGCTACGGCCTCCGCGGCTCGCCCTACCTCAGCCGGCCGCTCCGACCGTGATCCGCACTTTCATGCCCGGCGCGGCGGCGACGCCGGCGCGCGGCTGCTGCGCGAGCACGCGACCCGGCTTGCCGGCTCCGAAGCCAAGTGCCGGGCGGAGCTTCAACCTCCGGAGGCGGGCGCGCGCCTGCCCGACCTTCAGCCCGACGACGCGCGGCACGGTTCCGTGCAGCGGTCGTGCGAGGACGAGCGTCACCTTGTCGAAGGACGAGAGACGGCCGGTCCGCGGGAACTGGCGGAGCACCACGCCGATGCGCTGACCGGGCGCGGCCGGCTTGTACACGAGCTGCGGGGTCAACGGCTGTCCGTGAAGCCGGTCGCGCGCGGCGCCGAGCCGCCAGCCGACGACGTCCGGTACCTCGACCTCGTTCACCCTGCAGTTCGCGGTGTGGGCGGGGCCGCGGCCGCTGAAGTAGACGAGGAGCGAGACGTCGTGGCACCGCCCGTTGTCGAGCTCCGTCCGGCCGTCGCGGTAGGTCACCCGGCGGGGGGCAACCGAGAGGTACGGCGGCGACGGGAACGAGCCCGGCCGGGCGCCGATCAGCTTCAGAGCCGACTCCATGAACGACTTCCAGATCAGCGCGGGGTAGGTGCCGCCCACGACCGGCCGTCCGTGGAACTCGGTCAGCATCGGTCGAAGCCCCTTCGGGTAGCCGACCCACACGGCCGCGACGAGCTGCGGCGTGTAGCCGACGAACCACGCGTCGCCGTAGTTCTCCGTCGTGCCCGTCTTGCCCGCGACGGGCTCGTCCGGCAGCGCCGCCGCCGTCCCCGTGCCGCTGCGGACCACTCCCTGGAGAAGCTGCGTCAGGAGGTACGCATCGGTGGGCGAGAGCACCGCCGTGCGCTTCGGTGCGTTCGCGTACACGACGTCGCCCTTGACGTCCTTGATCTTCGTGATCGCCCGCGGCCTGTTGCCGAACACCTTGCCGTCGATCCGGTAGCCCCCGTTCTGGAACGACGCGTACGCGCGCGCCATCTCCAGCGGGTTGACGGCCTGCGTGCCGAGCCCGATCGAGAACACGCCGTCGAGCGGGCTCGTGATCCCGAGCGCGTGCGCGGTGCGAGCGACATTCGCAGGCCCGACGACCTTCGTCAGCTGTGCGAAGACCGAGTTGTCGGAGACCGCGATCGCCTTGACGAGATCGATCGGGCCGAGGTACTCGCCCTCGTAGTTCGACGGCGTCCAGTACTTGTTCCCGAGGAAGATCGAGATGGGCTTGGACGTGAACGTGCTGAGCGGCGAGATGCCTTCCTTGAGCGCGGTGGCGAGCACGAAGGGCTTGAAGGCGGAGCCCGGCTGGCGCTCGCCCTGAACCGCGAGGTTGAACTGGCTCTCGTGGAAGCTCCGTCCGCCGAACATGGTCAGCACGGCGCCGTTCGACGGGTTGATCGCGACGAGCGCCGCCTGCGGGCCGTCGGGGCTCGGGAGCCACTTGTCGATCGCGGCGCGCGCGAGCTTCTGAAGCCGGAGGTCGATCGTGGTGTCGACGCGGAAGCCGCCGCCGAAGACTCGCTTGGCCCCGAACTGGTCGATCAGCTGCTGCTTGACGTACTCGCCGAAGTACGGCGCCTGGCCCCGGACGCCGGAGAGGTGGATGTTCTGGGGCTTCGGGAGCGGCGCGTGCAGGGCACGCCGGAAGAGCGCCGGCTGGATGATCCCCTGCTCCAGCATCAGGCGGAGCACGACCGCCCGCCGGGCGACGGCGGCGCGGGGATGCGTCACCGGGTCGTAGCGGCTCGGATCCTCGGGGATGCCGGCGAGCAGCGCCGCTTCCGGCAGCGTCAGCTTCAGCGCGTCGTGGCCGAAGTACGTGCGGGCGGCGCGCTCGACTCCGTAGGCGCCGTTTCCGAAGTAGATGGTGTTGAGGTACGCGGTGAGGATCCGGTCTTTCGTCCATACCTGCTCGAGGCGCCATGCGAGCGCCGCCTCCTTGAGCTTGCGCGTCACGGATCGCTGCGCGCCGGTCAGCTCGTTCTTCACGAACTGCTGCGTGATCGTCGAGCCTCCCTGCAACGCGGACTTGTGACGGACGTCCGCCCAGAGGGCGCGTGCCATCCCGCGGACGTCGATGCCGCGATGCTCGTAGAAGCGGCGATCCTCCGTCGCCACGATCGCCTGCTTGATCCACGGGGAGATCTGGTCGCTCTGTACGAGCACGCGGCTCTGGCTCCCACGCAGCACCGCGAGGATCGTGTGACCGTCGCCCGCGTAGACGTAGCCGTCGACCTGCTGCTTCCCCGCCTGCGCGAAGGGGTCGAGCCCGCTCAGCTGCTCTCCCACCGCGAGGACGAGGCCGTAGGAGAACGCGGTGAGCGCGAGGACTCCGAGAACGCCGATCAGGGCGAGGAGGCGAAGCTTGCGGATCCGGCGCCTGCGCCGGCGCGGAGCCGCCGGCTCGGTGCGTTTTCGACGGAGCGGCACGGAAGCCGCGGATTTTAGCGCCGTCCGGGCGCTGGACAGTTGCCTCGGCGCCCGGTAAGAAGCCAGCGTGGGAACGAAGCCGTACGGAACGTGGCCCTCGCCGCTCGGCGCCGACCTCGTCGCCGCAGCCTCGAGCCCCCGCTACGGCCACGTCGACGTCGAGGCGGCCCGTGTCCGGTTCACCGAGGCGCGCGCCGGCGAGGGCGGCCGAACGGTCGTCGCCGAGGCCCGCTCCGGCGGCGAGGTCGTCGATCTCACGCCGCCCGGCGCGAACGCGCGCACCCGCGCCCACGAGTACGGCGGCGGTGCCGTCTGGTACCACGGCGACACGGTCTTCTACTCCGATTTCTCGGACGGCCGCCTGTACCGGCTGGACGGCGACGGTGCGGCACCGCGTCCGGTCACGCCGGAGCCGGCCGCGCCGCACGCGCTTCGCTACGCCGACGGCGTCGTGACGCCGGACGGGGAGACGGTGATCTGCGTCCGCGAGCGCCACGCGGACGGCGGCGTCGCGAACGAGCTCGTCTCGCTGCCGGCGGACGGCTCGGCCGAGTCGCAGGTGCTCGTCTCGGGGAGCGACTTCTTCATGGCGCCGCGGCTCGACCCCGCCGGGCGGCGGCTCGCCTGGCTCAGCTGGGACCACCCGCGCATGCCCTGGGACGGCACGGAGCTCTGGCTGGCCGAGCTCGGCTCGCTCGGCGAGGCGCGGCTCGTCGCGGGCGGCGAGCAGGAGTCCGTGATCGACCCGCAGTGGTCGCCGGGCGGCGTCCTCCACTACTGCTCGGACCGCACGGGCTGGTGGAGACTCTACGGCGACGGCGTGGCGCCGCTTCGGCTCGACAGGGGCGAGCTCGGCTTCCCCGCCTGGGTGTTCGGGCTCGCGAGCTACGCGTTCCTGGACGACGGGCGCATCGCATGCGTCGTGACGCGCGACGCCGTCTCGTCGCTCGAGCTGCTCGATCCCTCGCGCGGCACGCTCGAGTCGGC
>OEMB01000246.1_pt1 | contig 12824 bp, 13 predicted proteins | sample 1503471 | NCBI WGS metagenome assembly OEMB01 (sample SAMEA104379601, study PRJEB20068) | metagenome | biome: 1000743; feature: 77; material: 1998 | place: USA | collected 2012 | depth 2.5 m
GGAACGCCGGGATCGCCCAGGCCAGATAGGAGAGCGCGCGCACGACGAGGTCGAGCATCGACCTACGGAACCGCGCGGCCGTCACCCCGACCGCGAGGCTGAGGGCGACCACGAGTACGAGCGCCCCGGCGAGCAGGATCACCGTGTGCCCGAGGGCGGGCCCGACGACCGGCCAGAGCGAGGAGTCGGGGACGAGCAGGGAGTGGAAGCTGCGCCCGCTCCCGAAGCCGCGGACCCAGTGCCAGTACTCGGGCAGCACCGGATGCCCCTTGAGCGGCGGCGCCTCCGCGGCGAAGAACCAGAAGGTCAGGAACGAGAATCCCGCCAGTACCGCCGCCGCGAGCGCGGCCCGCCTCACCACGAACGCCGCCACGGCGTCCGAGCCTAGTGCGAGGTGCGGCTAGAGGAAGTTGCGGATCGCTTCGCGGTCGACCCGGAGGCCGATCACGCCGCTCGTGCCGTCGATCTGCTCGATCGTGTCGGCGGGGACGAGCCGGCGGCGGCGGGAGAAGAGGCCCGACTTCACCGAGAGCGCATCCGGGACGTCGGGGGCGGTGCCGTACATCGGGCACTCGACCTTCCCCACGAGGCGCCCCTGCCGGTCGGCGACGATGTAGCCGGCAGTCCGGCGGAGGTCGATGGCGAGGGCGCTCATTGTGTGTGACGCTATGCCCGCCGTGCAAGGAAATTAGCGGGGTCGCAGTAAAAGGTTTGTTAACGGCGGCCGTTTTCCTCCCCCGGGGCCGCTCCGTACGATGGAGGCGTGAACGCGCCCGAGCGGCACCTGCGGCTCCTGACGGAGACGACCGCCGCCGTCAACTCGTCGCTCGACCTCGAGGAGGTCCTCCACCTCGTCGCCGAGAAGGTCGCCGACGCCCTCGGCGCGGACGCCTGCTTCGTCTACCTCTACGACGAGCGGGCGGACGAGCTCGTGCTGCGGGCGACCCACGGGACGGACGTGGACGAGCTGACGCGGCGTCCGCGCATGCGACCGGGCGAGGGCATCACGGGCAGCGCCGCCTCGGAGCGGAGGCCGGTGATGATCCCGTCGGCGGCGCACCTCGACCCGCGCTTCAAGGAGTTCCCCAACCTGCGCGAGGAAGAGTACGAGTCGATCCTCGCGGTGCCGATCCTCGCCCGCGGCGAGCTGCTCGCCGGTGCCCTGAACGTGCGGACGCGAGCGCCTCGCGAGTACGGCCGGGACGAGGTCGAGCTGCTCGAGTCGATCGCCGACCAGGTCGCGCAGTCGATCGTGCACGCGAAGCTCTATGCGCAGGCGCAGCGGCGCGTCATCGAGCTGGAGGCGCTCGCGAAGATCTCGGAGGCCGTCTCGGAGTCGCTCTATCTCGAGGAGTCGCTCGAGGCGATCGTCAAGACCACGATGGACGCCGTCAACGCGACCGGCGCCGCGCTCGTGCTGGAGGACGGGCGCATCGCGTGGCCCGAGGGCAGGCCGGGACGACATGCGGTCCGCACGCCGCTGCGCTGGAAGCGCCGCCAGATCGGCGAGCTCGTCGCCGACCGCGACGCGCCGTTCTCCGACGAGGACCGCGCGCTGCTCGAGGCGATCGCACACCACGCGGCGGTGGCGCTCGAGCACGGCCGCGCCGTGATGCGCGGCGTTCTTGCGCAAGAGATCCACCACCGGGTGAAGAACAACCTCCAGACGGTGGCATCGCTGCTGCGGCTCCAGGCGCGGGCCGGCGACGTCGACCCGCGCGAGGCGCTCGAGCACTCGGTGAACCGGATCCTGGCCATCGCGGCCGTGCACGAGGCGTTGACCGAGCAGCGCGAGGAAGACGTCGAGCTCGCCGAGCTGATCGACCGGCTTCGCTCGATGCTCGTGCAGGGGATCGGGGTCGGGCGGACGGTCGACGCGTCGCTCGAGCAGGTCTCGCTCGCGGGGAGCCGCGCGACGGCGCTCGCGCTCGTGTTCAGCGAGCTCCTCCAGAACGCGCTCGAGCACGGTGCCGGGGCGGTCCGCATCGAGCTCGCGCTCCGGAACGGCGACGTCGTGCTCGCGATCGCCGACGAGGGGGTGGGTGTCGACGGCGCTTCCGCCGGCACGGGGCTCTCGATCGTGCGCGCGCTCGTCCGCGACGAGCTGCACGGCAGCTTCGACCTCCGCCTCGACGGCGGCACCCGCGCCGAGGTGATATTTCCGGCGTGACGAGGCTCCCCTACGAGGTGTTCGTCGTCGTCCGCCGCGGCGAGGAGTTCCTCGTCATGCACCGCGTGCCGAGCGGCGGGGCGTACTGGCACGGCGTCGCCGGCGGGCTCGAGGAGGGCGAGTCGTACGCGCAGGCCGCCGTGCGGGAGCTGTACGAGGAGACGGGGCTCGTGGCCGAGCCGACGGAGCTCGCCGAGCCCTTTGCGTATCCGCTCGACGAGGAGCCGGGGTACCGGGCGCTCTTCCCCGGCGTCGACAGAGTCGTCGTCGGCACGTTCCTCGTCGAGGCGCCCGCCGGGTGGGAGCCGACGCTGAACGACGAGCACGACGAGTATCGCTGGTGCGCGAGAGACGAGGCGATCGCGCTCCTGCGCTGGCCGGAGCCGAAGGCGCTGCTCCGCACGCTGTGACGGCGGCGCGCGAGCTCAGCGGCAGCCGGCTGCGAAACGCAAGACTGCCGCGGTGAGAATCCTCGTCGCCGAAGACGAGACGATCATCCGTCTCGACCTCAAGGACCTGCTCGAGCGCGCCGGCTTCGAGGTGTGCGCAGAGGCGCGCGACGGCGAGGAGGCGGTCGAGCTCGCACGTTCCGAGCAACCGGATCTCGCGATCATGGACGTGAAGATGCCCCGGCTCGACGGCATCGAGGCGGCGCGCCGGATCCTCGACGAGCGCCCGATCCCGATCGTCATGCTCACCGCGTACGGCCAGGACGAGATCGTCTCGCGCGCCGTCGAGGCCGGCGTCTTCGGGTACCTCGTCAAGCCGTTCCGCGAGCAGGACCTGCTCCCCGCGATCCACGCGGCGCGGGCGCGCCACGACGAGCTGCAGACTCTCCGCGCCGAGGCGGAGTCGCTCGCCGAGGCGCTCGCTGCCCGCAAGGTGATCGAGCGTGCCAAGGGGCTGCTGATGAAGAAGGAGAATCTCACCGAGGACGAGGCCTTCGCGCGTCTTCGCCGTGCGAGCCAGGCGTCGCAGCGCCCCTTGAAGGTGATCGCGGAGGCGGTCGTCGCGACGCTCGGGGTCGACGACTGATGCAGTGGCAGCTCAGCTCGTGCCGCGCCAGGGACGGCGCACTCGACGACCTCGCGCGCGAGTGGCGCGAGCAGGTGCTGCCGCTCCGGCAGGCGAAAGGGTACGCGGTGCTCGGGCCGTGGACGACCAAGGATCGCCTCGTCTGGCTCGCCGGCCACCCCGATCTTCAGGCTGCCGACGACGAGTACTACGCCTCGCCCGAGCGTTCGGCGATCCAGCCCGACCCGGCCCGCCTGATCGAGGAGTCGGAGCTGGTGCGCTTCGGCGGGCCGATGAGCGAGGAGCATCCGAACGCGGCCCTGACGCGACGCGTCTTCGCGGCGTTCGGCAAGGATGCGATGGCGATCTCGGCCGCGTTCACGCGCGAGATCGTCTGGCGCGTGCCCGGTGACACCGCGGTGAGCGGCGAGTACCACGGCCGCCGTCAGGTGGTCGAGTTCCTGCGCCGCACCGGGCTGGAGACGAACGGGACGTACCGGAGCGCCCTCAAGACGGCGTTTGCGAACGACGAGTGGGCCGTCGCGATCTACCGGGCGGTCGGCTCGCGGAACGGGGTCGAGCTCGATGTCGACCAGGCATTCGTGATCCGCTGCGAGGACGGGCTCTGGAGCGACGTCACGGCGGTGCCCCTCGACCCGGCGTTCGATGACTTTTGGTCGTGAGCCGTTCGACGCACCGGACGTGCTCGTGCTCGTCGGTGCACAGCAGGAGGAGCTGCGCGGCCGCTACGACGGCGTCGGCGACATCGGGCCGCCGCGCGACGCCGCGATGTTCGAGCCGCCCGACGGGATCTTCGTCGTCGGCCGCCTGGGCGGGCACGCGGTCGCGTGCGGCGGCCTCTGCCGCTTCGACGAGCGGCGCGCCGAGCTGAAGCGGATGTACGTCGCGCCCGAGGCGCGGGGGCTCGGGCTCGGCCGGCGGATCCTCGAGGCGCTCGAGGGCGAAGCGCGGCGGCTCGGGTACGTCGGGATCGTGCTCGAAACGGGCGAGCGCCAGCACGAGTCGCTCGGGCTGTACGCGAGCGCCGGCTACGTGCCGATCCCGTGCTACGGCGTCTACGCCGCCCGGGCGATCAGTCGCTGCTTCGAGAAGACGCTTTAGAAACGCTGTCGAAGAGGTCCTCCCAGCGGGCGAGCAGCGCCTGCAGGGCGTCGCGCGCCTGCTTGTGCGCGGCGAGCGTCTCGACGTTCGACCAGTCGGAGGCGAGCGTGCGCTCGAGCTCCGCCACCTCTGCCTCGCGGGACGCGATCTCCACCTCGATCTGCTCCAGCTCGGTCGGACGTTTCGCCTGCTGCTTCGCCGGCGGCTTCCGCCGGCGCTCGGCCTTCGGTGCCGGCTCCGGCCTCGCGGCGCGGGCCGACCGCTCCTCGCGGCGCCGCAGCATCTCGGCCCAGCCGCCGTCGTAGGCGTGCAGCTCGCCGTCCTCGATCGCGAGCGTCCGCTCCGCGACCGCGTCGAGCAGCGCACGGTCGTGCGACACGAGCAGCATCGTCCCGGGAAACGCGTCGAGCGCCGCCTCCAGCGCCTCGCGGCTCTCGAGGTCGAGATGGTTCGTCGGCTCGTCGAGCACGAGCAGGTTGGCGCCCGACGCGACGGTCACCGCGAGTGCGAGGCGGCGCCGCTCGCCTCCCGACAGGACCGAGACCGGCTTCTCGTGCTCGTCCCAGCCCGAGAAGAGGAACTTGCCGAGCAGGCTCTGCGCCTCCGGGCGCGAGAGGCCGGTCATCGTCTGCACGCACATCAGGACCGAGCCGCGCGTGTCGAGCTCGAGCTCCTGCTGCGAGAAGTACGCCGCCTCGACGCCGTGCCCGAGCCCGACGCGCCCCGCGGCCGGGTCGCGCCGGCCGAGAACCGTCTCGAGCAGCGTCGTCTTGCCCGAGCCGTTCGGCCCGACCAGTGCGACGTGCTCGCCGCGCTCCACTGCGAACGAGGCGTCGCGGAGCAACACCCTGTCGCCGATCGAGACCTCGAGCGCCTCCGCCTCGACCACGATGCGGCCGCTCCGCGCGGGTTTCAGGAACTCGAAGCCGAGCGACCGCCGCTTGCGCGAGAGCAGCGCGACCTCCGCGGAGGCCTGCCGGCGCTCCTCCTCGAGCCGGCCGATATGCGTGAGCTTCGCCTGAGCCTGCTTCGCCTTGCTCTTCTTGGCGCGGAAACGCTCGACGAAGCGCTCGAGCCTCACGATGTCGGCCTCGACGCGCTGCACCTCTTTCTGTGCGTGCAGCATCCGCGCCGCCTTCTCGCGGCGCCACGCGTGCCAGGGCCCCGGGAAGAACGTGCCGCGGCCGCCCACCACCTCGAGCGTCGCCGTCGTCACCGCTTCGAGGAACCAGCGGTCGTGGGCGACGAGGATCACGGCGGCGTCGAGCGACAGCAGCTCCCGCTCGAGCCACTCGAGGCTCGCGACGTCGAGATGGTTCGTCGGCTCGTCGAGGAGCAGCAGGTCGGGGTCGCCGCCGAGCGCCCGGGCGAGCGATGCGCGCGTCAGCTCGCCGCCCGAGAACGTGCGAAGCGGGCGGTCGAGGTGCGCGTCGGCGAAGCCGAGGCCGCGCAGGACGGCGGTCGCGTGATCGCGCCAGCCGTAGCCGCCGGCGTGCTCGAGCCGGGCCTGCGCGGCCGAGTACCGGTTGAGCGTCGCTTGGTCGTGCGCTCCACCCGCCATCGCCTGCTCGAGCGACGCGAGCTCCTGCTCGAGCTTCACGAGGTCGGCGGCGCCGGAGAGGACGTACTCGCGCAGCGAGAGGTCACGCTCGAGCGGCGGTCGCTGGTCGTGCAGCGCGATCCGCGTCCCCTTCGTGAACGCGAGCTCGCCGCCGTGCTTCTCGGTCTCGCCCGCCAGGATTCGAAGCAGCGTCGTCTTGCCGGCGCCGTTCGGTCCCGAGAGTGCGACGCGGTCGCGGCGCTCGACGCTGAAGGAGACGCCGTCGAAGAGCACCGAGCCGGCGAGCTCCTTGCGGAGGTTGGAGGCGATCACGACTGCCATTGCCCCACCAGGGTAGATTCGCCCGCGTGGCGACGGTGCTCGCGCTCGACGTCGGCTCGTCCTCGGTGCGGGCGCGGCGCTTCGACGAGCAGGCGGAGCCCGTGGACGAGCTGCGGCAGGAGCGCTATGCGGGCGACGACCCCGGCGAGATCGTGCGGCTCGTGCGGGAGGTGGTCGGCGGCCGCGACGAAGGCGCCGACGCGGTCGGGTGCTCCTGCTTCGGGCACAGCCTGATCGCCCTCGACGAGGCAGGGCGGCCGCTCACGCCGGTGCTCGGCTGGCGCGACACGCGGAGCGCCGCCGCCGCCGCCCGGCTCCGTCAGTGGCTCGACGCCGCGGCAGCCCGCGCGCGGACCGGCGCGTATCTCCACCCGAGCTTCTGGCCGGCGAAGCTCGCCTGGCTCGCCGAGGCCGAGCCGGAGGTCTTCCGGCGCGCCGCCCGCTTCGTCTCCTGCTCGGACTACCTCTACGCGGAGCTGCACGGTGCCGAGCCGGCGTCGAGCAGCTCGATCGCCTCGGGCACGGGTCTCTTCGACCTCACGACCCGCGGCTGGGACGCAGAGCTCCTCGAGCTGCTCGGCGTCGACGAGGCGCGGCTCCCCGCTCTCTCGGACGCGCCGCAGGGCGGCTGGTATCCGCCCCTGATCGACGGAGCCTGCTCGAATCTCGGCGCGGGCTGCGTCGGGCCGACCCGCGCCGCGCTGATGATCGGCACCTCCGGCGCCCTGCGAATCCTCCACGAGACCGTGCGCCCGATGCCGCGGCCGGGCCTCTTCCTCTACGTGCTCGACGAGCGGCGGGTCGTCGAGGGCGGCGCGCTCTCCGACGGCGGCAACCTTCACGCCTGGCTGAACACGGTGCTCGGCGCCGCCTCCGGATCGCTGCTCGAGCGCGGCCCGGACGAGCACGGGCTCGCGTTCCTCCCCTTCCTCGGCGGTGAGCGCTCGACGGGCTGGAACCCCGACGCGGCCGGCGCGATCGACGGCCTCACCTTCGCGACGAGCGCGCGCGACATCCGCCAGGCGGCGCTCGAGGGCGTCGGGTTCCGGTTCGCGGCGATCGCCGACCGGCTGCCGGAGGTCGAGGAGGTCGTCGCGACCGGCGGCGGCCTGCGCTTCGTCCCGGACTGGATCCAGCTGCTCGCCGACACGCTCGCGCGGCCGGTGACCGCGTCCGCGGTCGAGGAGGCCTCGTTGCGCGGAGCCGCGGTCGCGACCCTCGAGCGGCTCGGCCACGAGGCACCGCCTGCTCCCCTGGGGAGGGTGTTCCACCCGCGGCCGGAGCGGGCAGATGCATATCGTTCGGCACGGAGGCGGCACCAGCAGCTCTACGGGATGCTCCATGGCGACGACTAGCGACATCGAACAGCTCTCGATCGACACCATCCGGACGCTCGCGATGGACTCGGTGCAGCAGGCGAACGCCGGCCATCCCGGCACCGCAATGGCGCTCGCACCGCTCGCGTACCTCCTCTACACGGAGGTGATGGAGCACAACCCGGCGAATCCGCAGTGGCCGGACCGCGACCGCTTCATCCTCTCCGCGGGTCACGCCTGCATCCTCCAGTACAGCGCGCTCCATCTCTGCGGCTACAACCTCTCGCTCGAGGAGCTGAAGCGCTTCCGCCAGTGGGAGTCGCTGACGCCCGGCCACCCCGAGCTGCATCACACGCCCGGGATCGAGGTGACGACCGGGCCGCTCGGCCAAGGCTTCGCGAACGGCGTCGGCTTCGCGATCGCGGAGCGGTTCCTCGCCGAGCGCTACAACCGACCCTACGACGAGATCGTCGGCCATCGCGTCTACTGCATCTGCTCGGACGGCGACCTGATGGAGGGGGTCTCGAACGAGGCGGCCTCGATCGCCGGCACGCTCGGGCTCGGCAAGCTCGTCTACTTCTACGACGACAACAACATCACGATCGACGGGACGACCTGGATCTCGTTCACCGAGGACCGCGGGGCGCGCCTCGAGGCGCAGGGCTGGCACATCCAGCACGTCGACGACGCGAACGACCTCGACGCGCTGCGCGAGGCGACGGCCAACGCGCAGGCCGAGGCCGAGCGGCCGTCGCTCGTCGTCGTCCGCTCGCACATCGCGTACGGCGCGCCGCACGCCGTCGACACCGCCAAGGCGCACGGTGCTCCGCTCGGCGAGGCCGAGGTGCGTGCAGCGAAGGAAGCGCTCGGCTGGGATCCCGACCTGAAGTTCCACGTGCCGGACGAGGTGCGCGAGCACATGAACGTGACGGAGCGCGGGATCGAGCTCGAGGACGCCTGGCAGGGGAAGCTGTCGGCGTGGTCTGCGAAGTACCCCGCGCTGCGCGAGGACTGGGATCAGGTGCACACCGGCAAGCCGCGCCCCGGGTGGGTCGAGGCGCTGCCTGAGTTCCCGGTCGGCGAGGACGTCGCGACGCGCGACGCCGGCGCAAAGGTGATGGAGGCGTTCAAGCGGTACACGCCGACGATGATCGGCGGCGCAGCCGACCTCGTCGAGTCGACGAAGACGGAGTTCAAGGGCGGCGGCGTCTTCACCGCGACGCACGCCGGTCGCAACATCGCGTTCGGCATTCGCGAGCATGCGATGGGCGCGATCGTCAACGGCATCGGCGTGCACAGCGGGATGGTCAAGCCGTACGGCTCGACGTTCCTCATCTTCTCCGACTACATGCGGCCGGCGGTGCGTCTCTCCGCGCTCTCGAGGCTGCAGTCCGTCTGGGTGTGGACGCACGACTCGGTCGGCCTCGGCGAGGACGGGCCGACCCACCAGCCAGTCGAGCATTACGCGGCTCTCCGGGCGATTCCGCAGCTCTGGTTCGTGCGGCCGGCCGACGCGACCGAGACCGCCGGCGCCTGGAAGGTCGCGCTCGAGCGTGACGACGGCCCGGTGGCGCTCGCGCTCTCGCGGCAGAAGCTGCCGACGCTCGCGGAGACGACGCGCGAGGGCGTGGAGCGGGGCGCGTACGTGCTGTGGGAGTCGGGCGAGGCGAACGGGCTGCCCGACCTCGTGCTGATCGCGACCGGCTCGGAGGTGCACGTCGCGCTCGAGGCGGCGCAGCGGCTCGACGAGCAGGGGGTGCACGGCCGGGTCGTCTCGATGCCGTGCTGGGAGCTCTTCGCGGCCCAGCCGTCGGACTACCGCGACGAGGTGCTGCCGCCCGACGCGAAGGCGCGGCTCTCGGTCGAGGCGGGCGTGGCGCTCGGCTGGAAGCAGTGGGTCGGCGACGACGGCGACTCGATCTCGATCGAGCATTTCGGCGCCTCGGCCCCCGGGGGGCTCGTGCTGGAGAAGTTCGGCTACACGGTCGACAACGTCGTCGCGAGGGCGCTCGCGCTGCGGACGCGCGTGTCCTGATGCGACGTGCCCTGGTGTCAGACACCAGGCCGTGTCCGCCTGGGACAAAATCCCTGCTCGACCGGGATTCCGGAGTCGTGCCGAATGTCCGCTCCGGACATCGCCTGGTGTCAGACACGGATCGGGACGCCGAGGCCGCATGAAGATCGCCGTCGCCTTCGACCACCGCGGCGTGCGGCTGCGCGAGGCGGTCCTCGAGCTGCTGCGCGGCGAGGGGCACGAGGTCGTCGACCTCGGCACCGACACCGACGCCGTGCGCATCGACTACCCCGACAAGGCCCGTGAGATCGGCGACGTTCTCGAACAGGGAGACGCGGATCGCGGCGTCCTCGTCTGCGGCTCCGGCGTCGGCGCCTCGATCGCCGCCTCGAAGATCCGCGGCATCCGAGCCGCGATCTGCCACGACACGTACTCGGCCCACCAGGGCGTCGAGCACGACGACATGAACGTGCTCTGTCTCGGCTCCGAGGTGATCGGCCCGAGCCTCGCCGCCGAGCTCGTGCACGCCTTCCTCCGGGCACGATTCGACGGCGGCGATCGTTATGTAGAGCGGTTGAAAAAAGTCGAAGCACTGGAAAGGCAGATGAGCAATGGCTGATTCGAATCTTCACGAGCTGAGCAAGCGCGGCCAGTCGGTCTGGATCGACTCCCTCTCGCGCACGATGCTCGACTCCGGCGACCTCGCGCGCCTCATGAAAGAGGACGCGGTCGTCGGCGTCACGACGAACCCGACGATCTTTCAGAAGGCGATGTCGGAAGGCGGGGCGTACGACGAGCAGCTGAAGGAGCTGCCCTCCGAGGAGACCGACCCGAAGGAGATCTTCCTGCAGCTCTCGGCGCGCGACGTCGAGGAGGCGCTCGAGCTCCTGGCGAAGGTCCACGAGTCGCAGCCGGAGGACGGCTTCGTCTCCTGGGAGGTCGACCCGACGCTCGCGTACGACCGTGAGGCCACCTTCGACGAGGCGATGCGCCTGCACGCCTGGCTCGACAGGCCGAACCTGTACGTGAAGATCCCCGCGACGAAGCCGGGCCTCGGCGCGATCGAGGACTCGATCGCGCACGGCAAGAGCATCAACGTGACGCTGATCTTCTCGCTGCAGCGCTACAAGGAGGTCGTCGAGGCGTATCTGCTCGGCCTCGAGCGGCTCGTCGCCGCGGGCGGCGATCCGTCGAAGGTGCACTCCGTCGCGAGCTTCTTCGTCTCGCGCGTCGACACGGAGGCCGACAAGCGCCTCGACGCAATCGGATCGAAGCAGGCGCTCGCCCTGCGCGGCAAGCTCGGCATTGCGAACGCGAAGCTCGCCTACGAGCACTTCCAGCGGACCTTCTCGGGCGCCCGCTGGGAGTTCCTCGAGGGGAAGGGCGCGAACCCGCAGCGCTGCTTGTGGGCGTCCACGTCGACGAAGAACCCCGAGTACCGTGACGTGATGTACGTGGAGCAGCTGATCGGGCCACGCACCGTGAACACGATGCCGGTCGAAACGGTCGGCGCCTTCCAGGATCACGGCGAGGTCCGCGGCGACACGGTCACCGAGGGCGTCGACGAGGCGCGGCAGCTCTTCGCGGACCTCACGAAGGTCGGCCTCGACTACGACGACGTGACGGAGACGCTCGAGCTCGAAGGCGTGCAGAAGTTCGCGGACTCGTTCGCCGCGCTGCTCGGCCAGGTGCGTGCCAAGCGGGGCGAGCTCGTCACGGCGTGACCGAGCGCAGCGAGCTGATCGGTCGGATCTGGGAACGTGATCCGACCGTCTGGACAGGCGCCGACGAGGCCCGGTGGCTCGGCTGGCTCGACGAGCCGCGCCGGATGGGCGAACGCGTCGCAGAGCTCCAGGCGTTCGCCGACGCGGTCGCGGACGAGCAGCTCGATGCCGTCGTCCTGCTCGGGATGGGCGGCTCGAGCCTTGCGCCGGAGGTGCTGCGGCGGACGTTCGGCGTCGAGAGCTTCCATGTCCTCGACACCACGCACCCGCAGGCGATCCGGAGCCTGGAGGAGTCGATCGACCTCGGGCAGACGCTCTTCGTCTCGGCGTCGAAGTCGGGCGGCACGCTCGAGACGCGCTCGCACACCGACTACTTCTGGGAGAAGAGCGGCAAGCAGGGGTCGCGCTTCGTCGCGATCACCGATCCCGGCACGGAGCTCGAGCGTCTTGCCGCAGAGCGCGGCTTCCGGCGCGTCTTCGCCGGCGAGCCGACGATCGGCGGCCGCTATTCGGCGCTCTCGCCGTTCGGGATCGTGCCGGCGGCGCTGATGGGCATCGACGTCGCCCGGCTGCTCGCGAATGCCGACCGGATGGCGGACATCTGCGGCCGCGACAGCGGCAACCCGGGCTACGAGCTGGGGCGGCAGTTCGGCACGGGCTGGCGCGAGGGGCGCGACAAGATCTGCATCGCGGAGAAGAGCGGCGGGTTCGGGCTCTGGGCCGAGCAGCTGATCGCCGAGTCGACCGGCAAGCAGGGAAAGGGCCTCGTGCCGGCTCCGGGCGAGTCGCCGGACGGCGCCGACCGGCAGGCCGCCGAGCCCCAGATCGCCGATCCGTATGCGCTCGGCGGCGAGTTCTTCCGCTGGGAGTTCGCCGTCGCCGTCGCCGGCGCGTTCCTCGAGATCAACCCCTTCGACCAGCCGGACGTCCAGGCCGCGAAGGACAAGACGAACGAGGTGCTCGCGACCGGCGACGAGCCCGCGCTCGACCCGGAGAGCTCGGTCGACGAGCTGCTCGCGCAGGCGAAGGAGGGCGACTACATGTGCGTCCAGGCGTTCGTCGAGCCGAGCGAGGCGAACGACGGCCGGATCGCCGATCTCGTGCGAAAGCTGCGCCGGCGCAGCGGGCTCGTCGTCACCCACGGCTACGGGCCGCGGTACCTGCACTCGACCGGCCAGCTTCACAAGGGCGGCCCGAACACCGGTCTCTTCCTCCAGGTCGTCGACGATCCCGGCGACGAGCTCGCGATTCCGGGCAGGCCGTTCGGGTTCCGCCGGTTGATCCGCTCGCAGGCGGCGGGCGACTTCGCGTCGCTGAAGGAGCGCGGCCGCCGGGTCGCGCGCGTCCACCTCGAAGAGATATAGGAGCCCCCTGATGCAGCTTGGAATGATCGGCCTCGGGCGCATGGGCAACGGGATGACCGAGCGCCTGCGCGAGCACGACCACGACGTCCGGACGTACGACCCGAACGTCGAGAGCCGCACCGCGACGTCGCTCGAAGAGCTGAAGGCGCAGCTCGACGCTCCCCGCGCGTTCTGGATGATGGTGCCGGCAGGGAAGGTGACCGAGGACGTCTTCCAGG
>OEMB01000094.1_pt1 | contig 12678 bp, 14 predicted proteins | sample 1503471 | NCBI WGS metagenome assembly OEMB01 (sample SAMEA104379601, study PRJEB20068) | metagenome | biome: 1000743; feature: 77; material: 1998 | place: USA | collected 2012 | depth 2.5 m
CTACAACGAGCTGACCGGCTTCGACGTCCGTCCCGAGGAGCTCGACTACTGGGAGCTCGCGGGGAACGTCGCGTGGGCGATCGGCTGCCTCACCCAGGCGCAGCGGCATCTGACGGGGCAGGATCGAAGCGTCGAGCTCGCGATCCTCGGGCGGCTCGGGGTCGAGGTCGAGTACGAGATCTGCCGGCTGCTCGAGCGGGTGGCTGCATGACCGAGCGGCCGACCGCGCAGGAGCTCGCGGAGTCGATCCTCGAGTTCCTCGGCGGCGAGATCCTGCCGACGATCACCGACCCGCGGCTGCGCTTCCGCGTGCTCGTCGCGATGAACGCACTCGGGATCGTCTACCGCGAGCTCGAGGCGCTGCCGGCCGAGGACGACGCCGAGCGGCGGGCACTCGTCCGGCAGATCCGAGCGGGCGACGTGCCCCCCGGGACGCTCCGGCGCGTCGAGGCGGACGTCGAGGCGCGCCTGCGGATCGCGTCACCAGCCTTTCTCGACACGTACCGCTAGCACCCGATACGAGAGTGTCACGACTTCGTAACGGTGTCTGACACCAGGGCATGCCTCGGCCGGACGGGCTGCGGTCGCGGCGGCCCGGTGATAGAGCGGCTTGCCCCTCCTCGTGTCTGACACCGGGACATGGCCGCCGCAGGCAATCGGAACCGAGACCGAGACGCGTATCCTCCGCACGTGCCGAACCTCGCGGGCAGGGTGGCGATCGTCACGGGCGCCGGGCGCGGGATCGGCCGCGCGCACGCCCTCGCGCTCGCCGCGGCGGGCGCGGCGGTGGTCGTCAACGACGTGGGCGGCTCGCTGGCCGGCGAAGGCACCGACCGGACCCCGGCCGAGCAAGTCGTCGGCGAGATCGGCGCAGCCGGGGGCGAGGCGTTCGCGGACGGCGAGAACGTCGCCGACTTCGCCGGCGCCGAGCGGCTGATCCGCCGCGCGGTCGACGAGCTCGGGCGCCTCGACATCCTCGTGTGCAACGCCGGGATCCTCCGCGACCGGATGCTCGTGAACATGACCGAGGAGGAGTGGGACGCGGTGATCGCCGTGCACCTGAAGGGCCACTTCGCCCCCCTGCGCCACGCCGCCGCATACTGGCGCGAGCGCGCCAAGGGAGGCGACGAGGTGAAGGGCCGCGTGATCACCACCTCGAGCCCGTCGGGCGTCTTCGGCAACGTCGGCCAGGCGAACTACGGCGCCGCCAAGGCCGGCATCGCCGGCCTCACGCTGATCGCCGCCCAGGAGCTCCAGCGCTACGGCGTCACCGTCAACTGCCTCGCTCCGAACGCCCGCACCCGGATGACGGAGTCGGCGTTCGCACTGCCGGACGACGGCGGCGACTTCGACCCGCTCGACCCGGCGAACATGGCACCGGTCGTCGTCGCGCTCTGCGCCGACGAGGCGCAGAGCATCACGGGGCAGGTCTTCCACGTGTGGGGCGGCGCCGTGAACGCGCTGCACGGCTGGAGCGCCGGCGAGCTCTTCGCGGCCGGCGAGCGCTGGGACGCCGACGCGCTGCTCGCCGAGCTCGTCGAGCGCTTCCCCGACGGCGCCGCGCCCGCCGGGATGGTCGCCGGCATGCAGGCCGCCGGCGGACGATCGCTCCGCGCGCGGTGAGCAGCCCGGCACGAAGGCGCATCTACCTGATGCGCCACGCCCAGGTGCGCTACTTCCAGGGCCAGCATCCGAGCGACGTCCGGCTCACCGAGGCCGGCCGCGCCCAGGCCGAGGCGGCGTCGGCGGCGCTCGGCGGCATCCGGTTCGACCGCGTCGTCACGAGCGGGCTCGCGCGAACGCTCCAGACCGCACGCATCGTCGTCCCGAAGACCGAACCGGAGCGGACGCCCGAGCTGCGCGAGATCGAGAGCGGCGACATCCGCCGCCTTGCACCCGAAGTAGTGCAGGAGATGATGACGGCGGCGTTCCGCGGCACCGTCCCCCTCGAGACGAGGTTCCTCGGCGGCGAGACGATCGGCGCGCTCCTCGACCGCGTGGTCCCCGCGCTCGACGCGCTGCTCGCAGACCGGAGCTGGGATGTCGCGCTGCTCATCCTGCACGGCGGCGTCAACCGCGCGATCCTCAGCCGCGCGGTAACCGGCGGGCGCACGTTCCTCGGCGGCTTCGAGCAGTCGCCGGGCTGCATCAACGTCCTCGATGTCGACGCCGAGGGCGCGTTCGTCGTCCGAGCCGTCAACCACACGCCGTACGACCCCGCCCATGTCGCCGCCCCGCGCCTCACGACAATGGAGCAGCTGTGGCGGGAGTATCTCGACTCGCGTGAGCGAAATCCGTAGAGTCGGCGCGCCGGAATGGGTCTGCTCTCACTCCAGAACGCTTCGCTCCGGTTCGGCGGCATCGTCGCCCTCGACGACGTCTCGCTCGAGACGCGAGAGGGCTCGATCTTCGGCCTGATCGGCCCGAACGGCGCCGGGAAGACGACGGCGTTCAACGTGATCACACGCCTCTACCGGCTCGACTCGGGTGACGTCGTCTTCGACGGCAAGTCCCTGCTCCACACGCCGCCGAGCCGCGTCGTGAAGCACGGAATCGCACGGACGTTCCAGAACGTCGAGCTCTTCCCGACCATGACGGTGCTCGAGAACGTGCTCGTCGGAGCGCACACCGTCTCGCGCTTCCGGTCCGAACGGGCGATGCGCCGGCGAGGGCTCGAGACGCTCGAGTACGTGGGGATCGAGGCGGTCGCGCGCCGGCCGGCCGCCGGGCTCCCTTTCGGGACGTTGAAGCGCGTCGAGCTGGCCCGTGCGCTCGTCTCCGGGCCGCGGCTCTTGCTGCTCGACGAGCCCGCGGGCGGCCTGAACCACGAGGAGGTGGAGGAGCTCGCGGTCACGATCGGCCGCCTCCGCGACGAGCTGAAGATCACGGTCCTGCTCGTGGAGCACCACATGAACCTCGTGATGCGGGTGTCCGACCACGTCCACGTGCTCAACTTCGGACGGACGATCGCGAGCGGCCCGCCGCAGGAGGTCCGGCGCGACCCGGCCGTGGTCGAGGCGTACCTCGGCGGCGAGCTCGAGGACGCGTCTCGATGACACCGCTGCTCGAGCTCGAGGGGGTCACGGCGCGCTACGGGCCGATTCAGGCGTTGCACGGGATCTCGCTGAGCGTCGAGGAGGGCGAGATCGCGGCCGTGCTCGGGGCGAACGGCGCCGGCAAGACGACGACGCTGCGGGCGATCTCCGGCAGCGTCCGTCGCGACGGCGAGCTCCGGTTCGCGGGCAAGAAGCTGGGACGCGCGGGGCCCGACACCGTCGCGCGCCTCGGCATCGCGCACGTGCCGGAGGGCCGCGGCACGTTCTCGGAGCTGACGGTCTGGGAGAACCTCCGCCTCGGCGCGTACACGCGCCGCGCTTCGAAAGACGACTTCGCGCGCATCCAGACCTACTTCCGCTGGCTCGGAGAACGGCGCCACCAGCAGGCGGGGACTCTCAGCGGCGGCGAGCAGCAGATGCTCGCGCTTGCACGCGCCTTCATGCAGCGACCGCGCCTCCTCCTGCTCGACGAGCCGTCGCTGGGCCTGGCGCCGCTGCTCGTCACGGAGGTCTTCCGCATCGTCCGCGAGCTGAACGAGAGCGAGGGCCTGACCGTGCTCGTCGTCGAGCAGAACGCACACATCGCGCTGCAGGCGGCGCAGACCGCCTACGTGCTCGAGGTCGGCCGGGTCGCGCTCGCCGGGCCGAGCGCGGAGCTGCAGGCGCACGAGTCCATCCGCCGGAGCTACCTGGGCTACTGATGGTTTCGTTCGCGAAGCGAAAGACGGCCGTCAGCACCGGGGGCTCGCTGCCGGTGCTGGTCGGCCTCGCCGCGTCGGCGGTCTTCCTCGTCGTCGGGTCGCTCTCCAGCGACATCTTCGCGCAGCAGACGGTCGCCGGCCTGGCGCAGGGCGCGGTCTTCGGCAGCCTGGCGCTCGCGCTCGTCCTCATCTACCGCGCGACCGAGGTGATCAACTTCGCCCAGGGCGAGCTCGCGACGGCCACGACCTACATCGCGTACCAGCTCACCCTCTGGGGCCTCTCCTACTGGCTGTCGTTCTTCCTGACGCTGCTGATCGCCTTCGCGCTAGGCGCGGTCGTGCAGATCGTGTTCATCCGGCCGATCCAGCACTCCGTGATCGCCGTCGTGATCGTGACCGTCGGCATGTTCATCCTCATCGACGGCCTCGTCACGTGGAAGTGGGGCGCCGACCTGAAGTTCATGAAGGCCCCGTTCGGAAACACGGTCTACCACGGCGGCGGCGTCGCGTTCTCGCGGCAGGACATCGGCGTGCTGCTCGTCTCGATTCTCTCCGTGATCCTGCTCTGGGTGCTGTTCCAGTTCACGAAGCTCGGGCTCGCGATGCGCGCCGCCGCACTGAGGCCGGCCGCGGCCGCGCTCGTCGGCGTACGCGTCAACTGGATGCTCGCGATCGGCTGGGGGCTCGCCGCCGTGCTCGGTGCGGTCGCGGGGCTGATGACCGAGCCGACGCAGTTCCTCCAGCCGACGATGATGCAGGCGATCCTGCTCTACGCGTTCGCGGCCGCGGTGCTCGGCGGGCTCGAGAGCCCGGCCGGCTCGGTGATCGGCGGCCTCGCCCTCGGCGTCTTCCTGAACCTGATCGGTCAGTACGTCGGCTTCGCGACCTCGGAGCTCCGCCTGCCGATCGCGTTCGCCGTGCTGCTGGCCGTGCTGCTGGTCAAGCCCAACGGGCTCTTCGGACGACGGCAGGTCCGGCGGGTATGAAGTTCGTGCCGGCCATCGCAGGCGCGATCCTGCTGGCGCTGCTGCCGTTCGGGCTGAGCGGCTACCACCAGGGTCTTGCCGTCTACGTCGCGATCTACTTCATCGCGATCCTCGGACTCAACATCCTCACCGGGTACACGGGCCAGATCTCGATCGGCCACGGCGCGTTCATGGCGATCGGCGGCTATGCGACGGTGATCATGTCGCACGACCACCACACGAACCTGATCGCGACGTTGCCGCTGTCGTTCGCGATCACCTTCGCCTGCGGTGTGGTCGTCGGCGTCCCGGCGCTGCGCCTGTCCGGCGTCTACCTCGCGCTCGCGACGTTCGCCCTCGCGGTGTCGGTGCCGCAGTTCCCGCTCAAGTTCTCGAAGTACCTGGGCGGGAGCAACGGCCTTCAGACCGATCACACGGTCTCGCACCTCTGGCTGTACGGGGTCAGCTGGGGCTGCGCGGCGATCCTCTTCGCAGTCGCCTGGCTCCTGCTGCGAGGCCGGATCGGCCGCGCCTTTCGCGCCGTCCGCGACAGCGAGGTGGCCGCGGCGTCCTCGGGCGTCTCGCTTCCGATCTACAAGACGTTCGCCTTCGGCGTCTCGGCCGCATTCGCGGGGGTGGCCGGGTCGCTCTTCGTCCTGGCGACGAACGGCTTCGCCCAGCCGAACGAGTTCGGCATCCTGCTCTCGCTGAAGATCCTGATCGGCGCGGCGGTCGCCGGCCTCGGGTCGCTCTGGGGCGTCGCGCTCGGAGCGCTCTTCATCGGCCTCCTCCCGCAAATCTCGGAGAGCGTCCCCCTCGTCGGCTCCTCGCACGGCCAGGACGTCGCCTTCGGGCTGATCGTGATCCTGATCATGCTGCTGCTGCCGAACGGCTTCGCCGGGCTCCTGGCACGGGTTGAATCGCGATTCAAAACCGCTATCAAATCGGGTACGTAATCGTCATAATCGGCGCCTGGCTTCGGTCACACGCGAGGCCTCAAACCATGCTCAGGGAGGGTCGGATGGGTAGGAAGGGCAAGATCCTGGCGGTGCTGGCCGGGACGGCGCTCGTCGCGGGCATCGCGGTCACGGCCGCGTTCGGGTCGCACAGCGCGACCCCGGGCGTCACCGCCACCGAGATCAAGATCGGCGGCACGTTCCCGCTCACCGGATTCGCGTCGCTCTACAAGACGATTCCGGCCGCCGAGAAGGCGTACTTCGACTACATCAACGCCCGCGGCGGGGTGAACGGCAGGAAGATCAACTTCGAGATCCTCGACGACTCCTACGACCCGTCGAAGACCGTTCCGCTCGCGCAGCAACTCGTCGAGAAGGACAACGTCTTCGCCGTCTTCGGCAGTCTCGGTACAGCGCCGACCCTGGCGACGTGGGGCTACCTGAACAGCCACAAGGTGCCGCAGGCGCTCGTCGCCACCGGCGACTCGTACTGGGGCTTCTCGCGCAAGAAGTACCCCTGGACGATCGGCTGGCAGCCCGACTACCCGGGCGAGGCCAAGGTCTACGGCAAGTACATCGCGGCGAACATGCCGAACGCGAAGATCGGCGTCCTCTATCAGAACGACGCGTACGGGAAGAACTACTACGCAGGTCTCCGCGTCGGCCTGGGTGAGGCAAAAGTCAAGATCGTCGACGCCGAGTCGTACGACGCCACCAACCCGAGCGTCACGCAGCAGATCCTCGCGTTGAAGAGCAAGGGCGCCGACACGTTCGTCGTCTTCGCGACGCCGACGCCGACGATCACCGCGCTCGCCACCGCGACGAAGGTCGGCTGGGACCCGGCGGCGACGTTCATCAACAACGTCTCTGCGAACCGGCTGTTCCTGCTCGCCGCGGCCGCCTCCGGGGCAAAGGTCGACGGCATCATCTCGACCAACTACCTGGCGAGCTCGACGACCCAGCCGAACCTCCCCGGTGTGAAGCTCGCCGGGGCGCTCATCAACCAGTACGCGCCGGCGCTCCAGCAGAGCTTTGCGCGCGGCGACGCGAACATCATTTACGGGTTCGGCGTCGCGTGGACGTTCGTCTACGCCCTGCAGCACGCGGGCAAGAACCTGACGCGGGCCGGCCTGATGAACGCCCTGCACAACCTGAACACGTCGAAGAACCCGTTCGTGTATCCGGGGATCAGCCTGCAGACATCGGCGAAGGACAACTTCCCGATCGAGCAGGAGATCCTGATCAAGTGGTCCGGCGGCGCGACCGGCGACTTCAAGCCCTTCGGGAAGCTCCTCGGCAAGATCCGCTGAACACGGCCGAGGTCGTAGTGATCGGCGGCGGCGCCCTCGGCGCCGCCGCCGCCTACCACCTGCGGCGCCTCGGCGTCGAAGACGTCGTGTTGCTGGAGCGCGACGCGCTCGCAGCGGGGTCGACGAGCAAGGCGGCGGGCGGCATCCGCACGCAGTTCGCCGACGAGCTGAACATTCGGATCGCCCTCCGCTCGCTCGACGAGTTCGAGCAGCTGGGCGAGGAGATCGCGTTCAGGCAGCACGGCTACCTCTTCCTGCTCGATCGCGACGAGGACGTTGCGGCGTTCCGGGCTGCGCTCGCCCTCCAGCAGTCGCTCGGGGTCCCCTCGCGCGAGCTGTCCCCCGCCGAGTCGCGTGAACTCGTCCCGCAGCTCTTCGTCGACGACCTCGTGTGCGCGACGTACTGCGCGCGAGACGGCTACGCGACGCCGGAGGCGGTCGTGCAGCACTACGCCCGCGAGTCGGGAGCGGTCGTGCGTCAGGGATGCGCCGCCACCGGCATCGAGGTGGACGAGGAGCGGATCGTCGGCGTCGCGACGACAGAAGGACTGATCGCGACGGAGTGCGTCGTCTGCTGCGCCGGTGTCTGGTCGCGCGAGGTCGGCGCGCTCGCCGGCGTCGAGCTGCCGGTCGAGGGCGAGGCGCGCTCGATGTGGTTCACGCCGCAGGACGGCGGGCTCCCGGAGCGGCTGCCGCTGACGATCGACTTCGCGAGCGGCTTCTACTTCCACCGCGAAGGGCCGGGCCTCGCGTTCGGCGGCCGCGAGCGCGAGCTCGCGGACGTCGCCGAGGCGGCGGCGCACCGGCTCCCCGTCCTCGCCGACCTGCCGGTGCAGGCCTCCTGGTGGGGCTGGTACGACGTCAGCCCGGACTGGAACGCGCTCGTCGGCGAGGCGCGAACACCGTCGCGCTTCCTCTATGCGACCGGCTTCTCGGGCCATGGTTTCCAGCAGGCGCCGGCGGTCGGCGAGCACCTCGCCGAGCTCGTCGTGGGGCGCGAGCCGACTCTCGACCTGTCGCCGTTCTCGGCGGAGCGGTTCGCGGCGGGGGCGGAGCGCCCCGAGACTTTCGTCGTCTAGCTCGGCCAGCGGGCGAGCGAGCGGCGCAGGTCGTACTTGCCGCCGTCACGGCACTGGGGCGACCAGTACGCCGGTGTCTGAGTCCGGCGCTGCGGGTACATCCGCGTCGCATAGAGCGAGGCGAGCGCCTGCGACTCGGCGACCGAGCCGCCGAGCTTCGAGGCGACGAACCAGATCGACTGCATCCCGTAGCACTCGACCTGAGCCTCGTTCGAGTAGCCGAGCAGGTGATAGGACTCGTGCGCCACCACGGCGAGCGCCATCGTGATGGCGGTGACCTCGAGGCAGTCGCTCCCGACGCAGGTCCGCGGGTCCCAGCGGGCGGGCGCCCTGCGGAACCACGCGAGGTACGTGCACTCGGCGGGGCGCATCAGGAAGTAGTCGAACGAGCGCCCCGCGAGCAGCGGCGTGACGCCGAGGACGTTCGGATTCGCCGTCCCGAGCGAGCCGCAGCGGACGGACGCGTCGTGCCCCGTCAGCCGCCGCGCGACCTGCTCGGCGATCTGCTCCTCGTGGGTCGCCGGGCGGGCGAGAAGCGCGCGGTCGAGCTTCGTGACGGGCCGGGCGGAGGCATGCGCGGTCGCCGCGAGCGCCCCGGCGAGCGCGACCGCCGGCAGGATGAGCCAGACCCGCATCCGTCACCTATCGGCAAGTTCGGCCGGATCCGTGACAGGCGCCCGGCACGCGAACCGCTCGCAGGCGTAGACGGCGGCCCGCCCGTCGACGAGCGTCTTCCCCTCGAGCAGCGGCACGCCGTCTGCGGGACCGAAGGCAACGACCGTGTTCGGCTCGTAGCGGCCGAGAGCGGCCCGGGCCACCTCGCTTCGTGGGTCTCCCACGATCGCGAGCTCGCGCGGCGGCGACAGGTGGAGGTCGAGGGCGCAGAGCGCCCAGCCGAACGCGGACGGTGCGCGCGGGATCGCGTCGCGGATCAGGCGGAGCACACCGACGGCGCGGCGCTCGAGCTCGTCGTCGCCCCAGAGCCGCGCCAGCCGCAGGAGCACGAACGCGAGCATCGAGTTGCCCGACGGGGTCGGGTTGTCGTCGAGGTCCTTCCTCGGTGCGACGAGCTCCTCGCCGTCCGAGGGCGTCAGGAAGAAGCCGCCCTGCTCGTCGTCACCGAAGAGCTCGACCGCAGCGAGCGCGAGCCGTCTCGACTCGAGCAGCCAGCGTGCCTCCCCGGTTGCGACGTGGAGCTCGTACAGCCCATGTGCGACGTTCGCGTAGTCCTCGAGGTACCCGGTGCCCTTGGCGACGCCGTCTCGCCACGTGCGATGCAGGCGCCCGCCGTCGGAGAGCGGCCCGAGCAGGAACCCGGCGAGCTCCTGTGCCGCGTCGAGCCACTCGCGGCGCTCGAGCTGCCGGCCGGCCTCGGCGAGCGCCGCCAGCATCAGGCCGTTCCAGGCAGCGATCGCCTTGTCGTCACGCAGCGGCTGCGGGCGCTTCTGACGGGCGGCGAGCAGCGCGGCCCGCTCGTCGTCCGTCAGGCGGCCGCGGATGATCGAGCGGCCGTGCTCGAAAGGCTGCAGGAGCTCGTCGGCGCGCGGCACCTCGTCGGGAGTCCACGTGAAGGTCAGGCCTTCGACGCCGTCGGTGTCCGCGTCCTGCGCCGAGGCGAAGCCGCCGCCCTCCAGCCGTAGCTCGCGCAGGCAGTAGTCGACCGTCTCCTCGACGATCGCGCGGTAGCTCTCCTCGCCCGTGAGAAGGAAGGCGTGCAGATACGCGGGAACGAGGAGTGCGTTGTCGTAGAGCATCTTCTCGAAATGCGGCACGAGCCATTGCGCGTCGACCGAGTACCGGTGGAAGCCGCCGCCGACGAGGTCGTACATGCCGCCGGTGCGCATGCCGTCGAGCGTTCCGAGCGCCATCTCGAACGCTCCGCGACGCAGCAGGAACTCGATCGTCGAGGCGGGCGGGAACTTCGGGGCTCGGCCGAAGCCGCCCCAGCGAGGGTCGTACTGGCTGCGCAGCGTCTCGACGGCGCCCGTGAGCAGCTCCTTGGTCAGCGGCTCGCGCGACGGCGCGAGCTGCGCGCTCCGCCGCAGCGCGTCGACGAGCGCCCCGGCCTGGCGGGCGACGTCGCCGCGCTGCGTCCGGTACGCGTCGGCGACGGCGGAGAGCACCTGCCTGAACGCGGGCATCCCGTGCCGCGGCTCGGGCGGATAGTAGGTGCCGCCGAAGAACGGCTCGCCCTCGGGCGTCAGGAAGACCGTCATCGGCCAGCCGCCCTGGCCCGTCAGGGAGACGACTGCGTCCATGTAGACGGCGTCGACGTCGGGGCGCTCCTCGCGGTCGACCTTGACGCTGACGAAGAGCTCGTTCATCAGCCGCGCCGTCTCGTCGTCCTCGAACGACTCGTGCTCCATCACGTGGCACCAGTGACAGGCCGAGTAGCCGACGGACAGCAGGACGGGCTTGTCGTCGGCGCGGGCCCGCGCGAACGCCTCGTCGCCCCACGGGTACCAGTCAACCGGGTTCGCGGCGTGCTGGAGCAGATACGGGCTCGACTCGTGGGCGAGACGGTTCATGGGCTGATCATGCCTCGATGAGCTAGGTTCGCGACGTGAGCCGCTCGTATGACGAGCTCGAGGCCGGCGCCGTCTATCGCAGCCGCTTCGGGCGCACCGTGCTCGAGGCCGACAACGTCTGGTTCACGCTCCTGACCCTCAACACGAACCCGATTCATTTCGACGCGCACTATGCGGCGACGACCGAATGGGAGCGCCCCCTCGTCGACTCGACGTTCACGCTCGCGCTCGTGACGGGGCTGTCGGTCGCCGACGTCTCGGAGCGCGGCGTCAACCTCGGCTGGCGCGAGGTGCGCCTGCCGGCGCCGGTGTTCGCGGGTGACACGATCCGCGCGGAGACAGAGGTGCTGGAGAAACGGGAGTCCGGCTCGCGCCCGGGGCAGGGGATCGTGACCGTCCGCACCCGCGGCCTCAACCAGCGGGACGACGTCGTGATCGAGTTCGAGCGGACGATCATGATGCCGCTTGCTTGAGACCGAGCGACTCGTGCTGCGAAAGCCGCGGCTCGAAGACGTCGACGACCTGCTCGGGTTGATCGGAGACGACGCGGTGATGCGGTGGATCGGCGGCGAGGCCGGCGGACGCGAGACGGCGACCGAGCACGTCGAGAGGTGGCTTGCGCGGTGGGACGCAAACGGCGTCGGCCCGTTCGCGGTCGTGCGCGACGGCCTCGTGATCGGTCGAGTCGGCTTGCTCGTCTGGGATCGTTCGGTATGGGAGACGTCGACGTACGAAAGGGCGCGGGAGAACGCGGTCACCGAGCTCGGCTGGGCGCTCGCGCGCGCGCACTGGGGCCAGGGGCTCGCGACCGAGGCCGCGCGGGCGGTGCGCGACTGGGCCTACGCGGAACGAGGCGTCGAGCGGCTGATCTCGCTGATCGAGCCGAAGAACGTCCGCTCGATCCGCGTCGCCGACAAGCTCGGCGCCGTCCCCGAAGAGCTCGTCGCAACCCCGTACGGCCCGCTGCTCGCCTGGCTTCACCCGCGCGCGTGACGGTTCCGTTAACGGTGACAGTCACCGTTAGGGATTCGTAAGGAGACCGCCCGGCAGTTCCTCCGCGGCGCGCTGACGGAACCACACCGCCCAGATCGCCGGCGTCGCGAGCACCACCGCCAGCCAGGTCCACGTCGCACCCGGCTCGAGCGCGGACGGAATCGTCCACGACGTCCAGCCGCGCTCGGCGACCTGCTCCAGCCAGTCGTCGTTCGCGATGTTGCCGAGGCCGTACGCGACCATCAGCGCGAGGAAGAGCGACACCCGATTCGGCAACCGTGACAAGAGCAGCGCCGTCACGATCAGGAGCAGGCCCTGCAGGCCGTGGTGGACCCCGTGATGCACCGCCGGGTGTGGTGCGTTCCCGTGGTACGAGACGATCGCGCCCGTCTGGAAGATCGAGCCGAGCACCGGCACGCCGTCGAGATAGAAGCCGAGCTCCGCTGCGATCCACGGCGCGGCGAGCAGCACCAGCACCGCCGCCAGACCGACCCGGACGCGATTGCCTCGCACGCGCCGAGCCGGCTCGAGCCCAGGCACGACGAGCGACAGCGCGAACGCACCCGCGACGCCGAGGGCCGGCACCGCGTTGATCCACCTCGCGTCGAGGTGGCTCTGCGCGACCACGCCGGGCACGAGGACGACGAGGCAGAGGAGCGCCGCGACGGCCGCCGGCGGGCGGAGCCTGCGCGGCAGCGCCGGCCACACGACGCCCAGCACCGCGAGCGCGATCAGCGCGTCCGGGAAGTCGAGCTCGACGACGACGCGGCTCGCCCCGCCGCGAAAGCCGCTGCCGGTGACGTTGTAGAGCTCCGCGGCCGGCAGCCGCGCGTACGTCGCGAAGACGGCGACCGCGGCCGCAGCCACGAGCAGCCACACCGCTCGCAGCTCGCGCATCGCAGGCTCACACTCCGGCCCGGTAGACGTAGCCCTCGAGCGTGCGGCCGAGCACACCCTCGAGCCACGCGGAGATCTCGATCAGCGCTCCGACGTCGACGCCCGTCTCGACGCCCTCGCCGTCGAGCAGATAGACGAGATCCTCGGTCGCGACATTGCCCGTCGCGCGCGGCGCGTACGGGCAGCCTCCGAG
>OEMB01000174.1_pt1 | contig 12544 bp, 18 predicted proteins | sample 1503471 | NCBI WGS metagenome assembly OEMB01 (sample SAMEA104379601, study PRJEB20068) | metagenome | biome: 1000743; feature: 77; material: 1998 | place: USA | collected 2012 | depth 2.5 m
TGGGCTTCGGCCGGCGGTCGCCGATCCGCCGGCCGAAGAAGGTCAGCAGCGCCGGCAGGAGCGTGAGCGACGCCGTGAGGACGAGCAGGACGCTCAGCGACGTTGCGACCGCGACGCCGTAGAGGAGGTTGACACCCGCGACGAAGAGGCCCATGACGGCGATCACGACCGTGATCCCCGCGAACGCGACCGAGCGGCCGGCCGTGTTCATCGCCGTCTCGACCGCGGCCCGCACGTCACCGCGTTCCGCCGTGTACGCGTCACGGAAGCGGCTGACGATGAGCAGCGCGTAGTCCACGCCGACTCCGAGGCCGACGAGGAGGGCCAGCTGGCTCGCGAAGTCGGGAGTTGCGAGGACGTGCGTGAGCACGGCGATCAGCCCCATCCCGGTGCCGAGGCCGAAGAGCGCGACCACGATCGGGAGGCTCATGGCGAGGAGCGAGCCGAAGCTCAGGAGCAGCACGACGACGGCTGCACCGATCCCGATCGCGGTCGCCGCACCGAGTGTGGGGCGCTGCGCCTGCTCGATCGCGTTGCCGCCGAGCTCCACGTCGAGCCGCTTCGAGGCGGCCGATTGCGCAACGTCGATCACCCTCTGCACCGTCGCCTTCGAGAGGGCGTCGCCGCGCTCGTCGAACGCAACCGTTGCGAAGGCGGTCTTGCCGTCCGCCGAGCTGCGCCCGGCGGCATAGGGGCTCACGACGCCGGTCACGTGCGGGAGGCGGCGCACTCGCTCGAGCACCGGCCCGACTGCGGCGCGCACACGGCTGTCGCGGACGGTCCCGGTGGCGACGTGGAAGACGATCTGGTCCGAGTCCCCTGACTGCGCCGGGAATCTCGTCTTCAGCAGGGTCGTGGCGCGCTCGGCGTCGGTGCCGGGCAGGGTCAGGTTGTTGTCGAAGTGGTTGCCCGCTCCGCGGGCGACGCCGATCGCCACGGCGATCGCGACGACCCACAGGGCCACGACCAAGCGGCGATGGTCCATGGACCAGCGGGTGAGTCTCGTCACGGGTGCTCCTCTCGGTTGACGCTCGAGGGCGGGATAGGCGTCACATTCGCCTCGGCTCGCGCGTCACTGCTATGACGGATCTCGACGGGAGGATGTGACGTGGACGGGCGCAACTGGCAGGTCGAGCGGTTCGAAGAGCAGCGGCCGCATCTGCAGGCGGTCGCGTACCGCATGCTCGGGTCGGTGACCGAAGCCGAGGACGCGCTGCAGGAGGCCTGGCTGCGCCTCAGCCGCACCGACACTGATGCGGTCGACAACCTCGCGGGCTGGCTCACGACCGTCGTCGGGCGCGTCTGCCTCGACATGCTGCGCGCACGTCGCTCACGCCGCGAGGACTACGTCGGCACGTGGCTTCCGGAGCCGATCGTCTTCGAGGGCGAGGGCGGCGACCCGGCCGACGAGGCGCTGCTCGCCGACTCGGTCGGGCTCGCGCTCTTCGTCGTGCTCGAGACGCTGACACCCGTCGAGCGCCTGGCGTTCGTCCTGCACGACATGTTCGGAGTGCCGTTCGACGAGATCGCTCCGATCGTGAGCCGCTCGCCGAGCGCGACGCGCCAGCTCGCGAGTCGTGCCAGGCGGCGCGTGCAGGGCGCCGCTCCGACGTCCGACGTCGACCTGCGGCGCCAGCGCGAGGTCGTCGACGCGTTCCTCGCCGCTTCGCGCGCCGGCGACTTCGAGGCCCTGCTCGAGGTGCTCGATCCCGACGTCGTCTTCCGTGCGGATGCGGGTGTCGAGAGCCTGCTCGCGAGGCCGCCGATCAGCGGCGCAGCCGAGGTGGCCCGCCAGGTGCTCGCCCGCGGGACGCGGTTCGCGCCGCTCGCGCGGCACGCGATCGTCAACGGAGCGGCCGGCGTCGTTGTCGGCCGTCCGGGTCATCCGGTCGCGGTGGTCGGCTTCACGGTGGCGCGCAACAGGATCGTCGCCATCGACCTCATCACCGATCCCGGCAAGCTGCGCCGCGCGGCGGAGCTGACACGCTCGTGAAACTGAGGGAGGTTCAATAGGATCGGCCGATGCGGGTCGTGATCCTCGGCGCGGGCTTCGGCGGGCTCGAGCTCGCGACCACGCTGTCGGAGGCGGCGGGCGGCGACATCGCCGTCGACCTGATCGACAAGAGCGACTCGTTCGTGTTCGGCTACGCGAAGCTCGACGTGATGTTCGGCCGATCGACGCCCGACGGCGTTCGCCTCCCGTATCGCGACATCTCGCTGCCGGGCGTTCGCTTCCTTCAGGAGACGATCACCTCGATCGACCCGGAAGCCCGCAGCGTGACGACCGACGCTGGTGTCCACGAGGCCGACATCCTCGTCGTCGCGCTCGGCGCGGACTACGACCTGGACGCGACCCCCGGGCTCGTTGAGGCGGGAAACGAGTTCTACTCCGTTGCCGGCGCGGAGCGCCTCGCCGACCTGCTGCCGGGGTTCTCGGAAGGCCGGGCGGTGGTCGGGGTCTGCGGGGCGCCGTTCAAGTGCCCGCCGGCGCCGAGCGAGGCCGCCCTGCTGCTGCACGACTACCTGGCGAAGCGCGGCGTCCGGGACGCCTGTGAGATCTCGCTCGTGATCCCGTTCGGGACACCGGTGCCGCCGTCGCCGGACACGTCGGCGGCGCTGGTGGCGGCCTTCGCCGAGCGTGGCATCGAGTTCGTCTCCGGGCGTCGGGTCGCCTCCCTCGACGCGGGTCGGAGCATGGTCGCGCTCGACGACGGCGGTGAGCTGCCGTTCGACCTGTTCCTCGGCGTCCCGAGGCATCGCGCCCCCGACGTCGTGATCGCGAGCGGCATGACCGAGGACGGCTATGTGCCCGTGAGCTCCAAGACGCTCGAGACGCGGTTTCCCGGCGTCTACGCCGTCGGCGACGTCGCCGCGGTCGGCGTGCCGAAGGCGGGCGTCTTCGCGGAAGGCGCGGCGCGCGTCGTCGCCGCCTCGATCGTCGCGAGCCTTCGCGACGGCGGCCGGCCCCGCGACTACGACGGGCGTGGCTCGTGTTACATCGAGTTCGGCGCCGGCCGGGTCGGCCGCGTCGACATCGACTTCCTCTCGGGGCCGAAGCCGACGGGCACGTTCAACGAGCCGTCGCAGGCACTCGTCGGCGAGAAGCACGACTTCGGCGCGAGTCGAGCCGCCCGCTGGTTCGCCCGCTGAGAGCCTGCACGAACCTGCCTTCAAGGCCTCGAGCTCGGGGAGGCGCCGGCGGCCGGCGCCTCCCGTCGTCTCGGAGGTCAGCCGGCCGCAGGCTGCACGGTGGGCCGAGCCGGGCCGGCGTTCCGGCTGCGAAGGAACAGCAGGATCGAGGTGACAGCGACCCAGAGCAACCAGATGAAGATCGTGAAGAAGATGATCGAGATGAGCGCGGCAAGGCCGGCGAGCAAGCCGAACCAGCCGAGCCAGCGGGGAAGCGTCCGAGAGCCGAGGATCGCCATCGAGAAGGCGAAGATCATCACGGAGAGTGCTGCGGTGCCCGTGGCGTGCATGATGTAGGTGCCGTCGCTGTTGGCGTGGATGATGTCGGGATAGACCTGGTGACGGTACGTGTCGTCACTCATCGTCCGGACGCCGGCCGCGAGACCGACCGCGCCGAGCGCCACCGCGGCGTAGCCCGCGCCGCCGATCGACACGAGGAAACCGAGCATCCCGTCCCGTCCGCCGTCGGGCACCTCTGCTTCGCGCACCGTCTCGCGCAACGAGGCGACGAACCACAGGAAGAAGAAGAGCCCGAGACCGGAGAGGATCCAGCCGATGTTGATCTTGTCCCTGTTGCCGCTGTCGCCGTAGAAGGAGATGAATTTCGCCGGCGATTCGTCGCCGTTCGGGCCGTCGAACATCAGCCCGCTGCCGATCACGAACAACACGACGAACAGGAGCCCGCTCAGCGAGCTCCACATGCGCAAGCCACGACTGTCCTTCAAGACCGATCCCCTTTCCTCTGTCCGCCCTCCGCCATGTCGGGCGCTGGCGCGTGTTTCGGTGCACGGTCCGGAGATCCTCCGGGCTCGCGACTCGCACGCGCTATGAATGGCTCGTGCCCGACGCGCTGCGAGCTCCACTCCTCGCCCTTCACAAGGCGGTGCTCGCCGCGGAGCGCCGGAGCGTCGAGCGCGTCCACGGCGCGATGTCAGCCGCGGAGTTCCTGCAGCTCGTCTCCGACCCGCTCCGGTACGGGTGGCTGAAGCCGCTGACCGAGCTCGTGCTCGCAGCCGAGGAGGGCGGCGACGAGGCGCCGACCGCGGCAGAGCTGCGCGACCGGACGCGGGCGCTGCTCCTGCCGCCGCGCGGCGACTCTGCCTTCGGGCGCCGCTACCTCTCGCTCATGCAGCGCGAGCCGGCGGTCGTCATGGCGCATTCGGCGGTCGCGAAGCTCCTCGCGTGAGGGGGTCAGCTCTCTTCGAGCTTCAGCGCCGCCGAGTTGATGCAGTAGCGCTGCCCGGTCGGCCGCGGCCCGTCCGGGAAGACGTGGCCGAGATGACCGCCGCACGATGCGCACAGCACCTCGGTCCGGATCATCCCGTGGCTTCGGTCGCTCTCCTCCTCGACGGCGCCCTCGCCGGCCGGGGCGTAGAACGCCGGCCAGCCGCAGCCGGAGTCGTACTTCGTGTCGGACTCGAAGAGGATCGCGCCGCAGCCGGCGCAGTGGTAGGTGCCCGGCTCGAACACGTGGTCGTACTCGCCCGTGAAGGCGGGCTCGGTGCCCTTCTCGCGGAGCACCCGGTACTCCTCGGGCGTCAACTCGCTTCGCCATTCGGCGTCGGTCTTCTCGATTCTGCTCATGGCTCCCATGGTACGGATGGGCGAGGCGCTGGTTATGCTCGCCGCGTGAGCGAGGCCCGGATCGCCGACCTGCTGCACGAGGCGGCCGAGACCCATCACGTCGTCTACCGGATCGTCGACGGCGACGATCCCGACTGGGCCTCGTGGTACGCCGACTGGCTGCTGAATCTCTCGGAGCTGCCGGATCTGCTCGGCCGCAGGCCTGTCCGGAGCATCCTCGTCCATGCGCTCGTCCAGCTCGATCGCGACTACTCCTCCGAGCCGCGAAACGAGCGCTGGGAGGACTGGTATGCGGCCCGGCTCGATTCCCTGCTACTCTGATGCCACGGACGGCAACGGGTCGTCCCGTGAGATTTCAGCTCCTCGTTCCTCCTTCGGCGGTTTCGAGCAGTGTGATCTCGAACCGAACTGAATATCTGAAGGAGTCGAACACCACATGAAGCAATCGTTCAGCGCGCTCGGCGTGAGCGCGGCCGTCGAGCAGGCGCTCGCGGCCCGCGGCATGGTCGAGCCGTTCTACATCCAATCGCTCGTCTTGCCCGACGCGATCGCCGGCCGCGACATCCTCGCGAAGTCGCCGACCGGCTCGGGCAAGACACTCGCTTTCGGGGTGCCGCTCGTGGAGCGCGTCAACGTCGACGGCCCGACGCCCGAGGCGCTCGTGCTGGTGCCGACCCGCGAGCTCGCGCTCCAGGTCGCGGAGGAGATCGCCTCGTATTCGTCCTCCAAGCGCGTCAAGGTCGCGCTCGCCTACGGCGGCGCGCCGGTCGGCCCTCAGGCGAAGCGCCTCAAGGGCGCACACATCGTCGTCGCGACACCCGGTCGTCTGCAGGATCTGATCGAGCGTCGGCTCGTCAAGCTCGACGGGATCCGCATCCTCGTCCTCGACGAAGCCGACCGGATGCTCGACATGGGCTTTCGCCCACAGGTCGAGCGGATCCTCCGGACCGTTCCGCGCGACCGCCAGACGATGCTCTTCTCCGCGACGCTCGACGGCGAGGTCGGCGAGCTCGCGCACACGTATACGCACGATCCTTCGCGCTTCGAGGCGCTGCGCGAGGTTCGAAACGCCGACGGCGTGATCGAGCACGACTTCGTCCCGGTGACGCCGGACGGCAAGATCGACACGCTCGTCGAGCTGCTCGAGGCCGAGGACGGGCTCTCGCTCGTCTTCGTTCGCACGAAGCGCGGCGCTGACCGGCTGGCGCAAAAGCTGGCACGGCGCGGCGTCGACGTCGTCGCCATGCACGGCGACATGGGGCAGTCGCAGCGCGAGCGCGCGCTCGAGCGCTTTCGCTCCGGCCATGCCACCACGCTCATCGCCACCGACGTGGCCGCCAGGGGTCTCGACCTCGAGGCGATCGGCCATGTGATCAATTTCGACCCGCCCGAGGACAACATCGGCTACACGCACCGCGTCGGGAGAACCGGCCGGGCCGGCCGCTCAGGTCGCGGCAGCACGCTCGTGCTGCCGGACCAGCAGGCCGACGTCAGTCGCGTTGCCATGCTCGCCGGGCACAAGGAGCAATTCGAGCGCACGGGTATGCGTAGCGCGCGGCCAAAGCTCGTGTATACGAGCCGCCGCGGCCGCCGCTCCCGTTGGTAATTGGGGGAGGTGAGTTAATTGGCAACCGGAACCGTGAAGTGGTTCAGCGACGAGAAGGGGTACGGCTTCATCACCCCCGATGACGGATCGAAGGATCTGTTCGTCCACCACAGCGGCATCTCGGGCGAGGGCTTCAAGTCCCTGTCCGAAGGTGCGAAGGTCGAGTTCGAGGCGACCGAGGGGCAGAAGGGCCCCCAGGCGACGAACGTGCGTCCGACTGCGTAGTCCTCGCAAGAGGCTTGCAGTGAGAGAGGGCCCCGCAAGGGGCCTTCTCGCGTTCAGCGGATGAGTGGGTTCTCGGCCTGATGCAGTAGCCACGACGTGCGCAGCTCCCGCGCGCGCGTCTCGAGGTCGTGCAGCAGCGACCGCGCCTGCTCCCACCTCGGTCGTAGTCCCTCGAGACGGCTCAGCTCGACCGCGATCTCGCGGAGCGAGCTCTCGGGATCGTCGGTCAACTCGTCCAGGCGGCGCTCGCTGCCCGCGATGTGCGCGCCCAGCGTTCGCACGAGCCCATCCGCCTGCTCGATCAGAATGCGCAGTTCTGTCTCGGTCACCGGCTGGTCGTCGAGAACTTCTCGCAGCCGTTCGAGGAGGACGAGATCCGGTCGCTGCACCATGCGCACGCCGGAGGCTATCGCCTCGCCCCGGCGTCCGCAGCGCCGGCGTGCGACCTGGTCGCCGGATTATCCTGCCGGAGATGCCCGACCTCCCGCTCACCGGCGGCTGTCTCTGCGGGGGCGTGCGCTACGAGGTGACCGAGCCGCCGGTCAAGGCGACGTATTGCCACTGCACCCGCTGCCAGCGGCGGACCGGAACGGCGGCGTCGGCTCAGGCTCGGATCGCGCCGGGCTCGCTGCGGATCCTGCAGGGGGAGGACCTCGTGCGCGACTGGCAGCCGGAGGACGGCTTTGCGAAGTGCTTCTGCTCGAGGTGCGGGAGCGCGCTCTGGAGCCGCGGCGCCGACGGCGAGATCTGGAGCGTCCGCCTCGGCACCTTCGACTCCGACCCCGGCGTTCGCCCCTCGCACCGGCAGTACGTCGCGTACGCCGCCGTGTGGGAGCCGATCCCGGACGACGGGCTGCCGCGCTACCCGGAAGCCGCTACGTAGCGCTCTCCTCGCCGCGGGCCGGCTCGTACACGAGGATCGCGACGCCGTCGCCCACCGTCTGCGAGCTCGTGAGCCGCAGTCGCTGCTTGTCGGTCGTTTCCCCGAAGAGACGCTTGCCGCTGCCGAGCACGACCGGGAAGACCATCAGGCGCAGCTCGTCGACGAGCCCGTGCTCGAGCAGCGCCTGCGCCAGCCGGGCGCTGCCGTGGACCACGACGTCTCCGTCGTGCTTCCGCCGCAGCTTTTCGACCTCGTCGGCGAGGTCGCCCTTCAGCACGGTCGAGTTGCTCCAGTCGGGCTTCTCGAGCGTCGAGGAGACGACGTACTTGGGCATCGTGTTGAACTTGTCGGCGAAGTCGCCCTCCCGCGACGGCCAGGCCGCGGCGAAGCCCTCGTACGTGACGCGTCCGAGCAGAAGCGCCTCGGCGTCGAGGGCCTCGTCGAGCTTGAACTTGTTGCCCTCCGGCCCGCGGTCGATCTCGAAGGTCCAGCCGCCGTGCCTGTAGTCCTCTGCGCCACCGGGGTCCTCCATGACGCCGTCGAGCGAGACGAACTCGGTTACCACGATCCTGCCCACGGTGATCCCTCCTTCTCGATGTCGTTGCCGCTAAGACGGGCCGGCCGGGCGGAAGTCATCGACGAGCCGCTGAGATCCTTGCGGCCCGAGGGGCCATCGGGCAACGAGCCCGGAGTGCAATGCTCCGCCAAAGCGAGACGCGAGAGGAGGATGTATGCCCGGCGAGATCGTGCACATCGAGATCCCCGCGGACGACACCGGGAAGGGCCGCGAGTTCTGGGGCTCGCTCTTCGGCTGGGAGTTCCAGGCGTTCCCCGGGCCGTCCGAGTACCACATGACCCGGATCAGCGAGGGGACCGGGGGAGCGATCACGAACATGGAGGCCGGCAAGCGCGGGATTCGCGCCTACTTCTCGGTGGACGACATCAACGCGGGCGCCGCACGCGTCAAGGAGCTCGGCGGCGAGGCGGACGAGCCGCTGCCGGTGCCGAGCATGGGCTGGTTCTCGACGTGCCGGGACCCGCAGGGCAGCGAGTTCGGGCTCTGGCAGAACGATCCGTCGGCCCCGACGCCGGCCGGGTAAGGCGGACGACGCGCGGAGGCGGCGCCCGGGGCGGGGGCGCCGCAGCCCGGCTGCTCCGTAGCGGGACACGTGCTCGAAGCTCTCGCGGATGAGCGTCCAGACCGTCGTCGCCCTCGTCCTCGCGCTCGCGTCGACCACGCTGACCAACATCGCGTACCTGCGCGAGCACGACGCGGCCGCGGCGCTCCCCGTCCTGTCGATGCGCCGCCCGTTCCATTCGCTGCGCCTCCTGCTCGACGACCGCAGCTGGCTGCTCGGGTTCGCGATGGAGACGGCCGGCTTCCTCTGCTACGCGGCCGCCCTGGCGCTCGCGTCCCTCGCACTCGTGCAGACGATCGGCGCCGGCGGGATCGGGGTGCTCGCCTACCTCTCGGCCCGCCTCGGCGGCCGCCGCCTCGGCGGGCGTGAGCTGGCGGGCGTGGTCATCTCCGTGGTCGGTCTGGTGGCGCTCGCCGTGTCCCTGGCCGGAGGCAGCGGCCCCGGCGGCCGCGGCTCGACCGCGGCGATCAGCCTCTGGATCGGGGCGAGCGCGGCGCTTGCGCTCCTCGTCCTGCTGGTGCGGCGGCGGCTCGGCTTTGCCGTCGCGGCGGCCGGTGCCGGCGGCCTCTTCTTCGCGATCGGCGACATCTCGACGAAGGTGGCGACGCAGGGCGGAGTACGACTTCTCTTCGTGCTCACGCTGCTCGTCGGCTACACGACGGGGACGGCCCTGCTCCAGGTCGGCTATCAGGCGGGCGGGGCGCTCACCGTCGCCGGGCTCGCGACGCTGCTCACGAACGCGCTGCCGATTGCGGCCGGCACGGTCGTCCTCGCGGAGCCGGTGCCCTCGGGGGCGTACGGCGGCCTCCGGGTGCTCGCGTTCGCGGCCGTGACCGCCGGTGCCTTTCTCCTCGCCCGGCCGGGCGATCCCGCCGCGGCCGGCGGGACGGTTAGAGCAGAGCCGCGGTCCGGATGAGCAGCAGGCAGAGCGTCATCGCGAGCGCCGTCTCGACGCCGAGCATCAGGTGGCGCGAGCCGAGCCGCTCGCCGGTCAGAAACAGAATGAGCCGCATCGTGTCGATCCCTTCGTCTACAGGTCCGGTTGAAGCCTCCGCCACCGTGGATCGGCTTCGGCAGTTGCAGCATCGCCACCGGGGGCCGCTTCACACCATCACTCGTTCCGGGTTGAGCGTCCCGCTTGACTGCCTCCCCGCAGCCTGGGCGGGCGTGACGCTTTCCTGACATTCCCGTATCCGGGCCTGGCCCCAGCCTGTGGAAACCCGCTTCGTTGTGCGAAGGCTGGGGCCAGGCCCTGATACGAAAGGCTCGCGGCTTCGTGAAGCCCGGCGCCGGGCCGCTAGGTCAGCGGCACGAGTCGCGTGCCCGTCGCCTTGAACGTGGCATATGCCACGCCGCCGCGGCCGAGCTCGAGCCGGCCCGCCGACGAGGAGGTGACCTCGGCGGTCACCGGCCCGATCCGCACGCGCACCCGGTTCGCCACCTCGACGACCGAGCCGATCTCTCCCCGCACGACGTTCAGCGCCGAGTCGTCGGCGTGCTCACGCGCCACGGACACGTCCCAGGGGTAGACGACGACGCCGACCTCGCCCTCCGCGTCGTCGGTCGAGAAGAGTCGCTCGCCGGTCGAGAGCCTGACCTCGGTCATGTCTCCCGAGCGGAGCGCCGAGCCGTGCAACAGGTTCGCGCCGGTGAACGACGCGACGAACGCGTCCCGCGGCCGGGCCACGAGCTCCGCCGGCGAGGCGAGCTGGCGGAGTGTGCCGTCGACGAGCACACCGACCTCGTTCGCGAGCGCCGCCGCGTCCTCGTAGTCGTGCGTGACGAGCAGCGTCGGGAGGGCCAGCTCACGCAGGAGCTCGTGCAGCTCGCCGCGGACCTGCGACTTCGTGTGGGCGTCGAGTGCGGCGAGCGGCTCGTCCAGCAGCAGCACGGCCGGGTCGCGGGCGAGTGCGCGCGCGAGCGCCACGCGCTGGCGCTCGCCGCCGGAGAGATCGGCCGGCCGGGCGTCGGCGAGGTGCGCGATCCGGAACCGCTCGAGGAGCTCCTGCACGCGGCCGCGGCCGGCGTAGGCCACGTTCCCCCGCACGCTCAGATGCGGGAAGAGCGCGTACTCCTGGAAGACGAGCCCGACCCGCCGCTCCTCCGGCCGCCGGGCGATGCGCAGGCGCGTGTCGAGCCAGACCTCGTCGCCGAGCGCGACCCGCCCGCGGGCCCGATCGGCGAGCCCGCTGATCACACGGAGGATCGACGTCTTGCCTGCGCCCGACGGCCCGACGAGCGCGACCGTACGCTCGACGTCGAGCGCGAGCGTCAGCTCGAAGTCGCGAAGCGGAAGCGTGAAGTCGACGCCGAGGGCAGCCATTTGAGGGTGACGAGCAGGGCCGCGCTGATCACCACGAGCAGCGCGCTGACGGCGAGTGCGACGTCGAAGTTCACATCGAACTCGGCATAGACGGCGAGCGGGAGCGTCTGCGTGACGCCGCGCAGGCTGCCTGCGAACATGATCGTGGCGCCGAACTCACCGAGGCCGCGTGCGAACGCGAGCGCCGCTCCGGCACCGAGGCCGCCGCGTGCGAGCGGCAGCACGACCCGGAAGAACGTCCGCACGGGCCCCGCGCCGAGGGTGCGCGACGCGGCGACGACGTTTGCGTCGATTCCTTCGAACGCCGCAATTGCGGCGCGCACGTAGAGCGGGCTCGCGACGAACGAGACGGCGAGCACGACCGCGGTCTGTGTGAAGGGGATGCGCGTCTCGAGCAGGCCGACGCGCCCGAACGCCGCGAGGAGCCCGATTCCGGCCACGGCCGGCGGCAGCACGAGCGGCAGCTCGACGAGCGTGACGAGCAGCGACCTGCCGTGGAACCGGCGGGTGGCCAGCACATACGCGGCCGGAGTACCGAGCGCCAGAACGAGTGCCTGCGCGACGAGCGTCGTTCGAATGCTCACGAGGAGCGCGTCGGTCACGACCGGGTTACCGAGCTGCCCGACCAGACGCGCCGGCGACACGCGGGAGAAGATCGCGACCACCGGCAGCGCGAGGAAGCCGAGAGCGCAAAAGCTCGCGAGAAAGACGAACGCAGCCGCCGGGAGCCGGCGCATCTACTTCCTCGGCAGAAAGCCTGCCGCGCGCAGGACCTTCTGGGCCGGCTTTCCGAGCAGTCTCCGCACGTACGCCCGCGCGGCAGGCTTGTGCGCGCTCGACTTCACGACGGCCACCGCATATCGGACGATGGGCTCCGCGCTCCGGCGGATCCCGACCGTCGCGACCCGGCCGCGGACCGTGCGCGCGTCGGTCGTGTAGACGAAGCCCGCGTCCGCCTCGCCGAGCGCGACCTTCGCGAGCACCCCGCGCACGTCGGTCTCGTTGCTCACCACATTCGAGAGCACGTCGTCGAGGCCGAGGTTGTGCAGCACGACGCGGGTGTAGTCGCCGACCGGCACTCCCGGCGCCGCGACGACGAGCTTCACCCCCTGGCGCTGCAGGTCGTAGACCGAGTGGATGTTCGCAGGGTTCGACCTCGGGACGACGAGGATCAGCGCGTTGCGCGTGAAGACGACCGGCTTCTCGACGAGCCCCGCCGCGTAGAGCTGCTGCGGGATCGACGTGTTTGCCGAGGCGAAGACATCAGCGGGTGCGCCCTGCCGGATCTGCGCCGCGAGTGCGTTGGAGCCCGCGAACGAGTAGTGCTCGTGGGCGTCGATCTTCGGGAACGCGTTCGTCAGCGATGCGGCGGCGAGCACCGTCAGTGCCGCGGTCTTGATCACCGCTCGACCATCACGGAGGTCGCCTTGACGACGGCCGTCGCGGGTGAGCCGGGCCGCAGGCCGAGCTCCTCGACGGCGTCCCGCGTCACGATCGCGACGACCCGGATCGGGTCGGTGACGAGGATCTCCACCTGCGCGAGCAGGCCGTCGACCCGTACCTCGCGTACGGTGCCGGGGAACCGGTTGCGGGCG
>OEMB01000263.1_pt1 | contig 12360 bp, 11 predicted proteins | sample 1503471 | NCBI WGS metagenome assembly OEMB01 (sample SAMEA104379601, study PRJEB20068) | metagenome | biome: 1000743; feature: 77; material: 1998 | place: USA | collected 2012 | depth 2.5 m
GCAGAACGCCCTCATGGCGCTCGACGTCGCGAACCGCGGCTACGTCCTCGAGACGGGGCACGTGGCCCTTGCAGACGAGGCGAAGGCGCTCGCGCGGAACGAGCAGGTGCGCAAGACGTATCTCGGCGAGACGTAGCCGCTTCAGACCCGATACGACTTCGTCACGACTTCGTAACGGTGTCTGACACCAGGACCGCGCCGTCGCGGACCTGCACGTCGTCCAGACCCCAGCGTTTTGCGCGGCCGCCGCATTTCGTGTCTGACACCAGGAGATGTCTGCACCGGGCAGGCGCCCGCGCCGTAGGACACGTCAGCCCCGGCCGACGCGAAGGGGGAAATACGGCGGGCTGAGCAGGAAGCCGATGCGCCGGTGGCCCTGTCCGCGGGCCATCTCGAGCGCGGCCCCGACGCCGTGCACCGGCACGAACCCGAGCTGGCGCACCGCAGTCGCGTCGCCTGCCCCCGCCACGAGCACGGCGCCGAGCCTGCCGAGCGCCGGCTGGCACGCGTTCCAGTCGCGGAACGGCAGCAGCGGGTGGACGGTGCGTCCCGACCGGTACGCCTCGACGGCCCGGGGGTCGCCCGCAAGTCCCCGCTCCGCGTCGGCGAGCACGCGCGCGTCACGTCCGGAGCGGGTCGCGTGGAAGAAGGCGCGGTAGGGCTGCTGCGTCGGATGCGCGAAGTGGCGCGAGAAGCGGCTGACGAGGATCGCGGTGCCGCCGTCGACGACCGGGAACGCGTCGCGCCACATGCGGAGGGCGAGCCCGAGCCCGAGGAACGCCGCGAGCAGCGGGTTCGGCCGCTCGCGCGGCAGGTACGGCGTCGAGCTCGGGATGCCGATCACGATCGTGTCGAGCGGCTCGTCGAGCTGGGCATGCCGCAGCTGAACCGCGCGTAGCAGCGCCTCGGCGTGCGCCACCGACGGCGGCCCGCCGAACGCCGCGGCGATCGACAGCTCGGTGCGAAGCGAGCGAAGCACGTCGCGCCGCAACAACTCGGGGAGCGCCGCGTAGACGTAGCGAAGCGGCGACCGCGCGATCCGCTCCGCCGCCGCCGGGTCGTACGGGTAACCGCGGAACGCACCCGAGATCGCCGGCTGGTTGAGCACGAGCGAGACGCCGAGCAGCGGCACGCGCCGTCCGAGCTGCCGTTCGAGCGCAACCGCGAGATGCCAGCCCTGCGACGCCGTCGTCTCGAGCAGCGAGTAGGCGCCGGCGGCTCGCAGCGCGTCGGCACCGGCCGCGGCGAGGAGCGCCGCCGGACCGCCGTGCAGCACCGATTCGGCCGCGCTCACGACGACGACGAGATCGGTGTCGACGAGCGCGCGGTTGACGCGCAGGGGCGGCTGCGACGAGTCCTCCAGCGGGACGAGCTCCGGATCGTCGACGTCGTGGACGACGACGCGGCCGTGGAACCGCCGAGCGAGCTCGGGCGTCACGAGCCCTTCGAGCTCGCGCTGCGAGGTACGGCGCGCGAGGCCGCACGCGACGAGGAAGGTCTGGTAGCCGGTCGAGATGCCGAGCCGCTCGAGCTCGTCGACGACCGCGGTGACGGCGAGCGACCGCGGATCGCTCGGCGAGCCCGGGATCGGCAGCGCCGGCGGCTCCACGACGATCGTCGCCCGCGCCCCCCGCCCGACGTGCGCTTCGAGCGAATCGCCCTCGAGCGGGAACCGGAGCGCGTCGCGGACCGCAGCCCCCACGTCGGCGACCGCCCCGGCAGGCTTCGGCGGGCGCAGGACGACCGCGTCGTCGGGGGCCGCGGCGAGCACGAGCCGCGTGCCCGAGAGGAGCGGGACACGCCGCACTGCTAGGCCGTTCCGGTCATCGGCGGCTGACGATAGCGTTGGGCCCGATGAGCCCGAAGACCCTGACCGGAGTCGAGCTCGACCTCGATGACGCGCCGGCGCGCGATTCCGAGCTCTTTCTCGTGGACGGCAACAACCTCGCCTACCGCGCGTACTTCGCGCTGCCCGAGGAGCTCGCGACCACCGAGGGCTTCCCCACGAACGCGCTGCTCGGCTTCACGAACATGCTCTTCAAGCTGCTGTCGGACTACAAGCCGAAGGGCGTCGCCGTCGCGTGGGACACCCGGCCCGTGCACCGGCACGAGATCGCCGAGGCGGGCGACGTGGTGTACAAGGAGGGCCGCCGGCCGATGGCGGACCTGCTCGCCGAGCAGTTTCCGTTCTTCCGCCCGATCGTCGAGGCGTTCGGCTATCGCAACCTCGAGTTCGAGGGCTGGGAGGCCGACGACGTGATCGCGACGCTCGCGACCCGGGCCGACGAGGCCGGCATCAAGACGACCGTCGTGTCGACCGACCGCGATGCGTTCCAGCTCGTGACGGGCAACGTCGCGCTGATGATGACGCCGCGGGGCGTCAGCGACGTCCAGGTGTACACGCCGGATCGCGTCGAGGCGCGGTACGGCATCCGGCCCGACCAGATCCCCGACTTCATCGGCCTGAAGGGCGACAGCTCCGACAACATCCCGGGCATCCCCGGAATCGGCGACAAGACCGCCGGGCAGCTCGTGGCGCAGTACGGCTCGGTGGAGGACGTGATCGCGCACGCGGACGAGCTCTCGCCGGCACGACGCAAGAACGTGGTCGAGTTCGCAGAGCAGGCGCGGCTCTCGAAAGAGCTCGCCACGATGCGTCGCGACCTCGACATCGACTGCGACCCGTCCCAGCTCGTGCTCGCGCCGCCCGACCGCTCCGAGCTGCGCGAGATGTTCCGGCGCTTCGAGTTCCGCAACCTCCTGAACCGGATCGACGAGCTCGACGAGGCGGTGCCCGCGCTCGAGCGGATCGTCGCCGGGACGTCGGTCGCGTGGCGCGAGGGCGAGCTGCCGCCGAACGTCAGCGGACGCGTCGGCCTCGCGATCGTCGACGACCGGTTCGCGCTCGCGCAGGACGGCGGCGTCGTCGTCGGCGAATGGCGCGACGAGCTGGTGCCGCGCCTGCGCGACGCCGAGATCGTCGCCCACGACTACAAGGCCCTGCCGCGCCTGACCCAGCTGCCGGCGGAGGACACGATGATCGCCGCGTATCTGATCGAGCCCGGCCGGCCCGCCTACGCGCTCGACGACCTCGCCGCCGAGTACGGCGTCGAGGCGCTGCCCGAGCCGGAGGTCGAGCAGGAGACGGCGGCGCTCGTGCGCGCGGCCGAGGTGCCGCGCCGTCTCGCAGAGCCGCTGCGCGCGCGCTTGCGCGAGCGCGGCAGCGAGCAGCTCTACGACGCGATCGAGCTGCCCCTCACCGCGGTGCTCGCGTCGATGGAGGACGCGGGGATCAAGATCGACACGTACCGGATGGGGGAGATCACGGCGCGGCTCGCCGACCGGGTGGAGGAGCTCGAGTCGCGTGCGTACGAGCTCGCGGGCGAGGAGTTCATGCTCGGCTCGACGCAGCAGCTCGCGCGCATCCTCTTCGAGAAGCTCGAGCTGACGCCCGGACGAAAGGGCAAGACGGGCTACTCGACCGACACGCGCGTCCTGCGCTCGATCCGGCACGACCACCCGATCGTCGCGATCGTCGAGGAGTGGCGCGAGCTGACGAAGCTCCTCAACACGTACCTCGGCCCGCTGCCGGCGCTGCTCGGCGAGGACGGACGGCTGCACACCCATTTCAACCAGGCGGTCGCGGCGACGGGGCGCCTCTCCACCTCGAACCCGAACCTGCAGGCGATCCCGATCCGCACGGAGCTCGGGCGGGAGATCCGCAGCGCCTTCGTCGCCGAGCCGGCGCACCGCCTCGTCTCGGCCGACTACTCGCAGGTCGAGCTCCGCATCCTCGCGCACGTCTCGGGAGAGCCGAGGCTCCGGTCCGCGTTCGAGCGCGGCGAGGACATCCACACCGCGACGGCGGCCGAGGTGCTCGGCAAAGACCCGGCGACGCTGACGAAGGACGAGCGCAACATCGCGAAGATGGTCAACTTCGGGATCATCTACGGCATCTCTGCGTTCGGGCTCTCCGAGAACCTCGAGATCCCGCGCGAGGAGGCGCAGGAGTACATCGACACGTACCTCGCGCGCTTCCCGATGGTGCAGGACTTCATCGAGCGGACGATCGAGCAGGCCGCACGCGACGGCTACGTGACGACGCTCTTCGGCCGGCGGCGGCCCGTGCCGGAGATCCGCGCCTCGAACCGCCAGACACGGTCGCTCGGGGAACGGCTCGCGGTCAACTCGGTGATGCAGGGGACGGCCGCCGACATCATCAAGGTGGCGATGGTGAACATCCATCGGCGGCTGCGCGACGAGGGCCGCGGCGCCCAGCTCGTGCTCCAGGTGCACGACGAGCTGCTCGTCGAGGCCCCGGACCCCGAGGTGTCGACCGTGAAGGAGCTCGTGCGCGAGGAGATGTGCGCCGCGTACCCGCTCGACCCGCCCCTCGCCGTCGACGTCGGCGCGGGCGACGACTGGCACGAGGCGAAATAGCTGCCTAGAGCGCGTCGGGCAGGGAGTCCGGCACGAGCCCGACTCCCTGCTTCAGCTCTTCGATCAGGCGCTGCGCGTGCTCGAGCAGGTCGGCGAGCTCGGCGAGGTCACCGCGCGGCACCTCGACCGTGACGCGGACCGGCGAGCGCGCGGTCGAGGAGAGCGCAAGCGTCTCCTCGCGGTCCCGGGCGAGCGCGGTCAGGTCGAGATACTCGTCGCGGCCGAGCCGCGCGCCCGGCGCGAACGCGGCGTCCGCCGCGCGGACCCGCGTCGCGAGCACGCCGGGGTAGTGCCCGGGGACGTGCACGGTCGCCTCGCCGCCCTCGAGGCCGATCGCCGCCGACCACATCCCGTAGCCGGCGCCGCGCTGCTCGTGTCGCAGCACCGAGACGACGACCGAGCCGGTCGAGCCGATCGGATAGCGCTCCTCCACGAAACCCAGGGTACGCGCTAGGCGTAGCCGAGCTCGGCGAGGAGCCCGCCCGCCTCGGCCTCGACCTCGGCGACCTGCTCCGGGCCGAGCTGGGTCCGCCAGCGCCCGAGCGAGGAGGCGTGCGCCTTCGCGAACGCGGCTCGAAGCGGCGCCGGCTCCGAGCCGAGGGCCTCGGCGATCCGGTCGGCCTCGGCGTGCGGGCTCGTGACGAGCGTCTCGTACCGGAGCTCGACCGTCCGCTCGGGCAGCGCCCTCGCCGCGCCGACGTAGCGCCGCCACGCCCACGCGGCACGGCGCGCCTCGCCCGCCCGCTCGAACTCCTCGCGCCGCTCGGGCTCGACCCAGAACCGCGCGTGCCTCCCGTAGGACTGGCCCGCGTCGTCCTTGCCCGCGCGCCCGGCGCCGAGCCAGCCGCGCTCGAGGAGCGAGCACACGACGTCGCGCCCGTCGCGCACGACGTGGACCGCGAGCGCCTCGGGATACGCAAGGAGCGCGCCCGCGAGCACGAAGCTCGTCTCGGGGTTCTGCTCGACGCCGCGCAGCCCGCGGACGAGCGCGAGGCCGCGCACACGCTCCAGGATCCGCCGCAGCTCGCGGGCCTGCTCGCCCGCCGGCAGCCCGGCGAGCCGCGGCACCGCCGCCTTCAGGAGCGGCACCTCGCCGAGGTCGACGAACCCTGGCTGGGAGCCGAGCGCCGCTCCCGTGAAGCTCGTTCCGGAGCGCGGCGACCCGACCACGAAGACCGCCCGCTCCTCGGCCCGGGCCCGCGGCAGCCGTTGCCCGTCGCGGAGGCCGCGCCGCGCGATCCGCGCCGCCGTCACCCCGTAAGCCGCCGCCTGCCAACCACGCACGGGCGCCATCGTGCCGCAAAACCGGGCACGTTCTCGCCGCGTAGGCCTAACCATCGCCCCGAACAGGCGTCTAGATGGCCGGGGCTATACTCACCCCGCCTTATGGCCAACGAGACAATCAACGACCCGAGACTCGAAGAAGGCGTCTGGACGACGGGCCCGGACGGGGAGCTGATCCCCGACTACGAGTCGACCTTCCCGACGATCAACGAGGGGGAGGTCGTCCACGGGACGGTCGTCCGGGTGGACAAGGACGAGGTCCTGGTCGACATCGGCTACAAGTCCGAGGGCGTCATCCCGGTCAGCGAGCTCTCGATCCGGCGCTCGGTGAATCCCGCCGACGAGGTCTCGGTCGGCGACGAGATCGCCGCGCTCGTGATGACGAAGGAGGACGCCGAGGGGCGCCTGATCCTGTCGAAGAAGCGCGCCCGCTTCGAGCTCGCCTGGAAGGCGATCGAGCAGGCGTACGAGCAGGGCGAGCCCGTGACCGGCCGGGTGATCGAGGTCGTCAAGGGCGGCCTCATCCTCGACCTGGGCGTGCGCGGCTTCCTGCCGGCGTCGCTCGTCGACATCCGCCGGGTGCAGGATCTGGACGAGTACCTCGGCCAGGAGCTGCGCTGCAAGGTGATCGAGCTCAACCGGTCGCGCAACAACGTCGTCCTCTCCCGCCGCGCGGTTCTCGAGGACGAGCGGAAGGAGCTCCGCCAGGGCATCCTCGACAAGCTCAACCCGGGCGACGTCGTCAAGGGAACGATCTCGAACATCGTCGACTTCGGCGCGTTCGTCGACCTCGACGGCATGGACGGCCTGATCCACATCTCGGAGCTTTCCTGGAGCCACGTCAACCATCCGTCCGAGGTGCTCGAGATCGGCCAGCAGGTGGACGTGAAGGTGCTCGACATCGACCGCGACCGACAGCGGATCTCACTCGGCCTGAAGCAGACGCAGACGGACCCGTGGCAGCAGGTGCTCGAGAGCTACCAGGAGGGCGACGTCGTGCAGGGCAAGGTGACGAAGGTCGTCACGTTCGGCGCCTTCGTCGAGATCCTGCCGGGCGTCGAGGGGCTCGTCCACATCTCCGAGCTCGCACAGCATCACGTCGAGAATCCGCGCGAGGTCGTGTCGCAGGGCGACACCGTCAACGTGCGCATCCTCGAGGTCGACGCCGAGCGCCGCCGCCTCTCGCTGTCGCTGAAGCGCGTCGAGGACGGGATGCCCGTGCAGCCGAAGCCGGGCGACGAGGCGCTGCCGCCCGCGATCGACCTCTCGGAGAATGTCTTCGCCGACGACGCCGCGCCCGCGGTCGCCGACCTCCCGCTCGAGCCCGAGGCCGAGCCGGAGGGAGAGGCCGAGGCGGAGCCCGAAGCCGAAGCCGTCACGGCCGAGCCGGACGCAGCCGCCGAGTCGGGTGACGAACCCGCAGAGGGCTCCGACGCCGCCGCGCCGCCCGGCGAAGACGCGTAAGAGCTCGTCGCGGCCGCTCGCGGTCGCGCTGACGGGGGGCATCGCGGCGGGCAAGAGCGAGGCGCTCGCTGCCTTCGCGCGCCACGGTGCCGCGACCGCGTCGAGCGACGCGATCGTGCACGAGCTGCTCGCGCACGACGACGAAGTGCGCGCCGCGATCCGCGAGCGCTTCGGCGAGGACGCCGTGGGCGACCGCCGTCGGATCGGCGAGATCGTCTTCGCCGACGGAGCGGAGCTCGACTGGCTCGAGCGGCTGCTCCACCCGCGCGTGGTGCGGGCCCAGCGGGCGTGGTTCGAGGAGCTCGCGCGCCGACCCGAGCCTCCCGCTCTGGCAGTCGTCGAGATCCCCCTCCTCTACGAGACGGGCGGCGAGGAGCGCTTCGACGCCGTGGTGGTCGTCACCGCGTCGCCCGAGCTCCGGCGGAAGCGGCGCGGCTCGTTCGCGGCGCGCGAAGCACGGCTCGTCCCCGAGGAGGAGAAGATCGGGCGCGCCGACTTCGCGTACGTGAACGACGGTTCGCTCGACGAGCTCGACGCGTTCGTGGCGGGCGTGGTAGAGAGACTCTCATCGTCCTGAGGCGCGTCACCGTCCTGCTCGCGGTCGTCGTGGCTGCGGTGGGTGCGTTCGTCTATCTCCAGCAGACGGAGCCACCGTGGTATGCGCGGCTCTGGTATCCGCTCCACTACTCGAGCATCGTGCGCGGGCACGCTGCGAACTACCACATCGACCCGGCGCTCCTCGCTGCGGTGATCGAGCAGGAGTCGAAGTTCCGCGCGAACGCGAGATCGAGCGCCGGCGCGATCGGGCTGATGCAGCTCCTGCCGGCGACGGCGGAGGGCATCGCGATCCACACCGGCGGCTCGAAGTTCGTCGTCTCCGACCTCTTCGACCCGGAGATCAACGTCCGCTACGGGGCGTGGTATCTCCACCATCTGCTGCAGCGCTACGGCGACGAGGAGACTGCGCTCGCCGCCTACAACGCGGGCCAGCAGAACGTCGACCGGTGGCGCGCCGAGGGTCAGGGGATCGAGTTCGCGGAGACGCGCGCCTACGTCGACAAGGTCGAGCGGCTGAAGGGCATCTACCGTCGCGCGTACGCGAAGGAGCTCGGCGTCAAGGGCTAGGCGGACCGGCCGGCGGCTCGGTCGGGGGCGGCGCGGTCGAGGGCGGCGCGGGCAACGACCCGGGGCAGACGCCCTTGTGCGCGTTCAGCACCGAGAAGCGCCGTGTCGCGACGGCCCGGTTGCCTCGAACGTCCGCGGCGAGCACAGTCAGCTCGTAGACGCTGTTCCGCAGCTGCGTCGTGTCGTAGTTCGGCGAGAGCAGGAAGAGGTATCGGCCCGGCATCGACGTGTACTGCTGGCTTCCGAAGCGGGGCGCGTTCTCGTACGTCCCCTTCGCGTAGACGTCGGCGAAGCGGCCGTTGCCGGGCAGGGTCGAGCGGAAGTCGACCGCGGTCGTCCACGGGACGACGACGGTGCCGTCGAGCCGCATGACCGTCCAGCGGACGAGCGCCGGCGCGACGGGCAGCCCGCGGAACTTCCCGGGCACTGCGACGGGGGGCGTGTCGAGCGCGTCGACCGCGAGCGCGACTCGCCCGCAGATCCCGAGGCCGGTCTGGATCATCCCGGCCTGGTTCTGGAAGAGGACGTCCCGGATCGTCGGCCTCGTCCGGTCGACGTACGGCGCGAGGTGGCCCTTCTGGAGCGGGTTGACCGGGCGCCCGGCGTCGATCTCCGTCAGGTGCACGTGGGCGAACGGCGGCTGGACGTAGCCGAGGATCGTCCGCTTCGCGACCACCTGCTGTCCCTCGCCGACGACCGGCACGATGTGGAAGTACTGGAAGACGAGGTCGGGCCCGGCGTCGACGTTCAACGTCGCGGCGCCGAGGTAGTGCGCGGCCCCGCTTACGACGGGATAGATCGGCGTCCCGTCGGGCGCGGAGATGTCGATGCCCTGGTGGAACGAGAAGATGCCCGGGCCGTCGAATCCGCCGGCGAGGACGCCGTTCTCGAAGACCGTTCTCGGGTCGCCGAAGAAGCCGCGAATCGGATGCTGCTTGCCGAACGGCTTGATCGGCCACGAGTACGCGGACGCGCCGCTCGCGACGGCGAGTGCCGCCGCGAGCCCGAGCAGGGCGAGTCCGAGTCGAAGAGAGCGCAGCATCGTGACCCCGCCACTATGGGACGCGCGCAGGACGCCACGGTTAGGTGCCGACCACGCCGGCGCGGTTGTGGACGCTGAAGCGCTGCGTGTACGAGCTGCGGTTGCCGCGGATGTCGACGGCGGTGACGACGAGCTCGTACACGCCGTCCTTCAGGCTGCGCGTGTCGAAGCCGCCGGGGGCGAGCCGGAAGAGGTAGACGCCCGGCTGCATGTACGAGTAGTGCTTCCCGAACACCGACATGTTCTGGTGGGTGCCGCGTGCGTACACGCTCCAGAAGGCGCCCGGGGAGGGCAGGCGGTTGCGGACGTCGTACGCGACGCGCTCGGGGACGACGGGCTTGACGCCGGAGGGGCGCTGGATGCGCCATTCGACGAGCGCAGGTGTCACGGGGAGGTCGTGCCAGATGCTCGGCACCGGCACGGCGGGCATGTCGTGCACGGCCGCGACGATCTCGAGACGGCCGCGCAGGAGCTCCGGCATGAGGTCGTGCCCGGTGATGCTCGCCCGGAAGCCGACCGAGGTGGCGACCGGCACCGTCGCGTCCGTGTAGGGCCCGAGGTGGCCCGGAGCGAGCGGGTTCACGGGCACGTTGCCGTCGAGCTCGGTCAGGTGGACGTGGCCGCAGTCGCGGAGGATGTGGCCGAGCACGGTCACGTCGGCCTCTACGTGCTGCCCGACGGAGACGCTCCGGGCGATATGCCAGTACTCGAACCGGCGACCGTTTCCGCTGTCGACTCCGACCCACTGGTCAGTCACCGAAACGACCGTGCCGGTCGCGACCGGATAGACGGCGGTGCCGTCGGGCGCCGAGATGTCGACGCCGTCGTGGAACTGGAACGTGCCCGGGCCGCTGAGGAGCGTCCGCTCCGTGGGCGGGCCGGCGAAGATCGTCCGCGGGTCGCCGAAGTTGCCGCGGACCGGATGAGGACGGTCGAAGGGCTTGACCGGCCAGGTGTACGCGTACGTCGTGCTCGTGCCCGCTGCCTGCGCGGGGGAGCTCGACCGCACCATCAGGCCGCCGCCCAGGGCGACGGCGACGAGTGCGACCGACAGGCGGCGCCGCGTGGCGTCGCCGAGCTGGATATGTCTGTTCGTATGCATGCCCCGACCGTCGAGCCGGCCGCCAACGGGGCCTTCACGGCGGGCCAACGAGCGGCCAACGGCTCCCGGCGAGTCGCGGCCGCTCATCGCTGCACCTGTCCGTCGACCACGGTGACGTCGACGCGGGCGACGGTGCGGTTGGCGCGCGTGTCGGTCGCGGCGACCTCGATCCGGTACGAGCCGTCGGCCGGCTTCCACGCGTGCGCGAGGTAGAAGCAGTAGAGGCCGGCCTTGCCCTTGTGGTTCTGCGCGGTCGGAGCCGCGTAGATCGTGTTGAAGAGCCGGCGGTCGAGCATCTCGCCGCGGAAGTCGACTGCGGTGCGCCAGCTGCCGCGCCGGCCGCCGGCGCGGGTGACGCGCCATTGGATCAGGGCGGGTGCGACCGGCTCGTGCGCCCACGGGCCCGGCACGGGCGGCCAGGTCGTGTCGTAGGCGTTCGCGAGGATCTGGACGCCCGAGCGGCCGTGGAGGAGCGAGATCTCGGCGACGTCGGGGGCGAGCGGGTCGGTGTAGGGGCCGAGGCCGCCGGGGCGCAGCGGGTTGAGGTAGCGGCTCCCGACCCGCTCGGCGAAGTGGACGTGGCCCCAGCCGCGCCCGACGTAGCCGAGGAGGTCGTGCTGCCGCACGATCTGATGGGGCTTGACGGCCGGCTCGACGTGCCAGTAGCCGAACTCGTGCTGCGGGGCGACCTTGACGGCGATCGCCTCGGTCGAGTCGAAGAAGACGGTGCCTCCCTCGACGGCGTACACCGGCGTGCCGTCGGGGGCGGCGACGTCGATCCCGAAATGGAACGAGATGACGCCGTTCCGGCCGATCCGCGGGTCGTTCAGGAAGGCACGGACGGGGTGCTGGCGATCGAACGGCTTGACCGGCCAGCCGTAGGCCGGCCGGGACGCGGGCAGGTGCCCGAGCGTCTGGACCGCGGCGAGCGCGGCGGGGGTCGTGGCGGCGAGCAGCGTGCGAGGGCCGCCGCACGTGCTCTGCAGCTGCTGCGCAGCGGCGGGGCGGGCGTGGGCGGCGAGGAGCGCGGCGGCGAGGAGAGAAGCTGCGGCGGCGCTCGAGCGGAGGTGCGAGTAGGTGGCCATGCAGCCACCGTCGAAGCGAGCTCAAACGCCTCCCTCACGGCCCGCACACGGGCCGCTCACGGGACCGGTTTCGCCGTTACGGCCGCGTGATGTGCAGCGCGAACCGCCCTGGGCGGCCGTGGCGGGTGACGCGGAGGAGCCCGGTCCGTCCGCCGCAGACGAGGTAGGTCAGCCTCTCGGTCACAGCCCCCGAAGGGAATCCGCGGGCGAGCACCCGCGTGCCCGCTCCGTCGGTCAGGACGACGGCGTAGTGAGTGCCCGGAGGAAACGTCAGGTCGACCGTCAGGCTTCCGTCGAGCGGCGTCGGCAGAGGCGTCGTCCACGTTCGCCGGCCGGACGGCGTGAAGCGACCGTGGACGACGCTCGCCGTCGGCCCGGCCCAGGGCACACTGACGTCGTCGGCGACCGCCTGCAGGGCGACCGCGTCCGGGAGGAAGCTCGGGTCGACGAGCGGCCAGTCGAGTGCCGCACCCGCCCGCGTGTCGTTCAAGACGCGGTAGGCCTCGGCGAATGCCTCACCGGGATTGAGCGTGTACTTCAGGCCCTCGTCCCCCGGATAGGCGCTCCCGGCGTTCGAGCGCGTGCAGACGCTCTGCTGCGTCGCCCAGCGCTTCGTCCCCCAGTCGACCGCGAGCCACGGCGGATTGAGGCGGTTCGCGGCGACGTGGTGGCCGTACTCGTGCCGCACGACCTCCTGGGGCTGTACGCCGTCGACCGGCTCGCCGATCGCGACGAGCGTGTCGTCGCCGTAGCAGCCGAGCACGTTGACTCCGTCGCAGAGCGTTTCCACCTCGGCGGGCGTCGCGATGTATGCGGTG
>OEMB01000247.1_pt1 | contig 11870 bp, 12 predicted proteins | sample 1503471 | NCBI WGS metagenome assembly OEMB01 (sample SAMEA104379601, study PRJEB20068) | metagenome | biome: 1000743; feature: 77; material: 1998 | place: USA | collected 2012 | depth 2.5 m
TGCAGCCGTACCGCGCGACCGGGCGCGAGCCCGAGACCGGCGACGCCGCCGTCCTCTTCGCTCTCGTCGAGCGCGAGCTGCAGGCCGAGGCAGATCCCGAGGATCGGGCGGCCGGCGGCTGCGCGCGTGCGCAACGCCGAGTCGAGCCCCCGCCGCCGGAGACCCATCATCGCCGAGCCCGCCGAACCGACACCCGGCAGCACGGCGAGGTCTGCTCCGAGCACCGCCTCGCCGTCCTCGGCGACCGCGGCCGTCGCCCCGAGCCGGCGGAACGCGAGCTCGACCGAGCGGACGTTCCCCGCGCCGTACGCGCAGACGGCGACGTTCACACGAGGCCCTTGGTCGAGGGCAGCTCGAAGCCTTCGACGCGCAGCGCGCCTCGTAACGCACGCCCGACCGCCTTGCACGCCGCCTCTGCGACGTGGTGCGGATCGCGGCCGGTCGCGCTGACGTGCAGCGTCATGCGCGCCGACTGCGCGAACGTCTCGAGCGCGTGCCGCGCGAGCCCGGGGTCCTCGGCGAGGTCGATCTCGGCGCCGCGCCGGCCACCGAGGTCGACGGCCGCCCGTGCGAGCGCGTCGTCCATCGGCACCACCGCCGAGCCGTAGCGCGCGATCCCCCGCCGGTCGCCGAGTGCACGGTCGAGCGCCTCGCCGAGCGCGATGGCCGTGTCCTCGGCGGTGTGGTGCGCACCGCTCTCTAGGTCGCCGCTCCCCTCGACGACGAGGTCGAGCCCGCCGTGGAACGCGAGCTGCTCGAAGAGGTGGTCGTACAGGCCGGCGCCGGTCGTCACCCGCACGCGCCCCGCGCCGTCGAGCCCGAGGCGCACGCGCACGGCGGTCTCGGCCGTGGCGCGAACGTGACGGGCCCGTCGCGCCGGCGCCGGCTTCTCCCCGGCGAGCGCTGCAAGGAGCAGATCGTCGTCCTCACGATCGCGAACCGTGACCCGGATCCCGTCCTCGGCGACACGCACGACGAGACCGCACGCGAGCAGGCCGGCCGCGATCGCCGACGCGTCCGGAGTCGGCACGAAGAGAAAGTTGGCGTGGGAGCGCACCGGCTCGAGCCCGAGAGCGAGCAGCCCCTTCGCAAGCCGCTCGCGCTCTTCGACGACGATCGAGCAATCGGGCGGCGTGCGAAGCGCGGCGAGGGCGAGCGCGACCGACAGGGTCGACACGGGAGCGGGCGCCTGGCGCTCACGGAGCTCGGCGGCCGTGTCGGGCGAGGCGAGCAGATATCCGATCCGAGCTCCTGCGAGGCCGAACGCCTTCGAGAAGGTGCGGATCACGATCACGCCCTCGTCGAGGAGGGGCACCGCCGTCTCCCCCGCGTACTCGAAATAGGCCTCGTCGACGACGAGCGGGCGGGCGCGCGGCAAGGCCGGCAGGTCGCCGAGCGGGTTGCCGGGGCGGCACGAGAACGTCAGGACGGGCGCCTCGTCGCCGATCGTCGCGCCCGCGAGCTCCGCGGCGACGCGGAAGAGCGGGTACGTCGGGTCGCGCGGCACCGAGACGACGTCGCCGGGCCCGGCGAAAGCGCGCGCGCAGAGCAGGATGAGGTCGTCCGCGCCGGCGCCGAGCACGACGTTCTCCGGCTCGACGCCTGCGTAGGCGGCGATCGCCTCGTGGATGTGCGGATAGCCGCCGTGCGGATAGGTGTTGACGTCGGCGAGCGCCGCCGCGATCGCACCCGGACGGGAGCTCGGGAGCGGCAGCGGTGGCACGTTGCCGTCGAAGCGGACGATCTCGACCGGGTCGAGCCCCGCCCGCAGCGCGAGCGCGTCGGTGGACGGCGCCCATTCGTACGAACGAAAATCGCGGGCGAGCGCTCTCATCGAGCGACCGCCTGCGCATGCGCGGGCATCTCCTCGACCGCCGCGAGCTCCTCGACCGTCGAGCGCAGGCGTGCGAGCCCCGCGGCGCTCAGTCGCTGCACGGTCAGCGGCTTCAGGAACGTCTCGAGCCCGAGGCCGCCGACCGATCGGGCCCAGCCGTTCGTCGGCAGGACGTGGTTGCCGCCGGTCGCGTAGTCGCCGCTCGCGACCGGTGAGCTCTCGCCGACGAACACGGCGCCGGCGTTGCGGATCCGCCCGGCGAGCGCCTCGGCCGCGCCGAGTAGGACGACGTGCTCCGGCGCCCGCCGCTCGACCTCGGCGAGCGCACGTTCGAGGTCATCGCCGTCCACGAGCTCGCAGACGGCGCCCGGCCCGTGCTCGGCCTGCGCCGCCAGCTCGAGCCTCGCGATCTCCCGGTCGGCGCCGCGTCCGAGGACGACGACCACCTCGGAAGGCCCCGCCGGCAGGTCGATCGCGACGTCGCGCGAGACGAGCAGCTTCGCCTCGTTCACGAAGGCATTCCCCGGGCCGACGATCTTGTCGACCCGCGCGAGCGACTCCGTGCCGTAGGCGAGCGCGGCGATCGCGTGCGGGCCGCCGACCGCCCACACCTCTTCGACGCCGAGCAGCGCCGCGGCGGCGGCGACGAGCGGGGCGCCGGAGGGCGGCGTGACGACGACGATGCGCTCGACGCCGGCGACCTGCGCGGGCACGGCGCACATGACGAGCGTCGAGACGAGGGCGCGCGGCACGTACACCCCGACCGAGCGGAGCGGCACGAAGCGCCGTTCGAGCTCCACACCCGGCTCGACCTCGAGCCGGATGTCGACGGGACGTTGCAGCTCGTGCCAGCGGCGCACGCGGTCGGCGAGCTCCCGCAGTGCCGCCTCGGGCACGAGCCCGCTCGCGACGGCCCGCGCGGGTGCGACGCCGTCGAGCCGCAGCGACCAGTCGCGAAGCGCGGCGTCGCCGCGCTCCCGGACGTCGCCCACGATCATGCGTACCCGCTCCGGCGCCGGCAAGGCCGGCGCCTCCGCTCCCGGGCGAGCTTCGTCGAGCGCCCGCCCGCCGGTCATCCGAGCATCCGCTCGAGCGGCACGAGCAGGATCGACGACGCACCCGCCGCCTCGAGGGCCGGCAGCAGCCGCCACACGTCCTGCGCGGGCACGACGCTGTGCACGGCGACCATCCCCGGCTCGGCGAGCGGCAGCACGCTCGGGGCCCGCGAGCCCGGCACGAGCGCGCAGATCTGCGCGAGCGCCGCTTCGGGAGCGTTCAGCATGAGGTACCGCGCGTCGCGCGCGTCGACGACGCTCCGGAAGACACCCGCGAGCTGCTGCGCGTCCTCGCGCGGCCTCGAAGGGCCGATCAGCACGGCCTCCGAGTCGAGCAGGCGCCCGACCGACCGCAGGCCGTTCGTTCGAAGCGTGCTCCCGCTGGACACGAGGTCGACGATCGCGTCTGCGAGGCCGAGCCGCGGTGCGAGCTCGACCGAGCCGTGCACGTCGACGAGCTCGAGCTCGCCCGGCAGGAGCTCGCGTGCGAGCCGCGGAAAGCTCGTCGCCACGCGCGCTCCTCGCAGGTCGTCGAGCGACTGCGCGGGCGACTCCGTCGGCACGGCCGCCTCGAGCGAGCAGGCGCCGAAGCCTAACCGCACGAGCTCGGCGACGTCGGCGCCGCGCTCTCTCACGATGTCGAGGCCGGTGACGCCGCAGTCGACGACGCCGTCCTGGACGTATTCGGGTATGTCGTCGGCGCGGACGAGGAGGGCCTCCACCGGGGCGTTCCGGCAGGGAAAGGCGAGCGCGCGGTCACCCGGTGCCTCGGGGCCGAGGCCGGCGTCGTGCAGGAGCTCGATCGCGGGCTCGCGGAGCCGGCCCTTCGAGGGGACGGCGATCCTCAGGCGCTCTTGCGGCGGCGGCGCCGTCCGAGCGCCAAGGCGTAGCCGCCCTCGCCGTTCCGGAGCCACTGCGAGACGCGCGTCACGGTCGTCGTCGACGCGTGCGCCCGGCGCGCCACCTCGAGGTACGGCAGCCCCTGTTCGAGCAGCGTCGCGACCTCCCACCGGTGCGCCATCGCGTCGAGCTCCGACCTCGTGCAGAGGTCGCGCAGAAAGCGCTGCACCTCGTCCGCGCTCCGGCACGAGGCGATCGCCTGGAAGAGCTCCCGATGCTGCTTCGTCGGCCAATGTCGCGGCTGCGCGTTCGCTTGTACCACCGTGTTACCATGTTAACATATTGGCACCTGACTTCGCAATCCTCCCCGCCGTTGACATCCTCGACGGTCGGGCGGTGCGCCTCCTTCGAGGGGACTACGACCGGATCGAGGTCGATGCCGGCGACCCGCTCGAGCTGGTGAGGCACGCCGCCAGGGCCGCGCCCCCGTTCGTCCACGTCGTGGCGCTGGCCGCGGCGCGGGACGGCGGCGCGCCGATCGAGCTCGCCGAACGGGTCGTGAACGCAGCCGCGCCCGTGCCCGTGCAGCTCGGCGGCGGCGTGCGCTCGCCCGCCGATGCGGAGGCGCTCGCAGCCGCCGGCGTGGCCCGTGTCGTCGTGGGCACCGCCGCGTTCGGCGGGCGGCCGCTGACGGAGTTCGTCGAGGCGCTCGGGGACCGGCTTGCGGTCGCCGTCGACGTCGCGGGCGGCGTGGTGCGCACGGCCGGCTGGCGCGAATCGGCGCAGCTGACGACCGCGGCGGCGCTCTCACGCTGCAGCGAAGCCGGCGTCGAGACCGTCGTCTGCACGGCGATCGCACGTGACGGCACGCGCGGCGGCCCCGACCTCGGCCTCCTTACCGACGTCCGTCGGCGCTTCGCGGGCCGGGTGATCGCGGCCGGCGGCATCCGCGACGCGCTTGACGTGGAAGCGCTGCGCAGGCTCGGGCTCGACGGCGTCGTCGTCGGCCGCGCCTGGCTCGAGGGGACGCTCGAGTGGGGGCCCGGGGGAAGGGCGCCGTCCGCCCTTCCCCCGGGCCAACCTGCTCGTCGTCACGGATCCGAAGGGCTTGCCCCGCGCGCACCCTAGATCCGGGCCGGTCGCCGGCGGTCTCCGCCGGCGAAGCGACCGACGAGCGCGACGATGATCACGGCAACGATCACACCGATGATGAACGCGAGCCAACCACTGGAAATCGCCGCCGCGATGATCATCGAGACGATCCCGATGCCGATGGTCAGAAGCCAGCCCATCGGGTCGCGCCCCGGGTGAAAGAGCCGCCCGAGAGCGCCGACCAGTGCTCCGACGAGGATGAACCAGATCCAGTGCATAACGCCTGCCTCCTTCTCGGAACTGATGGAGCGGGCATCTCACCGCTTTCGTCCGGGTTCAAACGCGACGGCTCGCTCGGAGGCGAACGGCCGGAGCTTGGCAGAGCCGAGCACGGAGCTCATGCAGGCGTGCGTTGCGCGATTGCCGCCTGGGCGGTGTGCCACACGTCCGATGCCGGGGGCGGGACTCGAACCCGCATAGCCCGGAGGCCACCCGATTTTAAGTCGGGCGCGTCTGACCAGTTTCGCCACCCCGGCGGGCGCAAGGGTATCGCCGTGTGGCAAGGTCAGGCCGTGACGCACGACGCGATCGTGGCTTTCGCCGTGCTCGGAGGAGCGGGCCAGGTGGTCGGGGGAGTCTTGATCCTCGCCGGCCTCGGCGCCGCCGCGGGCGTCGGAGCCCCGCTGCGCGCGATCCGCTCGGCGCTCTGGGGCTACGAGCTCTGGGCCGCCTTCGTCGTCGCGGCGATCGCGACCGGCGGCAGCCTCTTCTTCTCCGAGATCGCGCACTTCTTCCCGTGCGAGCTCTGCTGGTACCAGCGGATCTGCATGTACCCGCTCTCGATCACGACGCTCCTCGCGGCGCTCTTCGGCGACCACCGCGCCGCGCGCTATCTCCTGCCGCTCCCGCTCGTCGGCTCGGGTGTCTCGATCTACCACATCCTGATCGAGAACAAAGTGATCGCCGAGCCGCACCAGTGCCTGGCCTCGGCAGCCGGCGGCTGCGCCACGAAGTGGATCAACGAGTTCGGCTACATCACGATCCCGACCCTCGCGCTGACCGGCTTCGTCCTTCTCATCGGATTCTTAGCCCTTGCCGGCGCGGGCGGAGAGGACGACGCCGCTACTCTGAGCGCCGGTGCCTAGCGGCAAGAAGAGCAAGCAGGCGCGGCGCGCCGCCGCCTCGAAGCCACCGCCCGTCCAGTCGAAGGGCGGGCCGCGGCGTCGCCAGGCGAACCCACGCGTGCTCGCGATCGGAGCGGCGGTCGTCGTGCTCGCCGCCGTCGGGATCGGCCTCGCGGTCGTGCTCTCCCGGGGCGGATCCGGCGTGCCGAGCGACCTGCCGACCTACGGCTCGCTCGCGACCGGGCTGCCCGGGGCGGCCGACGTCCAGACGCTCCTCGGCGGGATCCCGCAGCGGGGGCTCGTCCTGGGGAAGCCCACGGCGCCCGTCAAGATGGTGATCTACATCGACCTGCAGTGCCCGCTCTGCCAGCAGTTCGAGACCACCTCCTGGCCGACGATCGTCGACAAATACGTCCGGCCGGGGAAGGTTCAGGTCGAGGTGAAGCCGTGGGCGTTCATCGGCCCCGACTCCTCGCGCGGCCAGGCCGCCATGCTCGCAGCGGCGAAGCAGAACCGCGCCTTCAACTTCGCCGAGATCCTCTACCTCAACCAGGGGACGGAGAACACCGGCTGGCTGACCGACGACATGGTCGCCCAGGCGGCCGAGAGCATCCCCGGGCTGAACGTGCCGCAGTTGCTGACCGAACGGAAGTCGTCGTCGGTCGACGGCCAGGTCTCCGCCGTCGCAGCGGCTGCGAAGGCGAACCGCGTCGACGGGACGCCGACCGTCTTCGTCGGGAAGAAGGACGCGAAGAAGCTCGGACTCGTCGGGAAGTCGGGCTTCGTGCCGACGCTCAGCGACGTCACGCAGGCGTTCGACGCGGCACTCGCGTAGGCGGCACGAGCCGCCCGCCGGCGCCGATCGCGGCGCCGCGCCGGCCGAAGTCGGCGCGCGAGACCGTGCGGAGCAGACGGAGGCTCGTCCGCTCGGGGTCGAAGGCGGGCGTCCCGAAGGCGTCGAGCCTGAGGGGGATCAGCGAGCCGGCCACGAAGCGGCCCCGGACGTCGAGCGTCAGCCGGAGCAGCACGCTCTCGCCGAGCAGGCCCGAGCTCGACAGCGTGTGGCTCGATGCGAGGTTGCCGAGGCTGTACGCAATCAGGCGATGCCTGTACCACTCGAGCCCCCGCAGCACGTGCGGGCCCGAGGCGAGCACGAGATCTGCGCCCGCGTCGACCATCGCGTGAGCGAACTCGGCGGGGTTCCCCCGCGGCTCGCCGAGGTAGCTCTCGGGCTCGCCGGACACGTGGCCGGCCCCCGCGCCCTCGGCGCCCGCGTGCATGTACACGACGACGACGTCTGCGCGGCGCGACGCCCTCCGGACGAGCCGCGAGGTGCCGGGCACGTCGAGCAGGCTCTGGGCCCACCGGTAGGGAGCACAGCCGACGAGCGCGACCTCGACACCCGGCTCCCTCACGTAGGTGATCTGCCCCGGCAGCCCGTCGACGGCGAGGCGCTGCCGGCCGAGCGCCGCCAGAGTCTCCGCCTGGCCCTCCGACCCGTAGTCGAGCGCGTGGTTGTTCGCGACGTTCAATGCGGTGAAACCGCTCGCGCGGAGCGTCCGCGCCCAGCCCGGCGAGGCGCGGAACGTGAAGCAGCCGCTCTCCGCGTCCGCGAGGCACCGGGCGCTCCCACCGGTTGCGAGCGTTCCCTCGAGATTCGCGACGGCGAGATCGGCGGGGCGCAGGTACCGCCCGACGCGCGCAAAGAGCGCCGCCGCCGGCTCTCCCGCGAGCGCGACGTCGCCGCCCGCGACGATGGTGAACGTCGCCGGCGCCTTCGGCGGCCGCATCGGCTTCGCGTCCGCCGCGGCCGACGAGGAGGCGGGCGCTCCGGCGAGCAGTAGCGCGGCAGCACCGCCGCCGAGCAGGCACACCGCCGCAGCGATCACGGGCGGCGTGGGCGGGCGCATGTCCTGCGGTACGGGGCCGGCAGCAGCAATCCTGCCCCGGCCGAGGCCCGCAAATAGCGGATTATTTCGGCTTGACCGCCCGCGGCGGCGCCCCTTAGGCTGCGCGGGCCAGATCCAATGGACTCACGGGTTCGTCGGATCTGGCGTTTTCATGGTCCGGCACGGGCCCGGGATCGCTCCGGGCGGCGCCGTCCGACGGCGCTCCTATCGTTCGTCGGCCCGATGGTCATCGTTGGACTCCTGATCGGTCTCGTGCTCGGCGCCGGCGGCGCCTGGCTCGCCGTGCGCGCGCACTACGCGGCGAAGCTCGGCGTGCTCCAGGACGCGCGCGCCTCCCTCGAGGGCACGATGCGGACGCTCGCGCACGACGCGCTCGCCTCGAGCAGCGAGTCGTTCCTCGCGCTCGCGAAGTCGCAGCTCGAGCAGCTCCAGGAGAAGACGACCCACGACCTCGACCGGCGAAAGCAGGCGGTCGAGCACCTGGTCGCGCCGATCAAGGAGTCGCTCTCGAAGGTCGACGGGAAGCTCCAGGAGCTCGAGGTGGCGCGAATGCGCGCGTACTCGGAGCTCTCGACACAGGTGCGGCAGCTCACAGAGACGCAGAAGGAGCTGCGGAGCGAGACCGGCAACCTCGTGAGCGCGCTCCGCGACCGGCCGAACGTCCGTGGCCGCTGGGGCGAGATCCAGCTGCGGCGGGTCGTCGAGATGGCCGGCATGCTCGAGCACTGCGACTTCGAGACGCAGCATCACCTCACAACCGACGAGGGCCGCCTGCGCCCCGACCTCGTCGTCAGGCTCCCCGGCGGGAAGACGGTCGTCGTCGACGCGAAATGCGCCGGCCAGGCCTACCTGGAGTCGCTCGGCTGCGACACCGAGGAGGCGCGGCTCGCGAAGCTGCGCGACCACGCCGGGCAGGTACGCGACCACATCACGAAGCTCTCCGCAAAGGGCTACTGGTCGCAGTTCGACGAGACGCCCGAGTTCGTCGTGATGTTCATGCCGGGCGAGACCTTCCTGAGCGCCGCCCTCGAGCAGGACCCGTCGCTGATCGAGGACGGAGTCAACCAGCAGGTGATCATCGCCACGCCGACGACGCTGATCGCACTCCTCCGCGCCGTCGCCTACGGGTGGCGGCAGGAGACGATCGCAGAGTCGGCCAAGGCGATCAGCGATCTCGGCCGTGAGCTCTACACACGGCTCGCCACGCTGACCGACCACTTCGCGAAGGTCGGGCGCGGCCTCGAGACCGCGGTGCGCTCGTACAACGAGACCGTGGGGTCTCTCGAGACGCGCGTGCTGCCGAGCGCCCGGAAGTTCAAGGAGCACGGCATCTCGCCGGCAGCGGAGCTCGCACCCCTGAACGTGCTCGACCGGAGCGTGCGGCCCTTGACGGCGCCGGAGCTTCCGGCCGCCGACGCCGACGCCGCGTAGCTCTAAAACCGAAGCAGCGCCGCGACGCCGCCGACCGGCTCGAGGTCCTGCCGGTCCCGGACGACGTGCACCGTGCCGCCGTGGCGGAGCGTCTGGTGCAGCGCGAGATCGAAGCCCTCCTCACGGCCCTCGAGCGTCGTCCCGTCGAGCGGGCAGCTGCCGTCGGTCAGCTGCGCGCGTCCGCACGCCGGGCACTCGAAGGCCTGCCGGTCGGCGCCGTCCTGGACGAGGAGAAGCTCGACACGGCCGTCGGAGGCGGCTTCGAGAGTCTGCTCCCAGCCCGCCGCGGCGCGACCGTTCTTGCCGGCCTCCTCGCGCCACCGCTCGAGCAGGGCGGCCTCCTTCGTCGCCCGCCACTCGTCGACCACAGGCTGCACCGCGGCGAGCAGCTCGCCTGCGTCGGCATGCGCCTCGGCCGTCGTCCAGCCGACGAGCCGGCTCCTCACCTCGGTCGGAAGCACCTCCTCGAAGTCGGAGCGCATGTCCTCGGCCCCGACGAGCACCACGCGCGCCCCGGCGAGCCGTCGCAGGCGGGAGTCGAGCGTGTCCGCGACCCGCCGCCAGTGCCGTTCGACGATCTCGTCGATGTGGCGCTCGTAGCGAGCCTGCGACCAGCCGCCCTGGTCGTGCTGCCCCGGCACGTCCTCGGTCTCGTCCGCGATCTCGGTCAGCTGGCCGCCGCTCAGGCGGAACACCTCCCCCCGCTCGCGGCCGACGGCCGCGACGAGCAGGCCGTCGCTTCGCCCGACGAGCCGGGCGAGCGGCGCGAGATAGAGCTCGCTCCCGATCTTCACGTCGTCGCGCGCCGGCTCCGACAGCGACAGGGTGCTCCAGAAGTTGTCGAGCCCTGCTGCGAAGACGGCGACGCCGCGCACGCCGTGGCGGTCGAAGCCGTCGTCGAACCAGGCGGTGATGCGCGAGATGTCCGCCTTGAGCGCCTCACGCTGGACGCGCGGCAGGTGGCTCTTCCGCTCGTCGAGCTTGCGCTCGGCCGCCGCAAGGAGGGAGTTCACCCTCGTCTCGACCGTCCCGGGCGTCGGCGAGTCTCTCGGGTCGAGGCCGACGTACAGGCTGACCGCGCACCCGTTCTCGGCGCGGAAGCCCGCAAGCTCACGAAGCTCTTCCCAGCTCAGCGTCCCTGCCACACCTGCGCTCTCCTTGCCCGGGGCCGACGATTCTAGTCATGCCCGCCGGCCGGAATTCCGGGTAGCCTCCCAGCGTTTTCACTGGTAGAGCGGTCGTGCCGCGCGCCGGGCCGCCGGGCCTGCCTCCGAGCGACCGCCCGCAGGGGAACGTCCCTCCGGGCCGGATCGTTTAATACGGCAGGACCACTTACGGAAGGAACCACATGAACGACGTGCGTGAGCTGATCATCGTCGGCGGCGGGCCGGCCGGGTACACCGCCGCGCTCTATGCGGCCCGGGCGAATCTCGAGCCGCTGGTGATCGAGGGCTTCAACTGGGGCGGCCAGCTGATGATCACGAGCGACGTCGAGAACTATCCCGGCTACCCGGACGGCGTGATCGGCCCGGAGATGATGGCCGAGTTCCGCCGCCAGGCGGAGCGCTTCGGAGCGGATTTCGTCACCGACGACGTCACACGGGTCGACTTCTCGGAGCAGCCGTTCCGCGTCTGGGTCGAGAACGACGAGTACCGGGCGAAGACCGTCGTCGTCGCAACCGGCGCGAGCGCGCGCTGGCTCGGGCTGCCGGGCGAGCAGCAGTACCAGGGCCGCGGCGTCTCGGCCTGCGCGACGTGCGACGGCGCCTTCTTCAAGGACAAGGAGCTGATCGTCGTGGGCGGCGGGGACACCGCGATGGAGGAGGCGACCTTCCTGACCCGCTTCGCGAGCAAGGTGACGATCGTGCACCGGCGCGACGAGTTCCGGGCCTCGCAGATCATGGTCGACCGAGCGCGCTCGAACGAGAAGATCGACTTCGTCACGAACGCAGTGATCGAGGAGATCCTCGGCGAGGGCAAGGTCGAGGCGGTCCGGCTGCGCGACACGACGACCGGGGAGACGTGGGAGACCAAGATCGACGGCGTCTTCGTGGCGATCGGGCACGACCCGAACACGAAGCTCTTCCTCGACCAGCTCGACCACGACGACGCGGGCTATCTCGTCACGAAGCACGGCACGACCGAGACGAACGTCCCGGGCGTGTTCGCGGCAGGCGACGTCCAGGACCACACCTACCGTCAGGCGGTCACCGCGGCCGGCTCCGGGTGCATGGCGGCGCTTGACGCGGAGCGCTTCCTCGCCGCCGCCGAGGGACACGCGGGAACCGCGCTGACCGCCGCTCGTCCCGAGGCGGCGGAGGTCTAGCGGCAGCCGCGTCGAATCGCGGCCGGATGGCCGCGAACTGGATCGACCTGCTGGACCCCGACGCGGAGGCGCTGCGGGCGGCGGCGCCGCGTGACCTCGAGGAGACCGCCGTCGAGCTGCTCGTCGCCGACCCGCGCCACGACGACGAGCCGCGGCCGACGCTCCAGGGGCACGGCGACTACGTCTTCGGGATCTTCCTGCTCGCGCGGGCGGTGCCCGAGGAGGACTGCATCTACTACCAGGAGATCGGAGTCGTGC
>OEMB01000116.1_pt1 | contig 11809 bp, 15 predicted proteins | sample 1503471 | NCBI WGS metagenome assembly OEMB01 (sample SAMEA104379601, study PRJEB20068) | metagenome | biome: 1000743; feature: 77; material: 1998 | place: USA | collected 2012 | depth 2.5 m
CGCCGCCGCCGCCGGGGCGCTGCCGTTCTCCTGCTTCGCGAAGTCGCGTGCCGACACCTTCTGCTTCCCCTCCGCGATCGCGTTCGCGATCACGCGCGTGATGAGCGCGCACGAGCGGATCGCGTCGTCGTTCCCCGGGATCACGTACTCCGCCTCGTCCGGGTCGGCGTTCGTGTCGACGAGAGCGATCACCGGCAGGCCGAGCCGGCGCGCCTCGCGGACCGCCAGCTGCTCCTTCTTCAGGTCCATGATGAAGATCGCGTCGGGCTGCTTGCGCATGTCGGCGACGCCGCCGAGATTGGCCTCGAGCTTCTCGAGCTCGCCCGCCATCGAGATCCGCTCCTTCGCGGGCAGGAGCTCCATCTGCCCCTCGTCGCGCAGCCGCCGCATCTCGTGCAGCCGGTCGATCCGGTCGGACATCGTCCGCCAGTTCGTGAGCAGGCCGCCGAGCCACCGGTGGTTCACATAGGGCATGCCGACGCGCTTCGCCTCGGTCTCGACGGCGTCCTGTGCCTGCTTCTTCGTGCCGACGAAGAGGACCGTGCCGTTGCGCTCGGCGAGATTGCGGACGAACTGGGCGGCCTCCTCGAGGCGCTCGGCCGTCTGGGTGAGATCGATGATGTAGATGCCGGACCGCTCCGTGAAGATGAAGCGGCGCATCTTCGGGTTCCAGCGACGCGTCTGGTGGCCGAAATGGACTCCGGCCTCCAGCAGCTCGCGCATGGAAACGACTGCCATGAGGCTCCTTCCGAGGTTGACGTGGCACTGCTCCGGCGGGCCCGGGGCGCACCGGCCGCAGAGGCCGGCACCCGCGCCGCGGCTGATCCGCCGGGTCGTGGGACTGGATTCCCGGGAATCCTAGCGGGATCTCTCGCGCGCGCGCTCCAGCGCCGCCTCGAGCTCGGCCGGGAGCGGCGACGAGACGTCGACCGTCTTCCCCGTCACCGGGTGGGCGAACGCGAGGCGGGCCGCGTGCAGGAACTGGCGCCCCAGCCCGAGCTCCCCCGCCCGGCCGTACACCACGTCGCCCGCCACCGGCAGGTCGATCGCCGCCAGGTGGACCCGGATCTGGTGAGTCCGGCCGGTCTCGAGCGTGACACGCAGGAGCGCGTGCCGCCGCAGCAGCTCCTCGACCTCGAAATGGGTCAGAGCGTCGCGCGGGCTGTCGGTGTCGAGCGACTGGCGCAGCGGGTCGTGCCGGTCGCGCCCGACCGGTGCGTCGATCGTCCCGGCCCGCGAGCGCGGCCGACCGACGACGAGCGCCAGATACTCGCGCGTCACCTCGCGCGCCTGGACCTGCTCCTGGAGGCGCCGGTGCGCCTCGGGCGACCGGGCCACGACCAGCAGGCCCGACGTGTCGCGGTCGAGGCGGTGCACGATCCCCGGACGCTCCGGTTCCTCCCCGCCCTCGATGTCGTAGGCGAGGAGGCCGTGCACGAGCGTGCCGTCCGCATGCCCGGGCGCCGGGTGCACGACGAGCCCGGCCGGCTTGTCGACGACGAGCAGGTGCGCGTCCTCGTACGGCACGACGAGGTCCATCGCCGCCGGCTCGAGGCCGCTCGGCTGCGACGCGGGCGGCTCGAAGTCGAGCTCCTCGCCGCCGGCGAGCCTGTGGCTCTTCGGGCGGGCGCGGCCGTCGACGAGCACGCCGCCCGAGCTCAGGAGCCGCTCGGCGACGGCGCGAGAGCCGATCTCGGGCACCGCGGCCAGGAACCGGTCGAGCCGCTCGCCGGCGGCCGCGTCAGGGACGCGCAGTCGCGTCACGGACGTGCCGCGGCCGGCGCGGCTCGCGCTCGGCGAAGACGAGCGCGGCGAGCAGGACGAGGACGCCGATCACGATGAAGCTGTCGGCAAGATTGAAGGCAGGCCAGTAGCGCAGGTCGAGGAAGTCCGTGACGTACCCGAGGCGCACGCGATCGAGCAGGTTCGACAGGCTGCCGCCGATCACCAGCCCGAGCGCGACGGGCAGAATCGGATGGCGCGCGCCCGACCTCCCGAAGAAGACCAGCATCGCCGACACGGCGATCGCGGTGAGCAGGATCACGACGACCGTCGCGCTCGCGAAGAGGCCGAAGGCGATACCCGAGTTCTGCACGTGATGAATCCAAAACGGGCCGACCACGTGCACCGCGTCGTCAAGCTGCAGGCGGCTCGTCACGATGTACTTCGTCAGCTGGTCGGCCGCGATCGCGGCGAATCCGATCGCGGCGAGGGCGAGCCACTGGGCCGGTCCCGCGGCGAGCGAGCGCTCCGCGAACGACACCGGCGCGAGCCCGTCGGTCGCCGACCCGACGCGGACATCCCGGTGCCGTGCCGGTTCGCTCATACCCGCTCCGGCGCCGGCAAAGCCGGCACCTCCGCTCCTTGTGAGACTCCGTCGAGCCTACGTCTCATGCCCGCTGCTCCGCGAGGCGGGCGTCCGCGATGCAGAGCGAGGCCCAGGGGTGGACCTCGAGCCGTTCGGGAGCGATTCCCGCGCCGCACTCGGCGCAGGTTCCGTACGTGCCGGCGTCGATGCGCGCCAGCGCCACGTCGATCTCGGCGAGCACCTGCTCCGAGTTCTCCCCCAGCGTGTAGTCGATCTCGCGACCGAGTGTGGCCGAGGCCGTCTCCGCGGGGTGGTTGTCGTTCGTCGGGGCTGCCTCCTCGAGCTCGTCGTCGAGCGAGCCCGGATGGTCGTCGCGGAGGTTCGCGATCGCCTTCTGCACCCGCTCGCGCTCCTCGAGCAACATCGCGCGGAAGTGGTTCGTGTCGATGCTCGTCACCGTCTGTCCTTTCTCCCTCGAGCCGGCGCCGTCGCAGAGGAGAGGCGGCGCTCGATCAGCGCCGGGCCGAGGCCGGCCAGCTCAACGATCTTGTCCCGCCCGCCGTGGCCCGAAACGAGAGTGACCGCATCGCGCGGCACCGACAGCACGTCGGCGAGGAGGCGCAGGACAGCGTCGTTCGCGCGGCCGTGCTCCGGCGGCTCGGTGACGCGGACCTTCCACGCATCGCCGTGCCGGCCGACGATCGCCGACCGTCCCGACCCGGGGCTCACGCGCAGGCGGAGACGAGTGGACGCCGTCACGCGTCAAGTGTATGTCGGCTCAGGCGGCCTCGCGCTCACCGGGCCACGTGCCCTGGCCGTCGTCTTCGTCCCCGCCCTCGGACTCGGTCGCGACGGGCACGTCGTCGATCGTCTCGAGCGCCGCGCGCAGCTGGGCGCGCAGCCGGCGCGACTCCGCGATCAGCCGCTCGTGCTCCGCGATCGAGTCGCGCTGGATCTTCCGTGCCTCTGCATGCGCCTCGCCGAGGATCAGGTCGGCCTCGCGGCGGGCCTGCTCCTTCACGTCGGCGGACGCACGCTCCGCGGAGACGAGCGTCGTGCGCAGGAGTGCTTCCAGCTCGCGGTAGCGGACGAGGTCGTTCTCGAGTTGCTCGACCTTGTCGGCAAGGTCGGCCCGCTCGCGCCACACGTCCTCGAAGCTCGAGGCGATCTCCGCGAGCAGGCTATCGGTCTGCGCGCGGTCGTAGCCCCTGAAGCCCGTGCTCGGTGTGAGGTGTCTGATCTCGACGGGTGTGAGCGCCATCGCTCCTCCTTGCTCTCTAGTGGAAGTGGTCCAGGATCCGCATGAGAACCCCGGCCAGGAGCCAGAGCACGATCGTGGCGACCCACGGCGACAGGTCGAGCGGGCCCATCGACGGCAGGATGCGCCGGAACAGGCGGAGGTACGGCTCGGACACGTCGTACAGGAAGCGCTGGATCCGGTTCAGCCAGGGCGAGTACGGCATGCGCACCCAGCTCGTCAGGATGTAGGCGAAGATCACGAGCGTGTAGACGACCGTGAAGGCCCAGATGAAGCTGTTCGCCTTGTCGATCGCATCCGCGAGCAAGGTGACCGAGGCCGTAGCGCCCATGTGACCGCCCTTCGCCGTCGGCGGGTGAAGTCCTAGGCCTGGTTGAAGAAGCCGCCGCGCTCGAGCAGGCGGGCGCGCTCCTCCGCCGAGACCTCGACGTTCCGCGGCGTGAGCAGGAAGACCTTGTCGGCGACCCGCTGCATGCCGCCGTCGAGCGCATAGGTGAGGCCGCTCGCGAAGTCGATCAGCCGCTTCGAGAGCTCCTGGTCGGAGCCCTGGAGGTTGAGGATCACCGGCAGCCCCTCCTTGAAGCGGTCGGCGATCTGCTGGGCGTCGTTGAAGCTCCGCGGCAGGACGAGGTGCACCTTGACGGAGGCAGACGGCATCGCGGCGGGCATGCTCTCGACGCCGCGCAGCCGGCGCGGCTCGGGCGCCGGCCGGAGGACGCTCGTGCGCGCGTTCGCCGGCTCGGGGTCGGTCCAGTCGTCGAACTCCTCACGGCTCCGGCGCCTCGGTGCAAGCCGCCGGACGTTGGGCCGCTCGGCATAGGCGCGCTGCAGGTCCTCGTCGGTCAGGTAGCCGTCCTCGTCCCACTCCTCCTCCTCGGCGATGCCGAAGTAGACGAGGGTCTTGTTCCAGACGTCGGCGAAGCCCATGGTTGCGCGGAATCTTACTCGGGTCGCCGGTCGCCGAAGATGGTCGAGCCGACCCGGACATACGTCGCGCCCTCGTCGACCGCGACCCTGTAGTCCTGGCTCGTGCCCATCGAGAGCTCGCGCAGCCCGTGCTGCTCCGCGAGTGCGCGCAGGCGGCGGAAGTAGGGCCGCGACGCCTCCGGGTCGACCGCGGCAGGCGGCATCGTCATCAGGCCGCGCACGTCGGGATAGAGCTCGAGGAACGCCGGCAGCTCGTCGGGCGCGACGCCCGACTTCGTCTCCTCGCCGCTCAGGTTGACCTCGACGAGCGCCGGGATCGTGAGCTTGCGCGCGGCCGACTCGGAGTCGAGCGAATGACAAAGCTCGCACAGCGCGTTGACGGTCGCCGCCTTCCGACTCTGGAGGTGGCCGATGAAGTGCCACCGGAACCGCGAGCCGTACCGGTCGTGCTTCGCCTGGAGGTCCTGAGCCCGGTTCTCTCCGACCACTCCGATGCCCGCGTCGGCGAGGAGCGCAAGCTCGTCGACCGTGACGTACTTCGTCGCGACGACGACGGTGACGTTCGAGCCGACCTCCTCGGTGACGCGCCTGTAGCGGTCGCGCAGCTCCTCAGGCGACGTAGGCAATGACTCCCTGGCGGCCCGTCTTCGCGTGATCGCGGCGGTGCGAGAAGAATTGCGCGCCGTTGCACGCCGTGCAGAGATCGAAGCGCTCGACGTGCTCGACGCCCGCGGCCCGGAGCGCACGTTCCGCCGCCGTCCAGAGATCGAGCTTGCCGTCGCGGGCCACGTCGTCGCCGAACGCCTGGCGGAACGGCGCCGCGACCTCCTCCCCCACCTCGTAGCAGCAGGGCCCGATGCTGGGCCCGATCGCCGCAGCGAGCCGACGCGGGCCGAGCGCGCGCACACCCGCTGCGACGATCCCGGCGAGCAGGCCGCGCCAGCCGGCATGGAGGATCTCGACGGCGGGACGGGCGCCGTCCGACCGCGCGATCGCGATCGGCAGGCAGTCGGCCGTCAGAAGCAGCATCGCCCGCCCGGGCTGGTCGCTCCAGAGACCGTCGCAGTGGTCGTACACGGTGCCCGGCGTCACGATCCCGCGCGGCTGCGCGCGCGTCACGGTGCCGCCGTGGCGCTGCCAGGCCATCGTCGCGCCGTCCGGATCGGCGCCGACCGCCTCGCAGAGCCGCATCCGGTTGACCACGACGCGGGCCGGGTCGTCCTCGGTGAGGATGCCGAGGTTGAGCGACTCGAACTCTCCTTCGCTGATCCCGCCGAGCCGGGTCGAGAAGGCGACGCGGTACGGACCCGGAGCCGCCCAGTCCAGGAGGTCGACGCTCACGTCGGCAGCTTCGCACGCGCGCGGCCGAGAAGCGCGTCCTTCGTGTTGAGCTCCGGATCCTCGACGACATCGTGCAGCAGCTCGTGCAACACGCGCCCGAGCTCGGGTCCGGGAACGAAGCCGAGCTCGATCAGGTCGTCACCGTCCACGGCGAGCTCGGCCAGCCGGTGCGGCTGCCGTCGCTCGCGTTCGAGCGTCTGCCGGAAGCGCTCGAGCCGTGCGAGATCCTCGTAGAGCCTCCCGCCCCCGGGGCCGGGCTTGCCGAGGAAATCCGCCTCCTTGTGGTCGACGAGGTCGAATGCGAGCTCGTCGCCGTACTTCGCGAGGAAGCGGCGCGCACGAACGGGCTCTCCCTTACCGACCTGGAACATGTGATGCCGCACGATCCGAACGACCCGCGCGCGGAGGTCGTTCGGATAGCGCAGGCGAAGCAGGGCGGTGCGGGCAAGCTCGGCGCCGACCTGCTCGTGGCTGCGCTCGGAGAAGCCGGGCTTCGCGTAGTAGTGCAGCCGTTCGTCGGTGCCGCGCCAGGCGACGTGCGGTTTACCGAGGTCGTGAAAGAGCCCGGCGAGCAGCACGGCGAGCGAGCGCTTTGCGTCGGCGGCTGCCTGGACGACGGCGAAGGTGTGCTCGTCGACCGTGAGCGAGTGGTACCGGCTCTCCTGGTCGAAGCCGATCGCCTGCTCGAACTCCGGCAGCAGCTCGACGAGGACACCGGTGTCTCGCGCCAGCCGCAACGCGCGTCCCGGAAAGCTCCCGAGCAGCAGCTTCGACAGCTCGCCCAGGCCGTCCGCGGCGAGGCCGCCGCCGATGCGCTCGCCCGAGACGAGCCGCACCGAGGCGGCCTCCTCGCGCATCTGGCGGAGTGTCGCCTTGTCCGGCTCGAAACCGAGCTGCGAGACGAACCGGAGCGCGCGAACGATGCGGAGCGGATCCTCGGCGAAGCTCGTCGACGACACGGTGCGCAAAACGCGCCGCTCCAGGTCCTCGCGCCCGCCGAGCGGATCGACGATCTCGCCGGTCGCGAGGCGGCGTGCCATCGCGTTGACGGTGAAGTCGCGGCGGCGCATGTCGTCCTCGGCCGACAGCGCCGGATCGGCGACGATCTCGAAGTCGTGCCGGCCGGGCCCGGTGCTGACCTCCTTTCGCGGCGGTGCGAACTCGATCCCCGCAGGCGCGAGGGCGCGGACCGTCCGGTCGCGCGGGTGAAGGCGCACGCCGACGAGCCGCCCCGCCACGACCAGGTCCTCGACCCGGCCGTTCGGGTCGAGGGCGGCCTTCAGCCCCTCGGTGTCGAGCCCGAGGACGAGGAAGTCGGCGTCCGTCGAGTCGAGCCCGAGCAGCTCGTCGCGAACCGCGCCGCCGACGAGGTAGGCGTCCAGCCCGAGCGAGCGGACGTAGCTCTCGAGTGCGTCGCGCACCGGCGCAACTCAGATGCTTGCAACCGCGTCGATCTCGACCAGGGCGCCCGACGGCAGCCGTGCCACCTCGACGGTCGCGCGGGCGGGGGGCTGCGCGCCGACGTGCTCGGCATAGACCGAGTTCATTCCCTGGAAGTCGTCGAGGTTCTGAAGGTAGACGGTCGTCTTCACGAGCCGGTCCAGGCCGCTGCCGGCCTCTTCGAGGATCGCGCCGAGATTCGCGAGCACCTGCTCGGTCTGCTCCTCGATCGTCCCGCCCGAGATCTCCTTGCCGCCCGGCTTGAGCGCGAGCTGCCCGGACACGAACACGAGGTCGCCGGCGACGATCGCCTGCGAGTACGGCGCACCCTGGAAGGGCGCAGGCGCACCTTCGGTGCGGACGACGGTCTTACCGGCCACTCTCTCCTCCTTCGGTTCCACAGGCTTGCGCGAGCGCGACGCCCAGCGCCTTGAAGATCGCCTCGAGCACGTGCTGTGTCTCGGTGCCGTTCAGGAGCCGCACGTGCAGGGTGACGCCGGCTCCCTCGGCGAACCGCTCGAGGAAGCGGCGCGCCACATCGGTGCCGAGGCCTCCGATGCGCGCCTGGGTCAGGTCGACGTTCGAGACGACGAGCGACTCGTCCGAGACCTCCAGGACGACGCTTGCGAGCGCCTCGGACGACGTCATCGAGGCGAAGCCGTAGCCGCGCGCGCCGTCCGCGCGCAAGAGCTCGGCGAGCGCGCGTCCGAGCGCCGTGCCGGCCTCGGCGACCTCCGCCTCCGCGGCCCCGGGCTCGACCTCGAGCGCCAGGTCGAAGCGTGCGTACTCCGCGAGCCGCTCGAGCAGCCGGTCGATCACGGGCAGCCCGGTCTCGACGCTCGCCGCGCCGCTTCCGCGCAACTCCACGCGGATCCCACTCCGTCCCGGCGCCGCCATGTTCGCAGCGCAGGCTACAGGAGCGCGTCAGGCCCAAGATGGGCCGTTCGGCCCATGTGCCCCGCCGCTCCGGACTCGATACTCGGGTCCGTGCTGTGGCCGGGGGCGATTCTCGCAGCGGCCGCGGTCGCCTCGGCGCAGCCGGTGACGATCGCGGTCGTCGACACCGGCGCCAACGTGCGCGCCCCCGCGATCGCCGCGAAGAGCCCGGCGACCTACGACGTCCGCACGCACGGGCCGAACGTCCGGGATCTGAACGGTCACGGCACGATCGTCGCGTCGCTCGTCGCCGGGTCGAGCGGGGCTGCGCGGCTGATGATCATCCGGGCGGGAAGCTCGAGCGGCGCCTTCAGCGTCGCGAACGAGGCGGCCGCGATCCGATATGCGGTCGACCACGGCGCGCGCATCGTCAACCTCAGCTTCGGCGGGCCGCGGACCTCGGCCGTCGAGCGCTCGGCGATCCGGTATGCGATCGACCGCGGCGCGCTGGTCGTCGCGGCGGCGGGCGACGACTACGCCGCCCGCCCCGAGTATCCGGCGGCGCTCGTCGGCTCGAGCGGGCTCGCAGTCGCGGCGGTGACGGGCGCGGGAGCGCACGCGACGTTCTCGAACACCGGGCGCTGGGTGTCGGTGGCTGCGCCCGGGGAGCGCGGCACCTCGTTCGCAGCACCGCTCGTAGCCGGCGCCGCGGCCCGGGTGTGGGCGGCGAATCCGCGCCTCACCGCGCGCGGAGTCGTGAAGATCATCGAGGAGACGGCGTCCGGCCGCGGCGCCCACACGGACGATCTGGGGTACGGCGTGATCGACGCCGGCGCGGCGGTGGCCCTGGCGCGCGCGGTCTCTTAACCGGAGACGCGGCCTCGTCGGACGGGCAGGCTCGAGCGTCAGGCGTCGACGCGCTCGATCGCGGCGCCGAGCGAGCGGAGGCGCTCGTCGATGCGCTCGTACCCCTTGTCGATCTGGTGAGCCGCGCCGATCGTCGACTGGCCCTCCGCGGCGAGCGCGGCGAGCAGCATCGACATGCCGGCGCGGATGTCCGGGCTCTCCATCCGCTGGCCGACGAGCTGGGCGGGGCCGGTGACGACGGCGCGGTGCGGGTCGCAGAGGATGATCCGCGCCCCCATCGAGACGAGCTTGTCCGCGAAGAACAGCCGGTTCTCGAACATCTTCTCGAACATCAGCACCGTGCCGAACGCCTGCGTCGCGACCGTCACCGCGATCGACGTGAGGTCGGATGGGAATGCGGGCCACGGCCCGTCCTCGAGCTTCGGCACCATCCCGCCGAGGTCGTCCTGGACGATCAGCTGCTGCCGCGCCGGCACGTGCACGCTGTCCTCGCGGACCTCGACCCGAACGCCGAGCTTCGCGAAGCCCGGGACGATGGACACGAGGTCCTTCGCGCGCGCGCCCTCGATCGTGACGTCGCCGCCCGTGATCGCGGCCATGCCGATGAAGCTCCCGACCTCGATGTGATCGGGACCGATCGCCCACTCCCCGCCGCGCAGGCTCTCGACGCCCTGGATCCTGAGCACGTTCGACTCGATCCCCTCGATCTGTGCGCCGAGCGAGCAGAGGAAGCGGCAGAGGTCCTGCACGTGCGGCTCGCAGGCGGCGTTGCCGAGCACGGTCTCGCCCTCGGCGAGCACCGCCGCCATGACGGTGTTCTCGGTCGCCATCACGCTCGCCTCGTCGAGGAAGACGTTCGCGCCGCGCAGCTTCTGCGCGCTGATGTCGTACGCGGCGCCGACCTCGATCGACGCGCCGAGCTCGTTGAAGGCGTGGATGTGCGGGTCGAGCCGGCGGCGGCCGATCACGTCGCCGCCCGGCGGCGGCATGGTGGCGCGGCCGAAGCGCGAGAGCAGCGGGCCGGCGAGCAGGAACGAGGCGCGCATCTTGCTGCACAGGGCGAGATCGGGTGCCGACTTCGAGGCGCCCGCCGCGTTCACGTGGAGCTCGTTCGGCCCGGCCCACGACGCGTCCCCGCCGAGGTCGCCGACGAGCTCGATCATCGTGTCGACGTCACGGATCCGCGGCACGTTCGTGAGCGTCACCGGCTCGCCGGTGAGCACGCACGCTGCGAGAATCGGCAGCGCCCCGTTCTTGTTCCCGGCGGCGCGGATGCGACCGCTCAGGGGCTGCTTGCCATCGATCACGAACGCGTCCGCGAGCGCGGGAGCAACAGCCATAGCGGGCTATGCTAGCGGCGCCGTGACACCGACTCGCGACCAGGCCTGGGACACGCTCACGCGCTACACGAAGAGCGAATCGCTGCGCCGGCACGCCCTCGCCGTCGAAGCGTCGACGGCCGCCTACGCGCGCGAGCTCGGCGGAGACGAGGAGCTGTGGCGCGTGGCCGCCCTCCTCCACGACTTCGACTACGAGATCCACCCGACGCTCGACAAGCACCCCCAGGACGGTGCGCCGATCCTCCGCGAGGAGGGCTACCCCGAGGAGGTCGTCGAGACCGTGCTCTCGCACGCCGAGCACCTCTCCCTGCCCCGTGACACCCCGCTGAAGAAGGCGCTCTTCGCGTGCGACGAGCTCTCCGGGTTCGTGCACGCGTGCGCGCTCGTGCGGCCGACCGGCCTCGAGGGGCTCCAGCCGAAGTCCGTCCGGAAGAAGCTGAAGCAGCCATCCTTCGCCTCCGGCGTCCACCGCGAGGACGTCTACAAGGGAGCGGAGGAGCTCGGGGTCGAGCTCGACGAGCACATCCGGACGGTCGTCGCCGCGCTGCAGCCGATCGCCGCGGAGCTCGGCCTACCCGGCTGAGGCGAGGCCGTCGGCGAGCCGCTCCAGGTCGCCGGTGCTCGTCCACCAGCCGCACGAGGCCCGCACGAGGTTGCGGCCCGGCAGCTCGCGCACGATCACGCCGCGCGCCTCGAGCCGCGCGACGAGCTCCGTCGGATCCCCCGGCGGCCGGAACGACACGAGCGTCGAGTGCCCGGGCGGCGTGACGACCTCGACCTGCTCCCGCAGCAGGTCGGCGCAGGCGGCGGCCGTCTCGGCGGCGCGCTCGTACCGCCAGTCGGGGTGGATGCCGAGCGCCGTGACCAGGCCGACGAGCGTCGGGATCCCGGTCCAGCCGGAGTCGAATCTCGTCGCGCCTTCCTTCGGCGCGAATGCGCCCGTCACCTCGTGCGAGACCTGTGACGCGTACGAGGGAGCCACGATCCGCACCGACTCCGGGTCGCGCACGTAGAGCGCTCCCGTGGGCTCCGGCGCGCAGAGCCATTTCTGGGCCGACACCGTGTAGTAGTCGAGCTCGCCGACCTCGACCGGGATCGCTCCCGCGCTCTGTGCTCCGTCGACGAGCAGCGGCAGGCCGCTCTCACGCCGCACGCGGTGCAGGTCGAGCCGCCGGCCGGTCGTCCAGAGCACGTGCGACGTCGCGATCAGCTTCGTCCGCCGCGTCACGGCGGCGAGCAGCGAGTCCTCGTCGGCCTGCACGACGACGACGCGTGCACCGCTCGCATGCAGCGGTCCCGTCAGGCCGAAATGCTCCTGGTCGGTCGTGATCACCTCGTCCTCCCCGGTGAGCCCGAGGCCGGCGAGCACGATCCCGCAGCCCCGCGTCGTCGAGTCGACGAGCGCGACCGAGGAGCTGTCGACGCCGAGCACGGCGGCGACAGCTCCTCGGT
>OEMB01000038.1_pt1 | contig 11741 bp, 13 predicted proteins | sample 1503471 | NCBI WGS metagenome assembly OEMB01 (sample SAMEA104379601, study PRJEB20068) | metagenome | biome: 1000743; feature: 77; material: 1998 | place: USA | collected 2012 | depth 2.5 m
GGGCCCGCCGCCGGTGATCACCGCCCAGCCTCGCTCGCCGAAGAGCCTCGCCGTCGCGCGGGCGGCGGCGTACGCGTCCGAGCGCTCGCCGACGCGGGCCGACCCGAAGATCGAGACCGCCGGCCGGTCGATCCGCTCGACCGCCTGGAACCCCTGGTAGAACTCCTCGGCGATGCTCGCGGTGTGCTCGCGGAGCTCGTCCTGGTCCTGGTGGGGCGTATCGAGGAGCTGCCGGTCTTCGGTCACAGCGCGCCGTTCGGCCGCGTCGCGAGCATGCCGAGCACGAGCAGCGCCGCGAGCCCCAGGTAGAGCGCCACGATCGCGAGAGCGCGCGCGCGATCGGGTGCGAAGGCCTGCACCGGCACGCCGCCCGCGAACTGGATCCTCGGCATGCGCCACGCCTCGCGGGCGGCGCGAGCCGTCTGGCCGCCGTCGAGGAACCCGATCGGCAGGAGGTTGAACGCGTTGAGGAGGAACGCGATGTTCGCGAGCACGACGAGCATCGGCGAGTCGCGTGCCGAGCCGATCGCCCAGACGACCGCTGCGGCACCGCCGCCGAAGAGCGGGCCGGCAAGCGAGATGAGGGCGTTGCGCCACGGCGTCAGGCCGGCGCGCTCGATCGTCACGTAGGCGCCGATGAACGGGATGAAGGTCGGCGCCGACACCTTCAGCCCCTGCCGGCGCGCCTCGAAGACGTGTCCGAGCTCGTGCACGAGCAGCATCAGCACGAAGCCGAGCGCGAACGTCCAGCTGTGGAACCAGAGCGTGTACGCGGCGACCGAGATGAAGAAGCCGAAGAACTTCACGAAGATGAAGCCCCACTTGAGCGCCGTGCCGCCGATCAGCACCACGAGCCCGCCCGCGCGCTCGAGCGAGCGGCGCAGGCCGCTCTTCGGGTGAATCGGCTGCTCGGTCCTGAAGTCGTCCATCAGCTGCCCTTGCCGATCCATTCTTCTCCGCCGGCGTAGACCTCCTTCTTCCAGAGCGGGATCGTGCCCTTGAGGGTGTCGATCGCCTCGCGGCACGCCTCGAGCGCGGCGGCGCGATGTGGCGCCGAGACGGCGATCACGACGCTCGGCTCGCCGATCTCTACGCGGCCGACGCGGTGGTGGATCGCCACCTCGCAGAGATCGTGCTTCGTTTTCAGCTCCCGCGCAAGCCCGGCGAGCAGCGGCTCGGCCATCTCCTCGAAGGCCTCGTACTCGAGGTAGAGCACCTCGCGCCCGCGTGAGCTGCGCCGCACCGTGCCGACGAACGTCGCGACCGCCCCCGCGTCGTCGCTCGCGGCCTCGGCGACCGCCGCCTGGAGCTCGAGCGGCTCGCCGGAGAGGCGGAACGCGCCGCCCGAGACCGGCGGGATGACCGCGACCTCGTCCCCGTCCGCGAGCGCGCGGCCGCGTTCGACGTAGTCGCGGTTGACGGCGTAGAGGAGCCCGGCGGGCTCCTCGCCGAGCGCGAGCTTCGCCCAGACGTCCTCGACGCGCTCGACGCCGTCGATCTCGAGGCGCGCGGTGCCGGCGCGCTCGCGGAGGCCGGCGAAGAGGCGGACTGTGACGCGCACGACCTTGATCTTGCCCGACTGCGTACCCTGAACCGCAGATGCCGGGGAATCGCTGGAGAATGGAGCTGGAGCCGCCCGAGCGCCCGGCCGACCCGGCGGTGCGCCGCGCCAACCTGCGCCGCGTCGCCCGGCTCTTCCGGCCCTACCGTGGCCGGCTAGCCGCGGTGCTGAGCCTGATCGTGTTCTCTGCGGGTCTCGGCGTCGTCCCGGCCTTCCTGCTCAAGGACATCCTGAACCGGGCGATCCCGGAGCGGGACACGACGCTTCTCTCGTACCTCGCCGGCGGCATGATCGCGATCGCCGTGATCACCGGCGTGCTCGGGGTCGGGCAGACGCTGCTCTCGAACCAGGTCGGCCAGCGCGTCATGCACGACCTGCGCGCCGCGGTCTTCCGCCACCTGCAGCGGCTCTCGCTCGCCTTCTTCACGCGCACGCGCACGGGCGAGGTGCAGTCGCGGATCTCGAACGACATCGGCGGCGTGCAGAGCGTCGTGACGAGCACCGCGACCTCGATCGCGTCGAATGCGACGACCGTCCTCGCGACCATGGTCGCGATGCTCGCGCTGAGCTGGGAGCTCGCGGTGTTCGCGTTCGCGCTGATCCCGATCTTCGTGCTCCTGACGAGGCGCGTCGGCAAGGAGCGGCGCGAGATCGCGAAGACGACCCAGGAGACGCTGGCGGACATCTCGAGCCTCGTGCAGGAGTCGCTCTCGGTGAGCGGCATCTTGCTCGGCAAGACGATGGGGCGGACCGACGAGCTCGCCGACCGCTTCGAGTCGGACTCGCTGCGGCTCGCCGATCTCGAGGTGCGCCAGCGGATGGCCGGCCGGTGGGTGATGGCGACGATCCAGATGAGCTTCTCGATCATGCCCGCTGCGGTCTACTGGTTCGGCGGCTGGTGGCTCGCGAGCGGCCACCCGATCTCGATCGGCACGCTCGTCTCGTTCACCACGCTCCAGACGCGGCTCTTCTTCCCGGTCGGCTCGCTGCTCGGCGTCGGTCTCGACGTCCAGACCTCGCTGGCGCTCTTCGACAGGATCTTCGAGTACCTCGACCAGCCGGTCGACATCGAGGAGAAGCCGGACGCCCTGCGCGTCGCGAAGCCGGGCGACGTCGAGTTCGACCACGTCTGGTTCCGGTACGCCGAGGAGGCCTGGACGCTCGAGGACGTCAGCTTCACGGTGCCGGCGGGATCGACGACCGCCCTCGTCGGAGAGACGGGGTCGGGCAAGACGACGCTCGGCTATCTCGCGGCGCGCCTCTACGACGTCGGTCGCGGCGCGATCACCGTCGGCGGCGTCGACCTGCGCGATCTCAGCTTCAAGGCGCTGAGCGACCTGGTGGGCGTCGTCTCGCAGGAGACGTATCTCTTCCACGAGTCCGTCCGCGAGAACCTCCGCTTCGCGAAGCCGGACGCGACGGACGCCGAGGTCGAGGCCGCGGCGGAGGCGGCGCGCATCCACCACGTGATCGCGGCGCTGCCGGACGGGTACGACACCGTCGTCGGCGAGCGCGGCTACCGCTTCTCGGGCGGCGAGAAGCAGCGCATCGCGATCGCGCGCACGATCCTGCGGAACCCGCCGATCCTCGTCCTGGACGAGGCGACGAGCTCGCTCGACACCGAGACCGAGCGGCTCGTGCAGGAGGCGCTCGACCGGCTCTCGGCAGGCCGCACGACGATCGCGATCGCCCACCGCCTCTCGACGGTCCGCGACGCCGACCAGATCGTCGTCCTCGACCGCGGCCGCGTCGTCGAGGTCGGGCGGCACGAGGAGCTGATCCTCGCCGGCGGCCGCTACACGACGCTCGCCGCGCGCGACGCCGAGCTCGAGACGCTGCCCGCCTGACCCTCAGGGCCGTACCGCGAGCCGCTGCTCCCAGTCGTAATGGCCGTAGTACTGGAGGGACGCGCCGCTCAGCTCGTTCGAGGTGTACGTCAGATCCGCGACGCGAGTCAGCACCCCGTGGCGCCAGAGCTCGAGCCTGCCGCGGTCGGTCTCGTACCACCGACCGTCGACCTTCCTCGCTGTCTGACGCGTGCGCACGAACAGCACGGAGCCGTCGTGTAGCACCAGCGGTGCCTCATCGGTCCAGCCGGCCGGCGGACGGGTGAGCTGCCGCCGTGCGGGGAGCAGCTGCCAGACGGCGCGGTGCTCGTGGCTCCACGGGCCCTGCGTGTTCTCCTTGCCCGCCGCCGCGACGAGCCGCGTCCCGTTCGCGTTGCAGGACGGCGAGGTCCACGAGCGAGACCGGTCGCGCGAGATGTCCCGCCCGTCGTAGACGATCGATTTCCCGTGCATCGAGTTGCGGTCGCTCCCGCTTGCGAACGCCAGGCCCCGACCGCAGGCCGTCAGGTAGTCGCGGTACATGAGCATCGCGCCGACGCGCCGTGTGCCGGCGTAGACCGCGACCCCGTCCGCGGCGATGGAGCCGGAGCCCGGCCACAGCCACCAGATGACGCGGCCCCGGCCATCCCAGCGGGCGGGCATCGGCGTGCCGCCCGCGTGATCGACGATCCGCCGGAGTGAGCCCCGCCGCCACACCCACACCTCGCGATGAGCCGGGATGCCGCACGGCCGGTGGCACACGGAGCGCCCGATCGCGAGCCGTCCGTCACGGCTCCAGGCGACCGCCTGGGCGCCCCAGCTCGCCGGCAGGAGCCGCCGCTTCCCGCGGCTCGGGCTCCAGACGAACAAGGCGCCTGCACGCGTGAGGTATGCGGCGGTCTCGCCCCGCGGCGCCCACGTCAGCTGCGCGGTGGGTAGCGCCGGCCCACCGGCGATCTTCCCGCCCGACGAGACGAGCTTGCCGTCGCCGCTCCAGCGCACCGGCCCGATTCCTGCGTGACGCAGGACGACGCGCTGCGAGTGCGTTCCCGTGTCGACGAGGACGAGATTGCCGCCGTGCAGGAACGCCACGGAGGCGGCGGCGACGGCGGCTGCGACCACGGCCATACGATTGTCGCATGACGGCGGCAGAGGACGAGCGGAGCGAGTCCGGAATCGAGCTGAAGCCGCTCTACACGGCAGCCGACGCGCCGCATCCCCCCGAGCCGCCGGGCGAGTACCCGTTCACGCGCGGCCCCTACCGCGACATGTACCGGGGCCGGCCGTGGACGATCCGCCAGTACGCGGGCTTCGCGTCGGCCGAGGAGTCGAACGAGCGCTACCGCTACCTGCTCGACCACGGCCAGACGGGGCTCTCGGTCGCCTTCGACCTGCCGACGCAGCTCGGCTACGACTCGGACGACCCGCGTGCGCTCGGCGAGGTGGGGCGCACCGGCGTCGCGATCGACTCGCTCGCCGACATGGAGATCCTGCTCGAGGGGATCCCGCTCGGCGAGGTCTCGACCTCGATGACGATCAACGCTCCCGCCTCGCTCCTGCTGCTCCTCTACGAGCTCGTCGCGGAGCGGCAAGGAGTCGAGCCCGTGCGTCTGCGCGGCACGGTGCAGAACGACATCCTCAAGGAGTACGTGGCGCGCGGGAACTACATCTTCCCGCCGAAGCCGTCGATGCGGCTGACCACGGACCTCTTCGCCTACTGCGCCGAGCGGATCCCGAGCTGGAACACGATCTCGATCTCCGGGTACCACATCCGCGAGGCGGGGGCGAGCGCCGTGCAGGAGCTCGCGTTCACGCTCGCGAACGGGATCGCGTACGCGACGGCCGCGGTCGACGCGGGCCTTTCCCCGGACGATTTCGGTGCGCGCCTCTCGTTCTTCTTCAACGCGCACAACGACTTCTTCGTCGAGGTCGCGAAGTTCCGCGCCGCGCGGCGCCTCTGGGCGCGGATCATGAAGGAACGGTTCGGTGCGACGAACCCGAGCGCGCTCGCGCTGCGCTTCCATGCCCAGACCGGCGGCTCGACCCTGACGGCGCAGCAGCCGGAGAACAACATCGTTCGGGTGGCGTTGCAGGCGTTCTCCGCCGTCTGCGGAGGCGCGCAGTCGCTGCACACGAATGCCTTCGACGAGGCGCTCGCCCTGCCGACCGAGCGTTCCGCGAAGCTCGCCCTGCGGACGCAGCAGATCCTCGCGGCGGAGGGGGGCGCGACCGACACCGCAGACCCGCTCGGCGGCGCATACTTCATCGAGGCGCTGACCGACGAGCTCGAGCTGCGGGCGCTGGAGCTGATCGGGCGCGTCGACGAGCTCGGCGGCGCCGTCGAGGCGATCGAGCGGGGCTTCGTCCAGGCTGAGATCGAGCAGTCGGCCTTCGAGTGGCAGCGGCAGGTCGAGCGAGCGGAGCGGGCGATCGTCGGCGTCAACCAGTTCGTGGACGAGCGGACCGAGTCGGTGGAGCTGCACCGGCTGGACCCGCAGGCCGAGCGCCGCCAGCTCGAGCGGACGGCTCGCGTCCGGGCCGGGCGGAACGCGGCCGAGGCGGCCGCCGCCCTCGAGGCGGTGCGGGCGACGGCGCGGGGCGAGACGAACCTCCTGCCGGCGCTGCGGGAGGCGCTGCGCGCGCACTGCACGGTGGGCGAGATCTGCGAGACTCTGCGCGCCGAGTGGGGCATGTACGACGCGGTTCGTTCCCGGCCGTAAGGGTACGGGGCGAGCGTCGAAAACGACTCAGGGGAGGGCTGAACATGCGACATCGCAGGCTCGCCGTGCTCGCACTGCTCGCGGGCGCGCTGACGCTCCTGCTCGCGCAGGGCGGCGCCTCGGCGAAGAACCAGCCGCCGAAGAAGGCAAAGCCGGCCGCCGCGCAGGAAATTGCGCCGGCCGTGAAGCACATCTTCGTGATCATGCTCGAGAACCACTCGCAGTCGAGCGTGATCGACGACGCCAACGCGCCGTTCATCACGAACCTCGCGCACACGACCGCGATGGCCTCGAACTACTTCGGCGTCACCCACCCGAGCCTGCCGAACTACGTGGCGGCGATCTCGGGGTCGAACTGGTTCGTGAACGACGACAACCCGGCCAACCGCTTCGACCACACGAACCTCGTCGACCAGCTCGAGGCGAACGGGCTGACCTGGGGCGCGTACATGGAGTCGATGCCTTCCGCGGGCTATCTCAACGACTTCTGGCCGAGCCCGAGCCAGCAGCTCTACGCGTCGAAGCACAACCCCTTCGTGCTCTTCAACGACATCCGCTCGAGCCCGGCCCGGCTCGCGCACGACAAGCCGTACACGGCGCTCGCCGGCGACCTCGCAAAGGAGGAGACGACGCCGAACTTCGTCTGGATCACGCCGAACCAGTGCCACGACATGCACGGCGGCGTCTTCACGGCGGTCGCGCCGGACGGCTCGGACGGCACGCCGTGCCCGTTCGGGTCGACCAAGGACGACGCCAACGACGCCGCGCTGAAGCACAAGGCGGACGACTTCGTCAGGGGCGCCGTGACCACGATCGAGGCGAGCCCGGCCTGGAAGGGCGGCTCGGCCGCGATCTTCATCCTCACCGACGAGAACGACTTCACCGGGAACGCGGCCACGGACGGCTGGGAGAGCGCCGCGGGCTGCTGCGACTCGCCGATTCTGCCGCCCGGCTTCCAGTTCCTGAACTCGAGCGGCACGCCCGACGGCAAGGTCTGGGCGGGCGGCACCTACGGCGGTGGCCTGATCCCGGCGATCGTCGTCACGAACAAGGGCAAGACCGGCGGCTATGTCAACGACACGCCGTTCAACCACTACTCGCTGCTCGCGACGATCGAGCAGGCGTGGCGGCTCGGCTACCTCGGCAACGCGTCCGACCGCGCGCAGGTCGCGACGATGGCCGATTTCCTGACGAAGAAGTAGCGCGGGCCACGAGCGGGGGCCGCACGACGCGGCCCCCGCTTCCTACGCGGAGGCGCCGGAGTAGCGGCGCAGGCCGAAGCGCCAGAACCAGCGTGTGAACGCTGCGAGCGCCACGGCGAAGCCTAGGGCGACGAGCACCGTCGTCCAGTGGAGCCGCGAGGTGAGCGCCTGCGCCGGCACGGTGACGGCGAAGCCGATCGGCACGAGGTAGGTCATCGAGTACCGCAGCCAGCCGGGATAGACCCCGATCGGCCAGCGGCCGGTCTGGTAGAGGCCCTCGAAGAGCTCGGCGAGGTACCACATGTTGACGACCCAGAACGCACCCGTGGCGAGGATGAGCCAGAAGCAGTAGAGAAGGAGGGCGCCGAGCACGAGCAGTGCGAGGAACGCCAGCACCTGGGCCGCGCCGACGCCCTGCGCGATCCGCACCGCGCCGACCGTCACGATCACCGCCCCGGAGACGACGTCGACCGCCTGCCAGATCTGCACGTCGCGGAGCGAGACGATCGTCTGCGAGTCCTCCGGCTTCGTGAGCGCGAAGTCGAGCTTCCCGTCGCGCACCTCGTCGACGAGTCGCTGCATGTTCGGCTGGAACGAGGTGTGGACGACGCCTCCCAGCAGGATCTGGATGCCGAGGATCACGAGCAGCTCTGCCTGCGTCCAGCCGTTCAGCTCGGTCGTGTGCGAGTACACGAGCGCGAGCACGATCAGCCCGACGGCGACCGTGAGCAGCGACTGAAACGCGGCGACGAAGAAGTTCGCGCGGTACTGGAGCTCGTTCATGACGCCGAGGCGAAGGTAGATCCAGCCGAGCCGGAACGCCCGCATCAGTTTCCGACCGCCGAGTAGTGACGCACCGAGAGCTTCCACATGACGGCGACGATCGTGCCGCCGATCGCGGTCCAGAGCAGCTGCATCCCGAGCCCGCCGAGCAGGGACGCGGCCGACATGTTCCCCACGAGCGTCTCGATCGGGAAGTAGAACGTCCACTTGAACGGCAGCCAGGCGGCGAGGGTCTGCGACCAGTGCGGCATCAGCGTCAGCGGCAGGAGCCGGCCGGAGAGGAGCAGCTCGCACAGGATGTACGTCTCGAAGATCGCGCTGCCGCGCGTCGTCCAGAACGTGAACATCCCGAGGATCCACAGGAACATCGAGCGGACGAGGTACGCGCCCCAGATCGCGACGAGGAAGACGACCACCTCGAGGATGCTCGGGTGGAGCGCGGGGTGGAAGACGAGCGAGAGGCCGATGCCGATCGGCAGGTACATGAGCACCCAGAGCAGCTTCTGCCCCGCGAAGAACGCGAGGTCGTAGTGGATCGGGTGGAACGGCTTGAGGAGCAGCGCCGACATCTCCCCCTCCCGGATGCGGAACTCCCAGCCGTAGGGCGTGAAGACGATGTTCATCGTCCGCACGAGCGTCCAGACGATGTAGTACGCCGCGAACGCGTGCGCTGTGAGGCCGTTGACGCTGCCGCCGTGCGAGCGCGCGATCGTCGACCAGACGACGAGGTAGATCGTCGGCTCGGCGACCATCCCGAGCGTGTACATGTAGGTCGCGGCGCGGTACTGGAGCTGCGTCTGCACCTGGACGCGGAAGACGGTCAGGTAGAAGTCGGCCGTCGAGCGCAGCCGCGACTCCTGACGGAGAGCGACCGTGCTCACGACGCGGGCCCGCTCGCGAACACCTGCTCGATCACGTCCTCGATCGGCGGATCCTCGACCGTCAGGTCGCTCACCTCGTGCTCGGCGAGTAGCCGGGCGGTCGCCTGGGAGGTCTCCGCCCTCGGCACGCGGAGCGAGATGCGCTCGCCGTCCGCAAGCACCGCCTCGATCGTCTTGTAGGCGGCGAAGCGGTCGGCGAGCGCCGCGAGCCGGCCGTCGAAGAGGATGCGGCCGTGGTGAATGACGATCACCCGCTCGCAGAGCGCCTCGACGTCGGCCATGTAATGGCTCGTCAGCAGCACGGTCGCGTCGTAGCGGCGGTTGTACTCCGCGATGAACGAGCGGATGCGCTTCTGCATCGTCACGTCGAGCCCGATCGTCGGCTCGTCCAGATAGAGCACCTGCGGCAGGTGCAGCAGCGAGCCGACCACCTCGACCTTCATCCGCTCGCCGAGCGAAAGGTTGCGCACGGGCTTGCGCACGAGGTCGCCGATGTCGAGCAGCTCGATCAGCTCGTCGCGTGTGCGCTTGAAGTCCTCGCGGGGCAGCCGGTAGATCGCGCGGTTCAGCTCGAACGAGTCGAGTGCCGGAAGATCCCACTGCAGCTGGTTGCGATTCCCCATCACGAGCGTCATGCGGCGCAGGTAGTCGCGCTCGCGCTTCGACGGAATGTGTCCGAGCACGCGTCCTTCGCCGCTCGTCGGGTACAACAGGCCCGACAGCATCTTCAGCGTCGTCGTCTTGCCCGCCCCGTTCGGACCGAGAAAGCCGATCACCTCGCCGGCCTCGATCGAGAACGACACCGCGTCGACGGCGCGAACCTCGCGCCACTTGCGGTTGACGAGGCTGCGCACCGACGCGCGCAGGCCGGCCTCGCGCTCCGGCACGCGGAACACCTTCGTCAGCTCGGCAACCTCGACGACCACCCCCGGCACGCGGGGCAGCATACGCTGCGCGTGTGCGCGTCCTCCTCGTCTCGCAGATGTATCCGGGGCCGGACGCCCCCGATCTCGGCACGTTCGTCGCCCAGGTGGAGCGCGCGCTCCGCGAGCGGGGACACGAGATCGACCGCGCCGTCCTCGACACGCGCGCCGGCGGCAAGCTGCGCTACCTCGGGCTCGCCCGCCGCACCGTGCGTGCGCGGCGCCCCGACGTCGTGTACGCGCACTTTCTCGTCCCGAGCGGCCTGATCGCGGCGCTTGCCGGCCGGGCGCCGCTCGTCGTCACGGCGCACGGGCGGGACGTGCGGAACGTCGGCGAGCTGCCCGGGATCGCCGCGGCGACGCGCTTCGTCGTCCGGCGCGCCGTCGCGGTCGTCTGCGTCTCCGGCTATCTACGCCGCGAGCTCGAGGCGAAGGTGCCGGAAGCGGTCGGCAAGACCGAGGTCGTCTCGAGCGGCGTCGACCTCGAGCAGTTCGCGCCCGCTCCGGCGCCCGGCGGGCCGCCGCGCTTTCTCTGCGTCGGCGCGCTCGAGGAGCGCAAGAACGTGGTGCGCCTCGCCGACGCCTTCGCGGAGCTCGGCGAGGGGACGCTGACCTATGCCGGCGACGGGCCGTTGCGGGCCCGCCTCGAAGGGCGCGAAGGCGTGCGCCTCGTGGGCCGCGTGCCCCACGCCGAGGTCCCCGCTCTGCTCGCCGAGAGCCGCGTCCTCTGCCAGCCGAGCCTGATCGAGCCGCTCGGGCAGGCGCTGCTCGAGGGGATGGCGGCCGGCCGCTCGGTCGTCGCGACGCGGATCGGGGGACCGCCGGAGTTCGTGCCGCCGGACGCGGGCGTCCTCGTCGATCCGCTCGACGTCGAGGCGCTCGCGGCCGCCCTGCGCCTGGCGGCCGCGCTGCCGTGCCCGAACGACGCGGCGCGCGCCGCCGCCGCCGCCCACGACGTCCGCCGCCAGGCGGAGCGGATCGAGGCGATCCTCAGCCGCGCGGCGGCAAGTCGGCGAGCCTGACCTCGACGAGCGGCCGGATCGCCTCCTCGAGCCCGGCCTCGCGGGCGACCGCGAGCGCCTGCTCCCAGCTCTGCCGTGCCTTCTCGGGATCGACGCCCTGCTTGAGGCGGTTGTCACCCGTCACGAGCAGCTTCTGGATGCGCGCGCGGGCGTCCTCCCCCTTCACAAGACGAGCGTAACAAGGCACATTTCGGATGGGGTCTGTGCAGCGCCGTCAGACCATGGCCGCCATCCGGGTGCTCATCGCCGACGACCAGCGCCTCTTCGCCGAGGCGCTCGAGGCGATCCTCGGCGGCGACGACCGCATCGAGGTGGTCGCCCACGCGGGCAACGGCAAGGACGCGGTGCGGCTCGCCCGCGACCTCGGGCCGGACGTCATCCTGATGGACATCTCGATGCCGGTGATGGACGGGTTCCAGGCGGCTCGAGAGATCCGCAAGCGCGACGCCGAGGTGGCGATCCTGATGCTGACCGGCTCGAACTCCCGCGACGACGTCGCCCGGGCGAGGCAGGCCGGCGCGTCCGGCTACGTGACGAAGGACCGGATCGCCGCGGAGCTGATCGAGGCGATCGTCGAGATCCACCGCCGGGGCTCGTAGCTCGGCTACCCTTGCCGGGCGATGGTCAGCTTTCTCGCGGTCGTACAGGTGCTGCTCGTCTTCGTGCTCGTCGGGCTCGTGCTGATGCACAGCGGCCGCGACGCCGGCATGGGCGGGATGGGGTTCACCCCCGCCTCGCAGGGCGGCACGCACATCGTGGAGCGGAACCTGACGCGCTACACGCTCGTCGTCGCCGTGCTCTTCGTCGCGAACAGCGTCGCGCT
>OEMB01000265.1_pt2 | contig 11045 bp, 14 predicted proteins | sample 1503471 | NCBI WGS metagenome assembly OEMB01 (sample SAMEA104379601, study PRJEB20068) | metagenome | biome: 1000743; feature: 77; material: 1998 | place: USA | collected 2012 | depth 2.5 m
GGCCCCGGAGCGGACGGAGACGAGCAGCGGATCCTCCGGGTCGCCGAAGCGCTTACCCGTCTTGCCCTCGAGGATCGCGACGTGCCGGTCGACCTCTTCGTCGAGACCCTCGGGCAGCCCGCCCTCGTGCATGAAGGCGCGGCAGGCGTCCGTCGTGATCGTGAAGCCCGGAGGCACCGGGACGCCGAGCCGGGTCATCTCGGCGAGGCCGGTACCCTTTCCACCGAGTAGTTCGCGGCCGCCGGCGGACGGCTCGTCGAAGTCGTAGACATATCTGGTCATCGGCGCGGATCTTGTCACAGATACCTAGATGAACTCCCCGCAAATCCTGGGGCTCGGCGGCGCACCGGACGGCGCGATGCTCGGCTACCTGCTCGACGCCGGCCGCGGGCCGAACGTGCTCTACGTCGGCACAGCCGACATGGAGAACCCGTACCGGGCGCTCGACGTCGTCGATCGTCTCGACGCCTCGGTGCTGCACTTCAACCCGTGGCCGCCGGACGACCTGCGCGGGGTCGTGCTCGCGCACGACGTGGTCCTGGTCGGCGGCGGCAACACCGCGAACATGCTCGCGATCTGGCGGCTGCACGGCTTCGACAGCGTCCTGCGCGAGGCGTGGCAGAGCGGCGTCGTGCTCGCCGGTTGGAGCGCCGGGATGATCTGCTGGTTCGAGGCGGGCGTCACCGATTCGTTCGGTCCGCAGCTCACGGGCATGCGCGACGGCCTCGGCTTCCTGTCCGGCAGCGCGTGCCCGCACTACGACGGCGAGGAGCTGCGCCGCCCGGTCTACGAGCGACTCGTCGCCGACGGCTTCCCACCCGGGATCGCACTCGACGACGGCGCCGGCGCCCACTACGTCGGAACGGAGCTGCACGCGGTCGTCGCGTCGTCCGCAGGAGCCGGCGGCTACCTCGTCGGCCCCGACGGCGAGCAGGCGCTCGAGACCCGCGTCCTTACCTAGTACCGGCGTCGCCGGCGGGTGCGGAACTCGACCACCCACGCGACGACGCGCAACCCGATCCAGATCGGGGTCAGCAGGACGTAGAACACGAAGTCGGCGACGACGATCAGCACCCACCAGAGCGCCCAGTAGCGGAGCGGCACCGACCCCTTCTCGTTTCTCACGCGGCCGTCTTGCGTTCCTCGACGACGCGGAGCACGCGATGCGCGGTCTCCTCGATCGAGAGCTCCGAGATGTCGATCACGGGGCAGCCGAGCCGGCGATGGAGCTTCTCCGCCTGCTCGAGCTCCTCGTAGATCTCCATCAGCTCGGCGTACTGCCGGCTTCGCGCTCCCATCGTCCGCGCGCGGGCGCGCCGGATCTCCACCAGCCGGTTCGGATCGATCGTGAGCCCGACGATCTTGCGCTGGTCGACCGTGAAGAGGTCGGCGGGCGGCTCGATCCCCTTGACGACCGGGACGTTCGCCGCCTTGTGCCCGAGGTAGCCGAGGTAGATCGAGAGCGGCGTCTTCGACGTGCGCGACACGCCGACCAGCACGAGATCCGCATCGTGGAGGCCGCGGCCGACGCCGTCGTCGAAGCGCACCGCGAACTCGATCGCCTCCATGCGCTTGAAGTACGCGGAGTTGAGCGGCGGCCGCGTGCCCGGCGTCATCTTCGCCGCCATTCCCGAGACGCGCGCGACCGCGTCGATCGGCTGGCCGAGCAGGTCGCAGTAGTGGAGCTTGGCGCGCCGGCAGAGCGTGCGCATCGCGTCGCGCAGCTCGGGCTTCACGAGCGTGTACACGACGACCGCGGGTCGGCCCTTCATGCGGTTGACGGCGAGATGGAGGTCGCCCTCGGACTCGACGCGCGGGTGCCGGATCTCGACGAACTCCTGGTCCGGGAACTGCGCCTCGAGCGCCTGCACGAGGCGCGCCGCCGTCTCCCCCGTGGCGTCCGAGACCACGTGCAGCTCGACTGGATGGGTCGTCACGCGCCGAGCCTATAAGTTGTCCCTCCGATGGCGGCCACGCACGTGACCATGGACAAGATCGTCTCGCTCTGCCGGCGGCGCGGCTTCGTCTTCCCGTCCTCGGAGATCTACGGCGGCCTCGGGTCGACCTACGACTACGGCCACTACGGCGTCCTGATGAAGAACCACATCCGCTCGCAGTGGCTGCGGGCGATGGTGCAGGAGCGCGACGACATCGTCGCGATCGACTCGGCCGTGATCCTGAACCCGGCGGTCTGGGAGGCCTCGGGCCACGTCGCGGGGTTCAGCGACCCCCTGATCGACTGCCGCACGTGCAAGCTCCGGTTCAGGGCCGACCGGCTCGAGGACGCGCAGTGCGGGCGCAAGCCGAGCAAGCGGCCCGGCGAGTACTCGGAGTGCGACCTCACGGAGCCGCGCCAGTTCAACCTGATGTTCGAGACCAAGGTCGGCGCGATGGAAGACGCGAGCTCGACCGCGTACCTCCGGCCCGAGACGGCGCAGGGCATCTTCATCAACTTCAAGAACGTGCTCCAGCTCGCGCGGCGCAAGCCGCCCTTCGGCATCGCGCAGGTCGGCAAGTCGTTCCGCAACGAGATCACGCCGGGCAACTTCCTCTTTCGCGTCCGCGAGTTCGAGCAGATGGAGATGGAGTACTTCGTCCCGCCGGCGGACGCGGAGACGTGGTACCGCTACTGGATCGACGAGCGGTTCAGCTGGTACCTGGGTCTCGGCCTGCGCGAGAGCATGTTGCGCGTGCGCGAGCACGACGCGGAGGAGCGCTCGCACTACTCGAGCGGGACGAGCGACATCGAGTACCTCTATCCGATCGGCTGGCAGGAGCTCGAGGGCGTTGCCAACCGCGGCGACTTCGACTTGACGCAGCACACGAAGAGCTCGGGCACGAAGCTCGAGTTCGTGGGGCAGGACGGCGAGCGCTACACGCCGCACGTGGTCGAGCCCGCCGTCAGCATCGAGCGGATCTTCGTGGCGATGCTCTGCGACGCCTACGACGAGGAGGTCGTCGGCGAGCGTGAGCGAACCGTGCTTCGACTTCACCCGCTGATCGCCCCGGTGAAGGCCGCCGTGCTGCCGCTCATCCCGCGGGACGAGGGCATCTCGTCGCGCGCCCGCGAGCTCTTCGAGCAGCTGCGCAGGCGCCACACGGTCGAGTACGACGACAGCGGCCAGATCGGCCGGCGCTACCGCCGGCAGGACGAGATCGGGACGCCCTGGGCGTTCACGGCCGACGAGCAGACGCTCGAGGACGAGACGGTGACCGTGCGCGACCGCGACTCGCTCGCGCAGGAACGGCTTCCGATCGCCGATGTCGCCGCGTGGCTCGACGCCGCACTCGAGCGGCCCTGGCGGTCGCCGAAGCCATGAGAGCGGCGCTCGCCGGGCTCGCGCTCGCCGCGGTCGCGGTCGCCGCAGGCTGCGGCGGCTCGAAGACCGTCACGGTGACGACGACCGCCACCACGGTCCGGACGGTCACCGTCGCGACGACCACGGCAGCGACGACGACCGGCTCCTCGACGGGCTCCTCGACGGGCGCCGCGCCGTGCGCCGGCAACGACCTCGCAGGCCGCTTCGCGGTCGTCGCCGGCAGCGCGGGCGCGGGCAACATCGTCTACTCGCTGCGACTGACGAACACCTCGGCCGCGCCGTGCTTCGTCTCCGGGCTGCCCGCGGTGACGCTGCTCGGCGCCGACGGCACGCCGCTGCCGACGAGCGTCACGGCCGCCCGGCCGGGGCAGGCGGCCGCCGCGAAGATCGTGCTCCACGTGAGCGGAACCGCAAAGGCGGACGCGCGCTTCTCGCCGGACGTTCCCGGGACGGGCGAGCAGCACGCGGGGCAATGCGAGCCGAAGGCGGCGGTTCTCCGGGTGGATGCGCAGGGCGGCGGCTCGGTGGCCGCGCCGATCAGCCCGCCGACCCCCGTCTGCGAGCACGGCGCGCTGAGCTTCTCGGTCTACGCCTCCGCCGGCTGACCGCGCTCCATCAGCCGCACGTTCGGGCCGAAGCCGAACCGCTCGTACAGTGGATGCGCGTCACGGGTGTGGAGCACCCACCGGCGGTCCGCATAGGGCCCGTTCTCGACCATCTCGCGCACGAGCTCCAGGCCGAGCCCGCGGCCACGGCACTCTGCGAGCACGTAGACGTCGGCGAGGTACACGAATCCGGCGGCGTCGCAGTCGACGGCACGGCAGAAGCCGACCTGGCGCCCCTCGCGGTAGAGCCCGACGATGCGGTCGCTCGCGTCGATCAGCTCGTCCTGGCGCGGCCGCGTGCGTCCCTTCGCCCAGTAGGACTCGCCGCCGACGTATGCGTGCACGGCCTCGCGGTCGACTCGCGCCGGATCGTCGTCCAGCTCGAAGCCGTCGCCGAGCTCGCGCTTCATCGTCACGCCACAGAGTCGAGGAGCTCTGCGTGCTCGCGCTCGGGCGGCGTCCCGTACACATACAGCACGAGCTCCTCGTCGCCGTGGTTCGCCGTCTGGAGCGGAGTCCCCGGCTCGACGTGGACGAGCCCGCCCGTCGGCACGTCGCAACGCTCGGGAGGCTCCCCCAGGTACATCGACAGCGTGCCGGAGACGACGACGAACGTCTCCTCCTGGAGCACGTGCTTGTGCCGGCGGCCTTTCGCGCCGGGCTCGTAGCGCCAGATGTTGGCGCGGGTGTGCGCGAACCCGGCGCGCTCGCTCAGCTCGGCGACGTGGCGCGCCGGCTCGCCGGGCCCGTGGTCGCGTGTCGTCCAGGCGAGCTCGTCGGGCCGGATCGCACGGAAGGCCATCAGGCAGACAGCGTCCGCAGGCGGAAGCCGCCGTTGTACTCGTACGAGGTCGTGACGACGCGGAGCGCGTCCCGCGTGGCTCGACCGGTGAGCCGGAGCGAGACTGCGTCGGCGAGCGGGCTCGCGAGCAGCGCCTCGATGCCCGCGATCCCCTCGGAGCTCAGGGCGATCGCTTCCGTGCCGCCCGCGCACGCCCGGCACACGGCTCCGCCCGCGCGCGGCGAATAGCCGACGAGCGCCACGTCGTGCGCCGCGCACTCGGCGCAGCTCGTCAGGTGCGGCAGGTAGCCGGAGAGCCAGAGGAGCTTCAGCTGGAACGCGAGCGCGAGCGGGTCGACCGAGGGACGCTCCGCGGCCTGCGGCGAGACGTCGAGCAGGTCGAGAAAGCGGGTGAGCGCGGTGAACGCGCGGTCCGACCGCTCCTGCTCGGTGAAGAGCCTCAGCATCGCCTCGGCCCCGATCAGGCCGACGCTGAGCCGGTAGTAGTCGGCGCGCGCCTCCTGGTGCGACCGGATGAGCTGGACGCCGGTGATCGTCTGGAGCTCGCCGGAGCCTTCGTGCAGCATCAGCTCGACGTGCGAGAGCGGCTCGAGCCGGGCTCCGAAGCGCGACTTCGTCTTCCGCACGCCCTTGGCGACGGCGCCGATCCGGCCCCGGTCGCTCGTGTAGAGATGGAGCACCCGATCGGCTTCGCCGAAGCGGATCGACCGGAGCACGACGGCCTCGGTCTTGTAGGGGCGGCCGGCCATGCCCGCTTCAGTCTAGGGACGGGAACGGACCGAGGGTCGCAGGCGTTGTAACCCGTAATGCCCCGAATTCGAATGTATACGACCCGCTGGTGCGGCTACTGCGTCCGGGCGAAGGCGCTGCTCGACGCGAAGGGGCTTCGCTACGAAGAGGTCTCGCTCGACGACGACCCGGCGTTCCGGGAGCGGCTCGAGCAGCTGACCGGCGGCTGGACGGTGCCCCAGATCGTGATCGACGGCAAGCCGATCGGCGGCTACACGGAGCTCCGGCGCCTCGACCGCGACGGCGGCCTCGACGGGCTGCTCGCCGCCTGAGCCGGCTGGCAGCTCGGGCAGAACCAGGTGCCCCGGCCGGCCACCCGCGTCTTCGCGATCGGCGCGCCGCAGCGGTCGCAGGGCTCGCCCTCGCGCCCGTAGACCTTGAGCTCGTGCTGCATCGAGCCGCGGCCGCCGTCCGGAAGCGCGTAGTCCCGGAGCGTCGAGCCCTGGCGGGCGATGCCCGCTTCGAGCGCGGCTCGCACGGCCTTGTGAAGGCGCCGCAGCTCGTTCGGGTCGAGGCTCTCGGCCGGGCGGAGCGGATGGATCCTCGCGCGCCAGAGCGCCTCGTCGACGTAGATGTTCCCGAGCCCGGCAAGCGTCCGCTGGTCGAGGAGCGCCGACTTGATCGGGGCGCGGCGGCGCGCCAGGCGCTCGCCGAGCCGCGCCGCCGTGAAGAGCACGTCGAGCGGCTCCTCGCCGATCCGCGCCTCGAGGTACGGCTCGAGCTCGCCCGGCTCGAGCAGGAGCCAGGTGCCGAAGCGCCGCACGTCGCGGTAGCTGACGTCCGAGCCGTCGTCTAGCCTGACAACAGCCCTGCGATGCGGGTCGGCCTCCGGCTCAGCGGCCGCCGTCCCGCTCGCATGGCGCAGCGACCCCGTCATCCGGAGGTGAACGAGCAGAGCGCGACCGGATTCGAACCGAATGATCAGATACTTGCCGCGCCGGTCGACCGCCGCGACCCGCTCGCCCTCGAGCTCCGCCGCCACCTCGGCCGGCTCGAAGGGCCGCACGAGCCGGGGGTCGGCGATCTCGACGCGCGCGAAGCGGCGGCCGCTCAGGAGCGGCGCGAGCCGTGCACGGACGGTCTCGACCTCGGGCAGCTCGGGCACACGCTCACGCTAGCCGCCCGCACGCGCGGAGCGTGGCGGTCGGGCTCAGCCGAGCGTGTCGAGCACGATCGGCCGCGCCCGCGGCGGCTCGTCGCCGAGCTCGTAGGCCGCGAGCACGTCGGCCGCGACCTCGCCGGCGCTCCGCTCGTCGCGCGCATGGAGCTCGGCGAGCGGCTCGCCGTCCTCGACCTGGTCGCCCCGCTTCTTGAGGCAGACGACGCCCACCGCGTGGTCGATCGCGGCGTCCTTCTCGCCGCGCCCGGCGCCGAGGTGGAGCGCCGCGATCCCGACCGGGAGGGCCGCGAGGCGCCGGACGTGGCCCGCGCGCGGCGCGAAGACCTCGCCGACGAACGGCGCCCGCGGCAGGACGCTCTCGTCGGGATCGCCGCCCTGGGCGCGGATCCACCGCTCGTACACGGCGAGCGCCGAGCCGTCCGCCACCGCCTGCTCGGCGCGCCGGCGCGCCTCGGCCCGGTCGACGCCGAGGTCGGAGAGCGTCAACAGGTGCGCGGCCGCGTCGAGCACGAGCTCGGCGAGGTCGGGCGGGCCTTCGCCGCGGACGCACGCGAGCGCCTCGCGAACCTCGAGCGCGTTCCCGACCGCGCGGCCGAGCGGCTGGTCCATGTCGGTCAGCACGCAGACGACCTCGCGTCCCGCGCGCTCGCCCAGCGCGATCATCGTCTCGGCGAGCATCCGCGCGTCCGTGAGCGTCTTCATAAAGGCGCCGTCCCCGACCTTCACGTCGAGCACGATCGCGTCGGCTCCCGCCGCGATCTTCTTCGACATGATGCTCGCGGCGATCAGCGAGACGTTGTCGACCGTCGCGGTGGCGTCCCGCAGCGCGTAGAGCTTCTTGTCGGCGGGCACGAGATCGGCCGTCTGGCCGACGATCGCGAGGCCGACGTCCCGCACCTGCGCGACGAGCTCTTCCGTCGAGAGCTCGACGCGGAACCCGGGGATCGACTCGAGCTTGTCGAGCGTGCCTCCGGTATGCCCGAGCCCGCGGCCGCTCATCTTCCCGAACGGGACACCGCAGGCGGCGACGATCGGCCCGACGGCGAGAGTCGTCTTGTCGCCGACGCCGCCGGTCGAGTGCTTGTCGACCACGCGCCGGCCGAGGGCGCCGCCGAGGTCGATCGTCTCGCCGCTCCGGACCATCGCGTCGGTGAGCGCGTGGGTCTCCGCGGTCGACAGCCCGTGGAAGTACACGGCCATGCAGAAAGCCGCGAGCTGGTAGTCGGGGACGTCGCCTCGCGCGTACCCGAGCACGAGCTCGGCGATCTCCCCGCCGTCGAGCTCCGCACCGTCCCGCTTGCGCTGGATCAGCTCGACGGGCCGGATCACGGCGCGAAGATCGGCTGCCCCGGGATGCCGCGCGACGGCGCCTTGCCGTGCAGCCACGCGTTCACCGTCGCCCCCACGTCGGAGAACTCGCCTTCGTGGACGAGGCCCGACGCATTCCGGCCGGCGACGTAGGCGAGCAGCATCGCGTGCTCGCGCGAATGGTCGGTCGACGGGGTAGTCGGATCGCACCCGTGATCGGACGTGAGGATCAGCAGGTCGTTCGGGCGGAGCGCCTCGAGCAGGTCCGGCAGCCGCCGGTCGAAGTCCTGGAGGCAGCGATGGAAGTTGACCGGGTCGTTTCGATGTCCCCAGAGCGAGTCCGTCTCGACGAGGTTCGTGAAGACGAACCCCGACTCGATCTCTTGCAGAAGCTTCTCCGTCTGCTGGATCCCCTCGATGTTCGACTTCGTCGGGTGCGACTCGTCGATGTCGCGGCCGGCGAAGATGTCGCCGATCTTGCCGACGCCGTGCACGGTCGCTCCCGCGTCACGAACGAGCGACAGGTAGTTCGGGCGGCGCGGCTCGAGCGAGAAGTCGTGCCGGTTCGGCGTCCTGACGTAGTTCCCCGGCTCGCCGGTGAAAGGACGCGCGATCACGCGCCCCACCGCGTGCTTCCCGGTCAGGATCTCGCGGGCCGCGCGGCACGCCTCGTACAGCTCGTCGAGCGGGACGGTCTCCTCGTGGGCGGCGATCTGGAAGACCGAGTCGGCGGAGGTGTAGACGATCCACTTGCCGGTCTCCTGGTGCTCCTGGCCGAGCTCCTGGATGATCTCGGTGCCCGAGGCGGCCTTGTTGCCGATCACGCCGCGGCCGGTGCGATGCATGAACGGGTCGATCACGTCGTGCGGGAACCCGTGCGGATAGGTCGGGAAGGCCTGCGCCGTGACGATGCCCATCATCTCCCAGTGGCCCGTCGTCGTGTCCTTGCCCTTCGACCGCTCGAACAGCCGTCCGGCGGCCGCCGGCGCGCCGGGCTGCGGAGGGCAGCCCTCGAGCGGCTCGATGTTGCCGAGGCCGAGCGCCTCCAGATTCGGCAGGTCGAGGCCGCCCACCGCCTTCGCGACGTTCGCGAGGGTGTTCGACCCCTCGTCGCCGTACTGGTCGGCGTCCGGCAGCTCGCCGGCTCCGACGGCGTCGAGCACGATCACGCAGGCGCGGGGCATCGGGCTATTCTAGGTTCGGCATGGACAACGTCCTCGGACTGATCGCCTTCGTCGGCTACATCGCCGCGGTCATCGCGCTCGCGGCAGGCGTCACCTGGCTCGTGGTGCGGCTGACGCCGGCCAAGAAGAAGCCGGACACGCCGAGCGAAGCCTAGGCTGCAGAGCCCGCCCCCAGCTGCGGTCGTCCACCGGCTTCGCGCCGACGAGCGCGTGCTGCGGACCGCGACCGGCGCGACGTTCGTCGCAGCGGCGCGCGACCGGCAGGTGCTGCTCCGCACGCTCGCCCGTAACGCAGCGGACGCCGCCGCGGTCGTGAGGCTGGCACCCGGCGAGCGCGACGACGTCGAGGCGCGCCGCGAGCTCGAGGCGCTCTCGGCCGAGAGCCCGCCTCAGGTCGGCGGTGTGACGGCCGGGCCGGCCCGACCGGCGGCCGACCTCCTCGCCTTCTACCGGGAGTCGCAGCGCCGGTTCGGAATCCGCTGGGAGCTGCTCGCGGCGATCAACTTCGTCGAGAGCGACTTCGGCCGCGCCCGGACGACCGCCCGAGCGGACGCGCAGGGCCCGATGCAGTTCGAGCCCGCGACGTGGCGAAGGTACGGGCTGGGCGGCGACGTCTACGACGAGCACGACGCGATCCTCGCCGCCGCCAACCTCCTCGCCGCGAACGGTGGCCGGACGGACGAGCGTGCCGCCCTCGCGCACTACAACCGCTCCCCGCTCTACCGGCGCGCGGTGCTGCATCTCGCACACCGCATGGCCACCGTCCCGACGGCGTTTCGCGAGTACTACGCCTGGCGGCTCTACCTGCGCAAGCGCTGAGGGGTCTTACGCAGGCGTCAGCGGCAGAACGCTCTCGAGCGGCGTGTACTCGAGGTCGTGCGCCTCGGCGACCGCCTCGTAGGTGATCTTCCCGTTCAGCACGTTGACGCCGCGCGCCAGCGCGCGGTCGTGTGCGACCGCCTCTCGGAGCCCGTGGTCGGCGATCGCCTCGACGTACGGGAGCGTCGCGTTCGTCAGCGCCTTCGTCGAGGTGATCGGGACGCCGCCGGGCATGTTGGCGACGCAGTAGTGGATGATCCCGTCGACGGAGTACACGGGGTCGCTGTGCGTCGTCGGCTTGGCCGTCTCGACACAGCCGCCCTGGTCGATCGCGACGTCGACGATCACGGCGCCCTTCTTCATCACGCCGAGCATGTCGCGGGTGATCAGCTTCGGCGCAACTGCGCCCGGAACGAGCACCGCGCCGATCACGACGTCCGCGTCGGAGACGGACGACTCGATCTGCAGCGTCGACGACATCACGAGGCTCACGCGGCCCGAGAGGATCTCGTCGAGGTGGCGCATCCGGTCGATCGACCGCTCGAGGATCGTCACCTGGGCGCCGAGCCCGAGCGCGATGATCGCGGCGTTGTAGCCCACGATGCCGCCCCCGACGACGAGCACGCGCCCCGGCGCGACGCCCGGGACGCCGCTCAGCAGCAGGCCGCGGCCCCCGAGCGGCTTCTCGAGGAAGTGCGCGCCCGCCTGGGAGGCGAGCCGTCCGGCGATCTCGCTCATCGGCGCGAGCAGCGGCAGGCGCCTGTCGTCGGTCTCGACCGTCTCGTAGGCGACCGCGGCGATGCCGCTGTCGACGAGCGCGCGCGTCAGCCGCTCGTCGGCGGCGATGTGCAGGTACGTGAAGAGGACGAGCCCTTCGCGAAGCCGAGCGTACTCGGGCTCGATCGGCTCCTTCACCTTGAGCAGCAGCTCCGAGTCCGCCCACACCTCGTCGAGCGAGGCGATGCGCGCGCCGGCGCGCTCGTAGTCGGAGTCGGCGAACGCGCTGCCCTCGCCCGCGGTCGACTCGACGAGCACGTCGTGCCCGCGCTGCGCCAGCTCACGCGCACCGGCGGGCGTCAGCGCGACGCGGTACTCGTC
>OEMB01000555.1_pt4 | contig 10978 bp, 7 predicted proteins | sample 1503471 | NCBI WGS metagenome assembly OEMB01 (sample SAMEA104379601, study PRJEB20068) | metagenome | biome: 1000743; feature: 77; material: 1998 | place: USA | collected 2012 | depth 2.5 m
TCGTCCGGATCGGACGATCGGAGCCGGTCGGCCTCGTCGAGCGAGAGCCCGGCGGGCACGTAGCCGTTCAGCGGGTCGTGCGCGGCCGTCTGGTCGGTGACGAAGTCGAAGTGCTCGCCGCGCGCCGCGAGCTCCGGCACGAGCTCGGCCGCGTTGCCGAGCAGGCCGACCGAGAGCGCTCGCCCTGCCGCGGCCGCCGCGCGGACGCGCGCGAGCGCATCGTCGAGCGAGCCCGCGGCCTCGTCGAGGTAGCGGGTCTCGAGCCGCCGCTCGATCCGGTGCGGATCGACCTCGACGCAGAGGATCGCCGCGCCGGCCATCGTCGCCGCGAGCGGCTGTGCGCCGCCCATCCCGCCGAGGCCGGCCGTGAGGATCGTCTTCCCGCCCAGGTCGGGCGAGCCGAAATGCCGCTCGCCGGCCGCGGCGAAGGTCTGGTACGTCCCCTGCAGGATGCCCTGCGTGCCGATGTAGATCCACGAGCCGGCCGTCATCTGGCCGAACATCGTCAGGCCCTCCGCCTCGAGCCGCCGGAACTCGTCCCAGGTCGCCCACTTCGGCACGAGCAGCGAGTTCGCGATCAACACGCGCGGTGCGTGCTCGTGCGTCGTGAAGACTCCGACCGGCTTCCCGGACTGCACGAGCAGCGTCTCGTCGGAGCCGAGCTCGAGCAGCGCCGCGACGATCGCCCGCAGCGCTTCGTGCGACCGCGCCGCCCGCCCCGAGCCGCCGTAGACGATCAGCTCCTCGGGCTTCTCCGCGACCTCGCGGTCGAGGTTGTTCAGCAGCATCCGCAGCGGCGCCTCTGTCGACCACTGCCGCGCGTTCAGCTCGGGCCCGTGCGGCGCCCGGATCCGCGACAGGTCGCCGCAGAGGAGCTCGACGCGCGCCGCGAGCGTCTCGGTCGCGCTCATGCGAGCTCACCGACCTCGGACTCGACGGCGGCGACGATCGAGCCGTCGCGGATCGCAGTCGCCACCGCCTCGATGTCGCCCGCAAGCGACCGGTCGTCGCGCAGGCGCGGCGAGAGCTCCCGCACCGCGGCGCGCGTCGCCCGCACGCCTGCACCCGGCTCGAGTGGAGCGAGGAACTCGACGCCCTGGGCGCCCGCCAGCAGCTCGATCGCGATCGCCCGCTCGCAGTTCGCGAGCACCTGCCACGCCTTCAGTCCCGCCGCATTGCCCATCGACACGTGATCCTCCTGCCCCGCGCTCGTCGGGATCGAATCCACCGATGCAGGATGACAGAGAACCTTGTTCTCCGACACGAGCGACGCCGCCACGTACTGCGGGATCATGAAGCCGCTGTTCAGGCCCCCGTCGCTCGTCAGGAAAGCCGGCAGGCCGTCCGAGAGGTTCGGGTTGACGAGGCGCTCGATCCGCCGCTCGGAGATGCTCGCGAGCTCGGCGGCCGCCATCGCGAGCGCGTCGAGCGCGAACGCCAGCGGCTGGCCGTGGAAGTTGCCGTTCGAGAAGAGCGCGTCGTCTTCCACGAGCACGAGCGGGTTGTCGGTCGCGGCGTTGAGCTCGACCGAGACGGTGTAGTCCGCGTAGTCCAGGAGATCACGGGAGGCGCCGTGCACCTGCGGGGCGCAACGAAGCGAGTACGCATCCTGGACCTTGTCGCACCAGCGGTGCGACTCGATGACCGAGGAGCCCTCCAACAGCCGAAGGACGTTCGCCGCCGCGTCGGCCTGCCCACGGAGCGGACGCAGCGCATGGATCTGCGGCAGGAACGACGTGCGCGATCCCTGCAGGGCCTCGAGCGACTGCGCACACGCGAGGTCGGCGGCCCTAGCGAGCCGTCGCGCGCGCACGAGTCCGAGGGCGAGGAAGGCGGCCATGAACTGCGTGCCGTTGATGAGCGACAGGCCCTCCTTGGCCTCGAGCCGCGTCGGCTCGAGCCCCGCGCGTGTCAGCGCCTCGAAGCCGGGCAGGCGCTCGCCGTCGAGGAATGCCTCGCCCTCGCCGACGAGCGGCAGCGCGAGGTGCGCGAGCGGGGCGAGATCTCCCGATGCGCCGACCGAGCCGCGACTCGGGACGACGGGCAGCACGCCGCGCTCGAGGCAGTCGAGCAGGAGCTCGACCGTCTCGACGCGAGCGCCCGAATTCCCCTTCGCGAGCGTGTTCGCGCGCAGGAGCATCGCCGCCCGGACGATCTCGTCCGCGTACGGCTCGCCGACGCCGCACGCATGCGAGCGCAGCAGCCGCAGCTGGAGCTCCTCGGTCAGCTCCTCGGGTATCGACCGGTTGACGAAGCGGCCGAAGCCCGTGTTGACGCCGTAGGTGTGCTCGCGCGTCCCGTGCGCGGCGCGCTCGACGAGCTCGCGCGCCCTGCGCATCTTCTCGCGCGCCCCGTCGGTGAGGCCGACGGGCGCTCGCTCGACCGCGACGGCCCAGACGTCGGCGATGCTGAGATCGTCTCCGGTGAGGCCGATCGCGGTGCGCTGGCCCACGCGGCGAGTCTAACCCGGCGTGTCGCCCGCTTCGAGGAGCCGCAGCTCGAGCAGCCGCGACGCGTCGAAGCCGTCGATCCGGAGGATCGCGCCGGCGGCGGCGGCCGCCGCGCCGGCCGGCATCAGGCCCACGAGCTCGGCGCCGGCGACGGCGATGTCGCGCGCGGCCGCCTCGCGCTCGATCGTCGCGACGATCTCGTGCAGCGCCGACGCCTCCCAGTCCTCGACGTTCATGCTCACCTGCACCTGACCGGCCGACGGCAGGTCGAGCCCGAGCGCGCGCACGCCCGGGAAGCCCCCGTCGCGCTCGCGGACGACCCGCGCGATCGCCCGTGCCGCGTCGACGTCGCCGCCGACGAGGTTGACGTTGAACGCGATCAGCGGCCGGCGCGCGCCGACGATCACGCCGCCCGCGGCCGGGTCGAGCCGCCTCGGACCGAAGTCGGGCGCAAGCTCGCCGGAGTCGATCCGCCGCTGCAGCTCGTCGGTCCCGCCGCGACGGAAGAAGGCGGGGCCGCGGCCCTCCCCGACGTCGGCGTAGAGGAAGACCGGCAGCCCGAGGTCGGCGCCGACGCGCCGGGCGAGGTCGAGCGCCGCCGCTCGGGCGCGGTCACGGTCCTCGGTGCGGATCGGGACGATCGGCACGACGTCGGCGGCCCCGATCCGCGGGTGGACGCCGGCGTGCGCGCGCAGGTCGATGCGGTCCCGGGCGCATGCGATCCCGGCGACCAGGGCGTCGACGATCCGGGCGTCGTCGGCGACGAGCGTGAACACGGAACGGTTGTGGTCCGGATCCTTGTGGACGTCGAGCAGCTCCGCACGCCTCGCGAGCGCGGCGCCGATCGCCTTCACGACCGCGGCGTCCCGCCCTTCGGAGAAGTTCGGCACGGCTTCGAGCGGCAACGGCATCGTCCGTACTCTAGGACCAGTGACGGTCCGCAGGGCGTCGTATCGCTCGCTCGGCTCTCTGCAGCGCGACCTCTCGCGCTGCCGTGCCTGCGTCGAGGCGGGCTTTCCGATCGAGTCGCCGCCCGTGCGGGCGCCCGAGGGCGCGCAGAGCGCCTATCTGTACGGACAGGCGCCCGGCATCGTGGAGGGCGAGGAGCGCCTGCCGTGGCGTGGACGTGCCGGCCGCACGCTCCGCCGCTGGCTCGAGCTCGACGAGGACGCCTTCTATTCCACCTTCTACTGCGCGTCGGTGACGCGGTGCTACCCGGGCCGCACGCCGTCGGGACGGGGCGACCGCACGCCCACGCCGCGCGAGCAGGAGCTCTGCGAGTTCTGGCGCGACTGGGAGCTCGAGCTGCTGCGTCCGAAGCTGATCGTGACCGTCGGCGGTCTCGCCCTGCGCCGCCTGCTCGGGCTGCCGACGCTCACCGAGTGCATCGGCAGGCGCTACGACTTCGACGGCACACCGGTCGTGCCCCTCCCCCATCCGTCCGGCGCGAGCAGCTGGCCGAACCTGCCGGCGAATCGGGAGAAGCTCGACGCGGCGCTCGCGCTCGTGCGCTCCGAGCTCCGCCGCTTCCAGCGTCCGCCGCGCATCGGGAGCCCCTGACCGCAGGGATACCCTGCGAACGTGAGTGCCGTCCCGTACCGCGCGACGTTCGTCCGCCTGCTCGGATTCCTGCGCCCCTACCGCACCGGGCTCGTCGCGTCGATCGTGCTCGCGGTCGGCTCGCAGGCGGCGCAGATCGCGCTCGTCTGGGTGACGGGGCGCAGCGTCATCGACTCGGCGCTCCTCCACCGGGACACGCATACGCTCTGGGTGGCGGTCGGCGCGATTCTCGGCCTCGGCGCGCTGCGAGCCGCCCTGATGGCCGGCCGGCGGCTCATCTCGGGGCGCCAGGCGCTCGACGTCGAGATGGACCTGCGCAGCAGCCTCTACGCGCACCTCGTGCGGCTCTCGTTCGGCTTCTACGACCGCCATCAGACCGGCCAGTTGATGTCGCGCGCCTCGGTCGACCTGCAGGGCGTCCGCTTCTTCCTGGGCTACGGGCTGATCTTCTTCTTCCAGAACGTGCTGACGGTCGCCTCGGTGACTGCGGTGCTGTTTTTCTTCGAGTGGCGGCTGGCGCTGATCGTGCTGGCCGTGACGCCGGCGCTCGTGGCCCTCGCCTACCGGTACAGCCACGTCGCCCACCCGACGCTGCGGGACGTCCAGCAGAAGCTCGCCGATGTCGCGACGGTCGCGGAGGAGAACATCGTCGGCGTCCACGTCGTCAAGGCGTTCGCACAGGAGCCCGCTGAGCAGGAGAAGTTCGTCCGCCGCTCGGAGCACGTCTTCCGGCAGACGCTCCGCGCCAACCGCCAGCGCGCCACCTACGTGCCGCTGATCTCGTTCGTGCCGCTGCTCGCGCAGGCCGCGGTGCTCCTTGCGGGTGCCCGCATGGTCGCGCACGGCACGCTCTCCCCCGGCAGCTTCGTCGCGTTCAACCTCTATCTCGCGATGCTGGTCACACCGCTGCGCTCGCTCGGCATGTGGATCGGGCAGGCGCAGCGCGCGACCGCCGCCGGCGAGCGGATCTTCGAGGTGATCGACGAGCCGGAGGAGGTGGCGAACCGGCCCACGGCTTCCGAGCTGCCGGACGGCGACGGGGCGATCCGCTTCGAGCACGTGTCGTTCGAGTACCTGCCGGGCCGCCCCGTGCTGCGCGACGTCGACCTCGCGGTCGCCGCCGGCAGCACCGTCGCGCTGATCGGCCACACCGGGTCGGGGAAGACGACTCTGACCTCGCTCGTGCCGCGGTTCTACGACGTGCAGAGCGGGCGCGTCACGATCGACGGCATCGACGTGCGCGACGTGACGCTCGGCTCGCTCCGCCGCGAGGTGGGAGTGATCGCGCAGGATCCCTTCCTCTTCTCCGCAAGCGTCCGCGACAACATCGCCTTCGGCCGCGCCGGCCTCTCGCAGGCCGAGGTCGAGAGCGCCGCGCGCGCCGCGCAGGCGCACGAGTTCGTGGCGCGCCTGCCCAACGGCTACGACACCGTGATCGGCGAGCGCGGCATCACGCTCTCCGGCGGGCAGCGCCAGCGGATCGCGATCGCCCGGGCGCTCGCGGTCGACCCGCGCGTCCTCATCCTCGACGACGCGACGGCCTCGGTGGACGCGACGACCGAGGCGCGCATCCGCACGGGGCTCCGCGCTGCGACGAGGGACCGCACCACCCTGATCATCGCGCACCGCCTCTCGACGCTGGCGCTCGCCGACGAGATCGTCGTGCTCGACGACGGCCGCATCGCGGCACGCGGCACGCACGACGAGCTCGTGCGCTCGAGCCCTGTGTACCGGGAGATCTACGAGCACGGCCTGCTCGAGCGCCAGTTCGCCGACGCCGTCGAGGCGCGCGGCGACATGGAGGACGTCGCATGAGGCTGCACCAGGCCGGCAGCCACCTGATGCACGTGCGTGCCGGCGAGGTCGACGACTGGTCGTGGGGCAAGACGCGTCGCCGCCTCGGTCTGCTCTGGCGGCTGACCCTGCCCTACCGCGGCCGCACGGTGCTGTCCGTCCTCTCGCTCCTGACGGCGACTGCGACTGCGCTCGCCCCGCCGTACCTCGCGAAGTACGCGCTCGACGACGCGATCCGGCACCGCGGCGGGACGCAGCTCTACCTGGTGGTGGCGATCTTCGTCGCAGCCGGCCTCGCGAACTGGGGCATGACGTACGTCGAGACCTACCTGACGGGCTGGGTCGGCGAGCGGATCCTCGCGGATCTCCGGAACCGGCTCTTCGAGCACCTCCAGCGCCTGTCGCTCGGCTTCTACGAGCGGAACCGCGCCGGTGTGATCATCAGCCGCCTGACGAACGACGTCGAGGCGATCGACCAGCTCGTCACCGACGGCGTCACGAGCCTCGTCCAGAACACGCTGACGCTGATCGGCACCGCGATCATCCTCTTCGTCCTGGATTGGCGGCTCGCGCTCGCCACCTGCGCCGTGCTGCCCCTGATGAGCGTCGCGACGGCGATCTTCCGGACGCGCTCGTCGCGCGCCTACGCCGCGGTGCGAGAGCGGCTCGGGCTCGTCACCGCGACGCTCGCCGAGGACATCGCGGGCATGCGCGTCCTCCAGGCGTTCACTCGAGAGGAGCCCGCCTACGAGAACTTCCGCGCGGTCGCGGCGCACTACCGCGAGGCGAACATGCGGACCGTCGTCCTGAACGGGCTCTACTTCCCGTTCGTCGACCTGTTGTCGTCGATCGCGCTCGCAGTCGTGCTCGGGTACGGCGGCCACCTCTACTTCGGCGGCACGCTGACGCTCGGAACGCTCTTCGCGTTCATGCTCTACGTCCAGAACTTCTTCGACCCGGTGCAGCAGCTCTCCCAGCTCTACAACACGTTCCTGTCGGCGACCGCAGCGCTCGACAAGATCATGGGTGTGCTCGACGAGCAGCCGGAGGTCGTCGACCGCGAAGGGTCGCGCGACCTGGCTCGGATCGAGGGCCACGTGCGCTTCGAAGGCGTGCGCTTCAGCTACGGCCGCGGCGACGAGGTGCTTCACGGGCTCGACCTCGATGTGCCCGCCGGAACCACGGTCGCGCTCGTCGGCCACACGGGCGCGGGCAAGTCGACGATCGCGAAGCTGCTCGCGCGCTTCTACGAGCCGACGCACGGCAGGATCACGATCGACGGGCTCGACCTGAACGAGGTCACGCAGGCGTCGCTCCGCCGCCAGCTCGGCGTCGTCCCGCAGGAGGGCTTCCTCTTCGCGGGGACGGTCGCCGAGAACATCGCGTTCGGCGAGCCGGAGGCGACGACCGACCAGATCGTGAGCGCGGCGCGCACCGTCGGCGCGCACGAGTTCGTCCTGCGGCTCGAGGACGGCTACGAGACGCAGCTCGGCGAGCGGGGCACACGGCTCTCGCTCGGCCAGCGCCAGCTCGTCGCCTTCGCCCGCGCGCTGCTCGCCGATCCGCGGATCCTGATCCTCGACGAGGCGACCTCGTCGGTCGACATCGGCACGGAGCGGCGGATCGAGCAGGCGCTGCGCATCCTGCTCGCCGACCGGACGGCGTTCATCATCGCGCACCGGCTGTCGACGATCCGGAACGCCGACCTGATCGTCGTCCTCGAGCACGGCCGCATCGTCGAGCAGGGCTCGCACGACGAGCTGCTCGAGCGCCGCGGGCTCTACACCTCGCTCTACGGCGACTGGGCGACGGACGTCGCGTAGCGACGCCAGGCCTGCACCATCGCGATGCGCTGCATGATCGTCGGGTGGTTCTCGAGCAGCACGTAGTCCCACGTGGGCGGGCTCGGCTGGCTCAAGGTCGTCGGGACGAACCGCACGAAGAGCCCCGTCGCGGCGGCGGTGTCGTGCGTCGCCTGCAACGCCGACCAGTCGGCCTCGGCCTCCATGTGCCTCGTCACGATGTTCTGGAGCGGCTGTCCGAGCACGGTGAGCCCGACGAGCACGAGCAGGGAGAGCGGAACGGCCTCCGGCCGGCGCATGCCGCCGCGTCGTCGCGTCGCGAGCGCGATCAGGAACGTTCCCGGGAACGCGAACAGCGCGTACCAGCCGACGTCCTTCCAGATGTGGTCGTGCGCGAGATGGCCGAGCTCGTGGGCGATCACGACCGTCACCTCGCGGTCGGTGAAGCGTCCGTCCACGAGCGTGTCCCAGAGGATCACGCGGCGGCTCGGGCCGATGCCGGTCGCCTCCGCGTTCGGGAGCGAAGTCACGTCGTGCACGCTCTCGACCTCGATCGGTGCGTGGCGCACGTGCTCGATCCGCTCCAGGCGGGCCGCGGAAGCGCGCAAGGCGGGCTGCTCCAGGCGGTGGGTGCTCGTGAGCCACGGGTTGAGGAACGCGAAGAGCAGGGCCAGCCCGATGAAGGCGGGCGCCGCGGGGAGCCACCACCAGTCGCCGACCGCGCGAGCGAGGCCCATCACGATCGCGAGCGCGAAGCAGAGGAAGACGAACTCGCCGCCGAGCGCGAGCCAGTTGCCGAGGACGAGGCTCGCGTATCCGATGGAGGTCAGGTGGTGCCGGCGCTCCCACCAGAGCTCGAGGATGCTGAAGGGCACCTGCACCGCCCAGAGCAGCGCGAAGCCGAGCATCCCGAGCAGCATCCCCGTCCCCATCCGGCCTGCCGCCGACTCCCGCGCCCAGCGCAAGCCGTAGCGCGCGAACACGAGGAGGGCGCCGAGCGTCGCAACGGTCGAGAGCAGCCAGTCGACGCGCTCGAGCCGCGAGTACGACGCAGCGGCGCTGAGCTGCCGCGGGCTGAAGTACGCGTGGGGGTCGAGGTGCGGAAGGTGCAGCGCCGGCACCGTGGTCGACGTCCAGAGGAGCCAGACCGCCACCGCCCACGCGGTCGCCAGGACGCCCGCAAGTGCTGCGCGCGCAGCGAGGCTTCGGCTCACGCGGCGTCGTCGAACGAGAGCTGCGGCTCCCCTGCGCCCTCGAGCGGGCTTGCATGCGGGTACGCGTCGGTGAGCATGAATACGTATGCGTTCAACTGCGCGGCGTACCGCAGGGCGTAGGCGGCGAGGTTCCGCAGCCCCCACGGTGCCGAGCCCGTGCCGAGCGCCACGAACCACGTCAGGACCGCGGTGACGCCGAGGGCCCAACCGAGCACGCTGTTCACGAGCAGCGCGGGGACGGCCAGGATGAAGCGGAAGCCGGTGACCCATCGGTTCTGCCGCTCCGGGCCCGGCAGCTCGACGTCGAGCGGGTACGAGCCGCGCACCCCCGCGAAGCCCGGAAACGGGTTCGCGACGAGATAGAGGAACGCGTAGACGTGCAGCGAGTAGCGCACGTAGCGTGAGAGGAAGGCGTGGAGCGCAGCCGGCGGCCTGCCGGTGAAGAGGGTCGCGAGCCACACGAGGATGCTGACGAGCACCGCGGCGACCGCCCACAGTACGAGCCAGACCACGTGCGGGATCGCGAGCGGCAACCGGAAGAAGACGAGCACCCGCGAGCGGCGGAGGTCGTGCGCCTCGCCGACCAGGTGCACGGGATGCAGCGGCGGACGCTCGACGCTCTCGAGCAGCGCCGTCGGGTCGGCGTTCGGGTAGCGGTCGGTGACGAGGAGGAGATAGGCGAGCACCTGCGCGCTGTAGCCGATGCTGTACGCGCCCGCGTCTCGAAGGCCTTTCGGCATCCGACCGCGGGCGAGGCTCGCGAACCAGCCGAGGAATGCTGTGATCCCGGCCAGCGCGCCGCCGAGACTCGCGCCGAGGCGGCCGCCCGTGCCCCGATACGGGACGCGGACGGCGCCGAGCCCGCCGAGCGTCAGCGCCACGAACACCGACGGCAACGCGAGCAGGACGCGGAGCAGCGTCTTCCAGCGAAGCTGCGAGGCGGGCGGCGGCAGCGTCACGTCGACCGGGTACTCCCCCTCCTCTCCGACGAAGCCGGGATACGGATTCGCGGCGAGCCAGAGGTAGGCACCGAGATGCGTGACGTAGCGGATGTAGGCGCACATGAACCGGTGCAGCGAATCCGGCGGCCGGCCGAGTGCAAGCGTCGCGACCCAGTTCGCGATCGCGGCGAGGACCACCACGACCGTCCACAGGAACACCCAGATGAAATGCGGGATCGCAAGGAGGAGCCGGAAGAAGACCGTGACACGACTGCGGCGCAGGTCGTCCTCGACGACCAGCCGGACGGGGTGCTCGTCCATGGGCGGGAATCTACTCGTCGCCCCGGCGTACACTCCGATCGTGGCAATCGACAAGGAAACCGCCGACCGGATCGACCAGCCCGTCGCCGAGGAGGCAGAGCACGAAACACGGCTCACACCGGTCGAAGCGGTCGAGCGGATGCGAATCAACGTGCCTGTACGTGGGAACCGCAAGCTGCGGACGCTGATCGAGCGGGTCAACGAGGACAAGAAGCTGAAGGCGTGGTGGCACGTCTCGAACGTGAATGCGGTCGCGCGGATGGGGATCAACGACCACTCGTGGGTGCACATCCAGATCGTCACCAACATCGCGCTGAAGCTCTTGCGTCAGCTGACGAAGCACCACGTCGAGCCGTCGCTCGTGCGCGACTTCGGGATGACGCGCGACGATGCCGAGATCGTGGTGACCCTCGCCGCGTTGACGCACTGCGTCGGGATGTCGATCCACCGCCACGGGCACGAGGACTTCAGCCTCTTCCTCGCCGAGCCGAAGCTGCAGGAGCTCCTCGAGGGCATCTACGACGAGCCCGATCGCACCGTGATCGTCTCGGAGGTGCTGCAGGCGATCATCAGCCACCGTGCCGACGGGCAGCCGCTGACGATCGAAGCAGGCCTGATCCGCGTCGCGGACGCGCTCGACATGGCCAAGGGCCGCTCGCGGATCCCGTTCGAGCGCGGCCGCGTCTCGATGCATTCGCTGTCGGCGGCGGCGATCGAGGACGTCACGATCAGCGACGGCGAGGAGCGTCCGATCCTGATCGAGATCCTGATGAACAACTCGTCCGGGATCTTCCAGGTGGACGGGCTCCTGAAGGCGAAGCTGCGAGGCTCGGGGCTCGAGCCGTATGTCGAGGTGGTCGCGCACATCGACACCGAGACCGAGCAGCGCCTCGTGC
>OEMB01000561.1_pt1 | contig 10946 bp, 14 predicted proteins | sample 1503471 | NCBI WGS metagenome assembly OEMB01 (sample SAMEA104379601, study PRJEB20068) | metagenome | biome: 1000743; feature: 77; material: 1998 | place: USA | collected 2012 | depth 2.5 m
AGCCAGTCCGGGGGACAGGCGCGCACGGAGTGGGGGGCGACCCCGACCGCGACACCGTCGGCGCGGAGCCCCTCGACCTGGCGCAGGTAATCGAGCACCGAGGGCTGGCGGAAGCGCTCGAGCCCGCCGCGCGCGTACGCGGCTAGCAGCAGCACGATCTCGATGCCCGCGGCGCGCGCGGCCTCGACCGCGGCGCGAGCCTCCGGCTCGCCGAGGTAGTGGAACTCGCCGACGGCTGTGTAGCCGGCCGCGCGCAGCTCGGCGTAGATCGCCTCGTACTCGGCGCGCACCGACTCGGGCGTCTGCTTCCCCGCCAGCTCGAGCATCAGCTCGCGCCAGGCCCAGAAGTCGCCGCCCTCGGCGCGCCCACGGAGCGCGCGCTGGAAGGCATGGCTGTGGGCGTCGACGAACCCCGGCAGGGTCAGCGGCTCAGCCACCGGGCCACGCTATCAACGGCCCCGGGGACGGCGATCTCCGCTTCAATCGTTGTAGCTACTATGCAGAACCGAACCACCAAGGAGGATTCTTGAGCACCCTGCTCCTCGTACCACTCGAAGACGTCGTCGTCTTCCCCAACATGAACGTGACCCTGCCGATCGACGTCGGCGACGAGGACCGCGTGCTGCTCGTCCCGCAGCACGAGAACGCCTACGCCAAGGTGGGCACCGTGGCCGAGGTCGCAGAGAGCGTCCGGCTCCCGGGCGGGGGCCGTGCCGTCTCGCTCGAGGGCCTGCACCGCGGCATCGCCGGCGCCGCGCACACCGATGCGCGCGGTCGCCTCCGCGTCGAGGTCGACGAGCAGCCCGACGTCGAGCCCCCGCCCGCGCACACGCGCGAGCTCGAGCGCGAGTACCGCGCCGTCGTCGAGGAGATCCTCGAGCTGCGCGGCGACGACGGCCGGGTCTCGGCCTTCGTCCGCTCGATCACCGAGGTCGGCACCCTCGCCGACACCATCGCCTACGCGCCCGACATCACCTTCCAGCAGAAGGTCGAGCTGCTCGAGACGGTCGACGTCATAGAGCGGCTCGAGCTCGCCCTGCGGCTCCAGCGCGAGCGGCTCGCCGAGCTCCAGGTCCGTCAGCGGATACGCGACGACGTGGAGTCCGGCGCCCAGCGCCAGCAGCGCGAGTACATCCTGCGCAAGCAGATGGAGTCGATCCGCAAGGAGCTCGGCGACGACGACGCGTCGGTCGCAGACGAGTACCGGCGGAAGATCGAGGAGGCCGGCATGCCCGAGGCCGTGCGCGAGCAGGCCGAGCGCGAGGTCGGCCGGCTCGAACGGATGGGCGACGCCTCCGGCGAGTCCTCGATGATCCGCACGTACCTCGACTGGCTCGTCTCGGTGCCGTGGTCAAAGCGCTCCGAGGAGCGGCTCGACCCCGCGCACGCGCGCGAGGTGCTCGACGCCGACCATGCGGGCCTCGAGGACGTCAAGGAGAGGATCGTCGAGTACCTAGCCGTCCGCAAGCTCCGTGAGGAGCGCGGGATCGAGGAGGACCGGCGCTCCGGCGCGATCCTCACGCTGATCGGGCCTCCGGGCACCGGCAAGACGTCGATCGGCGAGTCGATCGCCCGCGCGCTCGGGCGCGAGTTCGTGCGCATGTCGCTCGGCGGCGTCCGCGACGAGGCGGAGATCCGCGGCCATCGGCGCACCTACATCGGCGCGCTCCCCGGCCGCCTCGTGCGCGCGCTCCGCGACGCGGGGACGATGAACCCGGTGATCATGCTCGACGAGGTCGACAAGATCGGCGCGGACTGGCGCGGCGACCCCTCGGCGGCCCTGCTCGAGGTGCTCGACCCGGCGCAGAACCACTCGTTCCGCGACCACTACCTCGACGTCGAGCTCGACCTCTCCGAGGTCGTCTTCATCGCCACCGGCAACATCTCCGAGACGATCCCTGGCCCCCTCCTCGACCGGATGGAGGTCATCCGCTTCGACGGCTACACCGTCGATGAGAAGCTCGCCATCGCCCGCGGCTACCTCTGGCCGCGCCAGCTGGAGCGGAACGGCCTTAATCAGGAAGAAGTCATCTGCGACGACTTCTTCCTGAAGATGGTGGTCTCTGAATACACACGCGAGGCAGGCGTCAGACAGCTCGAGCGGGAGCTTGGAAAGGTTCTTCGCAAGGTTGCGACGCGCATCGTCTCCGGCGAAATGGAAGCACCCGTCGCAGTCGACGAAGGCCTGATCCGCGACGCGCTCGGGCGGCAGCGCTTCTTCCAGGAGGCCGCCGAGCGGACTGCGGTTCCGGGCGTGGCGACGGGCCTGTCGGTGACGGGCACCGGGGGCGACGTCCTGTTCATCGAGGCCACGGCCATGAAGGGCAAGGAGCCGCTCGTCCTGACCGGCCAGCTCGGCGACGTGATGAAGGAGTCGGCGCGGATCGCCCTCTCGTGGGTCCGCTCCCATGCGGCGGAGCTGGACATCGACGAGAGCGCCTTCGACGACCGCTCGTTCCACGTGCACGTCCCCGCGGGCGCGATCCCGAAGGACGGCCCGAGCGCCGGCATCACGATGACGACCGCGCTCGCGTCGCTCTTGACCGATCGGCCCGTGAAGCACACGGTCGGCATGACCGGCGAGGTCACGCTCCAGGGCCGCGTTTTGCCGATCGGCGGCCTGAAGCAGAAGGTGCTCGCCGCGCACGCCGCCGGGCTCACCGACGTCGTCATCCCGGAGCGGAACCGCGCCGACCTCGAGGACGTCCCCGAGGACGTGCGCGAGGAGCTGAAGTTCCACCCGGTCATGACGCTCGACGAGGTGCTGTCGGTCGCCCTGGAGCCGGCGCGCGCCGATGCGCTGTCGGCGGTGTAACCCGGTTCCCGAGGAGGTCCGCCGAGCGGCGGACCTCCTCGAGCGCCGCTGGACGATCTCGATCCTTTACGCGTCCTACGACGGCGCGACGCGCTTCAACGAGTTCCGGCAGGCACTTGGCCCGATCCCCCCGGCGACGCTTGCGGCCCGGTTGATGGCGCTCGAGGAGGCCGGAATCCTCGAGCGCGAGGTGATCGCAGACCGGCCGCCACGCGTGGAGTACCGCGTGACTGCCGGGGGTCGAGCTTTGCGCCCGGTCGTGGATGCCGTCGTGCAATTCGGCGCCGTTCGGAACGTGTAGTCGTATCCTTCGGCGCGGATGGCGACCCGAGCCGTTCCCGCGCCGCTCGCGCAGCTGCCGAACGCGCTGACGCTCGTCCGGCTCGCGCTCATCCCCGTCTTCGTCGCTCTCGTCCTGGCTTCTGACCAGGGCCACAGCTGGCCGGCGGCGATCGTCTTCGGTGCAGCGGCGATCACCGATCAGATCGACGGCTTCCTCGCGCGGCGCTGGCGCGTCGAGTCGCAGTTCGGCAAGGTGGCCGACCCGCTCGCCGACCGGCTCATGATCGACGCCGCGGTGATCCTGCTCTGGCACGCGGGGCGCCTGCCGTGGGTGGCGCTCGTCATCCCGGCACGTGACCTCGCGCTCGTCGCCGGGTACAAGCTCGTCGTGGAGCGCGGCTACGAGCTGGCGGTGAACCTGGCCGGAAAGGCCGCGACCTGGCTGCTCTACGCGTCGCTCGCGTTCGTCATGGTCACGCACCACGGCGACCGCTGGCCGCTCTGGATCTTCTGGGCGGGCGTCATCCTTGCAGCCGTGTCCCTCGCGGGCTACTTGGCGAAGGCGCGGAGGGAGGTGCGGACATGAAGGCCGTGGTCATGGCCGGCGGCGAGGGCACGCGCCTGCGCCCGCTGACGTCGAACCAGCCGAAGCCGATGGTGCCGATCGTCGGCAAGCCGTGCATGGAGCACATCCTCGAGCTCGTCCGCGAGCACGGGTTCGAGGACGTGATCGTCACCGTCGCCTTCCTGCCGCAGGCGATCCGCAGCTACTTCGGGAACGGGGACTCGCTCGGGCTCGCGATCGAGTACTCCGTCGAGGAGTCGCCGCTCGGCACCGCCGGCTCGGTCCGCCTCGCGAGCGACCGTCTCGACGAGACCTTCCTCGTCATCTCGGGCGACGCTCTCTGCGACATCGACCTCGGCGCGCTCGTCGCCTTCCACCGCGAGAAGGAGGCCGCGGTGACGATCGGGCTCAAGTCGGTCGACAACCCGCTCGAGTTCGGGATCGTCGTCACCGACGAGGACGGCAAGGTGGAGCGCTTCCTCGAGAAGCCCTCCTGGGGCCAGGTCTTCTCGGACACGATCAACACCGGCATCTACGTGCTCGAGCCGGAGGTGCTTCGCCACGTGCCGACAGACCGGCCGTACGACTTCTCGAAGGAGCTCTTCCCCCTGCTGCTCGAGATGGGCCGCCCGATCTACGGCTACGTCTGCGAGGGTTATTGGCAGGACATCGGCAACCTCGACCAGTACCGGCAGGCGAACTTCGACGCGCTCGACGAGCGCGTGCGCCTGAACGTCCCCGGCCTCCGCCTGCGCGGGAACATCTGGGTGGGGGAGGGGATCGACATCGAGAATCTCGATCGGGTCGAGGGGCCGGCCTTCGTCGGCAACTACTGCAACGTCTCGCCCGAGGCCTCGGTCGGGCCGTACTCCGTGCTCGAGACGAGCGTGACGCTGCGCGAGGGCGCGCGCACCGCCCGGTCGGTGGTGGACGCGGCGACCTACATCGGCCAGAGCGCGGTCGTCGAGGGCGCGATCATCGGCCGCCGTTGCGATATACGCCGGCACGTGCGGATCCAGGAGGGCGTCGCGATCGGCGACGACGTCGTCATCGGCGCCGAGAGCGTCATCGCGCAGGGCGTCCGCATCTACCCCTACAAGGAGGTCGAGTCCGGCTCGCAGATCTTCGAGAGCCTGATCTGGGAGTCCCGCGCGTCCGCGCGGCTCTTCGGCAAGGACGGCGTCGCCGGCCTCGTGAACGTCGACGTCACGGCCGAGACCGCCGTCCGGCTCGCGATCGCGCTCGGGACGGCGCTGAAGCGCAACACCCGCGTCGTCGCGAGCCGCGAGTCGCCCGCCGCCTGCCGGATGCTCAAGCGGGCGATGATCTCCGGCCTCAACTCGACCGGCGTGAACGTCGCCGACCTGCGCGTCCTGCCGGCCGCCGTCAGCCGCCACCTCCTGAAGACGCACGGCTACGACGTCGGCTTCCACGTCGGCACGAGCCCGGTCGATCCCGAGGTCGTCCAGATCCGCTTCTTCGAGCATCCGGGGATCCAGCTCACGCCGTCGCTCCAGAAGGAGATCGAGAAGCACTACACGCGCCAGGAGTTCCGCCGCGTCCCCTACGACGAGGTCGGCACGATCAGCTACCCGGCGCGCGTGCGCGAGAGCTACGCCCAGGATCTGCTCTCGGGCCTCGACGTGGAGGCGATCCGGAAGCGCGGCTTCCAGCTCGTGGTCGACTACGGGTACTCGGCGGCGTCGTTCGTGCTCCCGCTCGTCCTCGGGCCGCTCGGCGTCGAGGCCGTCTCCGCGCACGCATTCGCGACCGAGCGGGAGGAGCCGGGGCCCGGCGAGCGCCTCGAGCAGTCGATCGCCCACACGAAGCGGCTCGTCCCCGCCGTCGGGGCCGACCTCGGCGTCGTCTTCGACCGCGCCGGCGAGCGCCTGTACCTCGTCGACGAGCGCGGCGAGGAGATCCCGGTCGAGCAGACGCTCCTCCTCTTCCTGCGCCTGATCGGCTCGAACGGCCGCCGCGGCAAGCTCGCCTTCCCGGTCACCGTCACGAGCCAGGTGGACGAGCTCGTCCGGGACAGCGACCTCGAGGTCGTGCGCACGCCGGCCTCGCTCGCCGACCTCACGCGCGCGGCGGCGGAGCAGGACGTCATCTTCGCCGGTGCGGTCGGCGGCGGCTACGTCTTCCCGGAGTTCCTGCCCGCCTACGACGCGGTCGCGAGCCTGTGCAAGCTGCTCGAGCTGCTCGCGCCGGTCGAGCAGCCGCTGTCGGCGCTCGTCTCCGACCTGCCGGCGCCGACGCTCGTCCACGACGACCTCCCGTGCCCATGGGCGATGAAGGGGCTCGTGATGCGCGTCCTCACGGAGCGCCTGCGCGACCGCGACGTCGACACCCTCGACGGGATCAAAGTCTTCGACGAGCGCGGCTGGGCGCAGGTGCTCCCCGATCCCGACGAGCCGGTCGTCCACCTCTACGCCGAGGGCAGGACGCGCGAGGAGTCGCGGGAGCTCGAGCAGGAGCTGCGCGAGCTCGTCCGGGAGATCATGGCGGGGGAGACCGAGCCGGCCGCCGCCAGACCCTAGACTCTAAACCTGAGGTTGACCCCTGGCCCTCCGGGCTGCTTTACTGGGAGGGCCGTGGAAGCCGACGCCTTCCCAGATCTCGCCTCGCTCTCGGACGAAGAGCTCAAAGGCCTCATCGAGAGCTACCAGAACGAGGAGCGTGAGGTGTCGTTCCGGCGCCGCATGCTGCACGGCTACATCGACATGCTCCGGACGGAGCTCGTCGCACGGCTTCGGGAGTCGGGCGGGAAGAGCGTGCTCGAGGACGTCGACCTCAATCGGCTGAGCGACATCCTCGCCGCGAAGGCGCCGCCGCCGAACCCGGAATGACCCACGTCTACTGCCCCGAGTGCGGCTTCCAGAACTCGGAGGCCGCGAACTACTGCGCGAAGTGTGGCGCGCTCCTCGTGCGCGACGGCGGCGCCGAGACGACGATGGCCTACACCCTCGACGACCGGGAGGACGACGCGGCCGAGATCCTCGAGGACCTCGGCGTCAAGGGGCCAGCGCTCGTCGTCCGCTCGGGTGGCGGCAGGGCGGGGGAGACCTTCCATCCGGAGGGTGAGCGCACGACGATCGGCCGCTCGCCCGACTGCGAGATCTTCCTCGACGACGTCACCGTCTCGCGCAAGCACGCCGTGCTGACGCAGCGCGACGGCACCTTCGTGATCGAGGACTTGGGCAGCCTGAACGGAACCTTTCTCAACCGCCACCGGATCGAGTCGGCGGAGCTGAACGACGGCGACGAGCTCCAGATCGGCAAGTACCGGCTCATGTTCCTCCTGAAATGAGCGTCACCGAAGCCCCCACCACCTCCAGGCGCCTGCTTACGATCGGCTCGGTCTGCTCGCGCCTCAAGGAGGAGTTCCCGGACATCTCGATCTCGAAGATCCGCTACCTCGAGGACCAGGGTCTGCTCGCGCTGCGGCGCACGCGGGGCGGCTATCGGCTCTTCAGCGAGGAGGACGTCGAGCGCCTGGAGACGATCCTGCGCCTCCAGCGCGACGAGTTCCTGCCGCTGCGGGTGATCCGCCAGGAGCTCGCCTCGCCGTCGGGCGGCAAGGACCGCCGGCGAACGCGGCCGCTCGGCCTCGGCCGCGAGGAGGACCTCGACCTCGGCGAGCTCTGCCGGCGCGCCGGGATCAGCGGCGAGCTGGCGCGCGAGCTCGAGGACTACGGGCTCCTCGAGCCGCGCTCGGACGAGGGCGAGAAGCTCTACGGTGAGGGTGACGTCGATATCGCGCTCGCCTGCGCGCGGCTCGCGCAGTTCGGCATCGCGCCGCGCCACCTGCGGGCCTTCCGCACCGCCGCGACCCGCGAGGCGGGCCTGCTCGAGGCGGTGGTCGCACCCGCCCTCCGCGCGCGCAACCCGGAGCGGCGCAAGACGGGGATGGAGGACCTCCAGGAGCTCGCTGAGCTCGCGCAGGAGCTCACGCTGCTCCTCTTCTGGCGCGAGCTGCGGCAGCTCGTCCCGGCCTGACATGGCCGTCGACCTCAAGGCCAAGGTTCGCGACGTCCCGGACTTCCCGCAGAAGGGGGTCGTCTTCCGCGACATCATGCCGCTGCTCGCCGACCGGGAGGCGTTGCAGGAGACGATCGAGGCCCTCGGCGCGTGGGGGAAGACGAAGGAGCCCGACCTCGTCCTCGGCGCCGAGGCGCGCGGCTTCATCCTCGGCGCGGCGATCGCGCGCGAGATCGGCTGTGGCTTCGTCGCGGCGCGGCGTCCCGGGAAGCTGCCGCCGGAGACGGTCAGCGCGACCTACGCGCTCGAGTACGGCCAGAACGCGCTCGAGCTGCATCCCGAGATGATCGGCCGAGGCGCGCGCGTGCTGATCCACGACGACGTCCTCGCGACCGGGGGGACCGTCGAGGCGATCGCCGGCCTCGTGGAGTCGCTCGGCGGCGAGGTCGTGGGCTGCGCGTTCATCATCGAGCTGACCTTCCTCGAGGGCCGCGAGCGGCTCTCCAAGTACGACCTGCACGCCCTGATCGAGTACTAGCAACACATGCCGCAAAGGGGGTTTAGGCGCCGTCCGGGCAGCCGATTAGAACGGGCACCGTGTACGACGCGCTGACCACCCGCTACACCTTCGCCTGCCCGTCCCGGGGCGAGTCGCGCGTGTGCCTGTCGTCCTTCCGCGAGCTCGAGCGCCTGCCCGGGCCCGTGCATCCGGCCGTCTACCGCGTCCGCTTCTCGTGCGTCTGCGGGGACGACCACGACGGGCTCGTCGCGCACGACGAGCTCGACTGGGCACCGCTCGGCCTCGCCGCCGGCCGCTTCCTGAACCTCATGACGGCGCGACTCGAGCCGGCAGCGGCCGAGCTCGGCGACCAGGCGCTCCGGCGGCTCGAGGCGGGGGAGTGGCCCTGGAGCTTCTTCTGCTACCCGGAGGAGCGGGCGCGGCCGGTGTTCCCGTCGGCCTTCGCGGTGCTCGCGCCCGGTGACGGCTCGCTCGGGATCGCGGTGCGCTGCCCCGCCTGCGGGCGTACGTCGGTGAACCTCGTCTCGCGGCCGCACGTCGATCTGCCCTTCTTCAACGACCCCGAGGTGGGGGTGGTCGCACACGTGTTCGCCGAGGACGCGGCGCTGACCCTTGATGCCTTTCAGGCCGAGCTCTACTCCGCGAGCTTCGACGCCCGCCGGCTCGATCTTCAGTAACCGAACCTCGGGCCGGAGCGTTACCCGTACGAGGTGATACGCATGTATGGAATGACCCGAGCCACGACGACGCTGCTCGCGGCGGCCGTCGCCGGCTTCCTGATCTGGCTCGCCAGCCAGTTCTCGAACCACCACGAGGGCGGCTACTGGGCGATCATGGGCGTGCTCGCGGGCGCCGGCCTCGTCATGGCGCTGTCGCAGCTCCTGGGCGGCTGGACGAAGTGGGGGATGCCGCGCCTGTCGGCGTCCTTCTTCCTCTTCGCCTTCGTGCCGGTCGCGATCGTCTGCCTGTGGGTGATCGTCGCCGGCGAGCCGCACAACGCCTGGCTGCACCGGCACGTGCTCGCGTGGTCGAGCGACATCCACGTACGCGGCGTGCTGAACGACGTCATGAAGTACGTCCCGGTGTTCGCCTTCGGCACGGGCCTCGTCTTCGGCTTCACGTTCGACACGGCCGGCCCTGTCGTCCGCGAGACCCCGCCCCGCCGTCGCGCGGCCACTCCGCCGCCGGCCGTGGATCGGACCGCGGCCGACGAGCCGACGACCGCCGAGCGGGCGGCCACGAGGCCTGCAGATCGGGAGTACGCGGGCGCGCGCCGCGGCGCTCCACCACCCGAATAAGCGCAGCTGCATCCTCAGACGAGCCGCCCTCCGGGGCGGCTCGCTCGTGTCAGGGATGAGCGGCGCGCCCGGCTCCGTCGATAGGAGAAGGGCATGGCCGCAGCCGCACCACACCGGGCTTCGAGCGAGCGTGGGGCGATGCTCCTCCTCGAGCACTGCGCCGCGCTCGACCACCGCGACGCCGCCCGTCCGCACGCCTACGCGCGCCTCGAGGAGGCACTCGGCGGGCGGTTGGCGCGGCTCCTCGTCGGCGCTCTAGTCGGCGATCATCGGCTCTCGCCGCGCGACCTCGGCTGACGAAGCTCCTCGTCGCCGAAGATCCGAACGAAGAGGAAGATCGCGCCGAACGAGAGGAAGGCGAGGATCACCGAGAGCGCGTGGGAGATGCCGATCCCGACGAGCCCGAGCCAGATGAAGAGGCCGAACCCCACGGCCCAGAGGAAGGCGGAGACGCCGCGCGCGATGCTCGGAGGCCGCAGGTGCACGTGGGGATCCTACTCGGGCGGAGGTGGGACGATCTCGGTCGGCTGGATCGCGAGCCGCTCCTCGCCGACCTGCCGCTCGGCCTCGCCGACTGCGCGGTGCGTGGCCCGCTCGACCGTGCGGGCGCGCTCCTCGAGCTCTCGCATCCGCGTGCGGAGCCGCTCCGTCTCGGCCGCATCCTCGCGGTAGGCGGCGCCGCCGAGCTCGAGCTGTGTCCGCCGGAACTCCGCGCGGAGCCGCGCGAGCTCCGAGCGAGCCGCGAGGATGTCGCGCGACGCGCGCGAGCGGGCAGCCGTCGATGCGAATGCAAAGCGCCACCAGTCGCGGACGCGGTCCCCGAGCGCAGAGGTCATGCCCGCGCTCTTACCTGAATCGGACCAAAAAGATTCGCCGAGCCGGTTGCGCTTTCGTCCACCGTCCCTACTGACCTTCCGCCTTGGCCTTGCGGCCTTCTCGTACGGCCCTCAGGTTCGGTTTCGACCTACTTGCGCTCCGTGCTCGGCGCAAGCGGCACTCTAGGGAGGCGCAAGGGGCCATGCAACCCTGCCGGACAGGCAGTGGTCGCAATTTGCGAACTTTTCTTTTTTCCACATTTTCACAGCCTTTCTTGCAGCCTGTGGAGGAGTCTGTGGAAAACCCGCGCGGGGGACGGGAGCGGCCATCGCATCCACGACCCAACTTGACATAACGCCCGTTATCGTGCATTCGGCTCTGCTGGTGTAACCAGAAGCCCTGTGGAAAGATTCGAGTGAGGCCCGGCGTCCGCCGGGTCTTTCAGACGAGCGAGACGCCCACGCCGCAGCGCAAGCAGACACCCGCCGAGCTCGCAGCGGAGCTCGGGATCCATCCGAGCACGCTCAACGTCTGGCTGCGGCGCACGTTCCCGCGCGCTCGCTCGCAGCGCGGACGGCGCTGGGTCCTCACGGACGCGCAGCGCCAGGCCGCCTACGCGCACTTCGGCCGCAGGCGCGCGCAGAAGAAGCTCCAGGACGGCGCCGGCGC
>OEMB01000289.1_pt1 | contig 10723 bp, 12 predicted proteins | sample 1503471 | NCBI WGS metagenome assembly OEMB01 (sample SAMEA104379601, study PRJEB20068) | metagenome | biome: 1000743; feature: 77; material: 1998 | place: USA | collected 2012 | depth 2.5 m
ATCACGCAGCGCTCCAGCACTCGCGCGAGCCGCGGACGCTGCGCCGCCTCTACACGCAGGGCGTGATCGTCAACACGCTCAACCCGAAGACGGCGCTCTTCATCTTCGCGCTGCTGCCGCAGTTCGTGGAGGTCGACAGGGGCCGCGTCTGGCTGCAGGTGCTCGTGCTCGGCCTGACGCTCTGCCTGCTCGGCCTGCTGAGCGACGGCCTCTACGCGTTCGTCGCCGGCACGGTCGCCGACCGGCTGCGCGAGTCGCGCGCGATGGCCCGCGCCGAACGCTGGGTGGGCGGAACGGTGCTCGTCGGGCTCGGGATCGCGGCCGCCGCGGTCGGCCGTCCGGCGTCGACCTCCTAGCGGCTAGTCGCTCCACCAGCCCTGGAGCAGCTCGGCGTCGTCGAGATGCGGCGCGCCGATCGCGAGCACCTCCATGCCGTCCGGCCCGGCCTCGGGGTTGCGGATCGTGCCGGCCGGCACGCGCACCATGTCCCACTGCTCGACGTCGATCACCTCGTCGCCGACCTTGATGCGGCCGCTGCCGCCGAGGATGACGTAGACCTCCTCCTGCTCGGCGTGCGTGTGGCCGAACGGGACGCGGAAGTTCGGCGAGAGCTTCTCGTAGCCGACGCCGAACTTCTCGAGCTCGAGGCTCGTCCGCGCGAAGCGCGCCTCGAGGCCCTCGATGCCCCACTCGGCCGCCATGTCCTTCACGTCGCGCAAGTTGACCTTCGTGTAGTCGCTCATGCAGGGATCCTTCCGAAAATCCGCACAACGCACGCGCGGCATCGGATTGCCGTGCTAGCGTTGTCGCCAGGTCAGCGCCGCCGACGGCGCCGGCCGAGGCAATGAGGCCTCATCGCTCCCAGGGAGCGGTGGGGCTTTTTTCGTGGTCCAGCACGAGTGAGTGACCGGAAAGGACGGCAATGGCAGAGATCGAGAAGGAGCTGCGGCACTACCTCGACGGCGAGGCGCATCCGCGCGCGATGTTCGAGTGGTCGCGCGACACGCAGGCGGCGATGGTCGACCTGAAGTTCTGCGACCTGCTCGGGACGTGGCAGCACGTCTCGCTGCCGATCGGGTCGTTCGACGAGTCGGCGTTCGAGGAAGGGCTCGGGTTCGACGGCTCGTCGATCCGCGGCTGGCAGGGGATCGAGGAGAGCGACATGATCCTCATGCCGGACGCGTCGACGGCGATCCTCGATCCGTTCACCGAGGTGCCGACACTGTCGCTCGTCTGCGAGATCGTCGAGCCCGGTACGTACGCGCCGTACGCGAAGGATCCCCGCAAGGTCGCGAAGCGCGCGGAGGAGTACCTGCGCTCGACCGGGATCGCCGACACGATGTACGTCGGCCCCGAGTGCGAGTTCTTCGTCTTCGACGAGGTCTCGTACACGAGCAGCTCGAACGAGGCGCGTTACAAGGTCGACTCGGCCGAAGGTCATTGGAACTCGGGCGATCCGAGCCTCGGCTACACGATCCGCGAGAAACAGGGCTACTTCCCGCCGGCGCCGCACGACACCCTGCACGACCTGCGCACGCGGATGGTGCTGACGCTCGAGCGGCTCGGCATCCCCTGCGAGTTCCACCACCACGAGGTCGCGTCGGGCGGCCAGTGCGAGATCGACCTGCGGTTCCAGTCGCTGGCGCGCATGGCCGACCAGGTGATGACGTACAAGTACGTCGTCAAGAACACGGCGCGTGAAGCCGGCAAGTCCGTGACGTTCATGCCGAAGCCGATCTTCGGCGACAACGGCTCGGGCATGCACTGCCACCAGTCGCTGTGGAAGGAAGGCACGCCGCTCTTCGCCGACCGGTCCGGCCCCGCAGGCCTCTCCCAGCTCGCGCGCGCGTACGTCGCGGGGCTGCTGGCGCATGCGCCGGCGCTGCTCGCCCTGTGCGCGCCCACCACGAACTCGTACCGGAGGCTCGTCCCCGGCTACGAGGCGCCGGTGAACCTCGCGTACTCGTCGCGCAACCGCAGCGCCTGCATCCGCATCCCGACCTACAGCGAGTCGCCGAAGGCGAAGCGCATCGAGTTCCGCTGCCCGGACGCGGCGGCGAACCCGTACCTCGCGTTCTCGGCGATGCTGATGGCCGGCCTCGACGGCATCGAGCGCGGCCTCGATCCCGGTGACCCGTGCGACTTCGACCTCTTCGAGGACGACCACGGCGTGCAGCAGGTGCCGGGCTCGCTCGCGGAGTCGCTCGAGGCGCTCGAGGCCGACCACGCGTTCCTCACGAAGGGCGACGTGTTCAGCGAGGACCTGATCCGGACCTGGATCGACTGGAAGCGCGAGCACGAGGTCGATCCCGTGCGGCTGCGCCCGCATCCGATCGAGTTCGCCCTCTACTACGACTGCTGAGCCGAGCGAGTTGACCGCCCTGACGCGCGTCGAGATCCGCGAGCTCCGGCCGCCGGACTGGCAGGAGGTCGCGCGGATCTTCGAGGACGGCATCCGCACCGGCGATGCGACCTTCGAGACCGCGGCGCCGTCGTGGGCGGAGTGGGACGCCGCCCATACCGAGCACCGCCTCGTCGCCGAGCTCGACGGCGAGGTCGCCGGCTGGGCGGCGCTCTCCGCCGTCTCCGACCGCTGCTGCTACGCCGGGGTCGCCGAGGTGAGCGTGTACGTCGCCGCCTCGGCACGCGGCCGCGGCGTCGGCCGCGAGCTGCTCGAGGAGCTGATCCGGCGCTCGGAGGACGCGGGGATCTGGACGCTGCAGGCGGGGATCTTCCCGGAGAACAAGGCCAGTGTCCGGCTGCACCTCGTGTGCGGCTTCCGGCTCGTCGGCGTGCGCGAGCGCCTCGGCGAGCTGAGCGGGGTCTGGCGTGACGTGCTGTTGCTGGAGCGACGGTCGGAGGTGACCGGATGACGAAGGTCGAGGCAATCGTGATTCGCGAGCGGGTCGAGATCGTGATCGACGCGGTCGAGGAAGAGACCGGGCATGTCGGCGTGACGGTGGTCGAGGCGGTCGGGCACGGACGCGAGCGCGGCGTCACGCACGAGTATCGCGGCCGCGTGTTCGAGTCCCGCTTCCTGCCGAAGGCGCTGCTCGTCTTCGTCGTCGACGACCGGAAGGTGGAGGCGGTCGCTCGCGCGATCGCTGCGGCCGCAGCGAGCGGCAACGAATCGGGAGACGGTCTCGTCTGGTCGACGCCGATCGACAACGTCGTGCACAACCGGACCGGCCTGAGCCTCGAGGAGGTGGAGGTCGGATGATCGGTGCAGCGATCAGGAACTCGGATCTGCTGATCGCCGCGAGCACGATCTGGGTCGTGGTCACGGCGGTCCTCGTGATGTTCATGCAGGCCGGCTTCGCCTTTCTCGAGGCGGGCTTGACGCGGATGAAGAACGCGGGGCACATCGCGGGCAAGAACGTGCTCATCTTCGGCATCTGCTCGGTCGTCTACTGGGCGGTCGGCTTCGGGATCGCATTCGGCGACGGCGGCTGGTTCAGCGGCAGCGCCGGCTTCTTCCCGTCGGTGAACGAGCTGATCGCGGTCGGGCAGAAGCCGTACGACTGGTTCGGCGAGATCCCGGGCGCGGCCGGCTATCTCTTCGAGGTCGTGTTCGCGGGCGTCTCGCTCGCGATCGTGTGGGGCGCAATGGCAGAGCGCGCGAAGCTGTACGTCTATTTCGTCTTCGGCGTCTACTTCACGATCACGTACTCGATCGTCTCGCACTGGATCTGGAGCCCGCACGGCTGGTTGTTCGCGCACGGCATGCAGGACTTCGCCGGCTCGACGGTCGTGCACTACCAGGGTGCGCTGGCGGGGCTGGCCGGCGCGCTCATCCTCGGGCCCCGGATCGGCAAGTTCGGGACGGACGGCCGCGCCAACCCGATCCCGGGCCACAACATCCCGTACGCGGTGCTCGGCACCCTGATCCTCTGGTTCGGCTGGTTCGGCTTCAACCCGGGCTCGACGCTCTCGGTCGACTTCGGCGGCTTCGGCTTCTTCGCCTACGTCGCTCTGACGACGAACATCGCGGCGGGCGCCGGCGCGGTGACCGGCATGTGCGTCGCCTGGGTGAAGCTCGGCAAGCCCGACATCTCGATGATGCTGAACGGCGCGCTCGGCGCGCTCGTCGCGATCACCGCCGCGTCAGGGTTCGTCGCCCCCTGGGCCGCTGTCGTGATCGGCGTCGGCTCGGGCGTGATCGCTGTCTTCGGCGTGATCTTCGTCGAGCGGATCGGGATCGACGACCCGATCGGAGCCGTCGCGGTGCACGGCATGTCCGGCGTCTGGGGCACGCTCGCGTGCGGCCTCTTCGCGGTGCCGCTGCTGGCGAAGAACCTCGCGACCGGCGGCGGCGGCCTCGTCTACACGGGCTCCTTCCACCAGCTCGGCGTGCAGGCTCTCGGTCTCGTCGCCGTGGGCGCGTTCACCTTCAGCACGTCGTTCGGCGCCCTCAAGGTGCTGGACGCGATCTGGGGGATCCGCGTCGAGCCGACGGTCGAGTCGCAGGGCCTCGACGTCCACGAGCACGGCATGTGGGGTTACCCCGAGTTCTACATCCCGGTCCCCGGGGGCTACGGGACCGAGTCGCACGGGCACCTCGGGCTCGGAGGCCACCGGCACGCGCCGGCGCCCGCCCCCGTGCCCGTCGCGCAGGAGGTGACGGCGTGACGCGCGCTAGCCGACGTAGATCGGCGTGTGCAGGGGCACGAGGTCGTAGAGCTGCTCGACGTCGGGGATCGCCATGCGGATGCAGCCGTGGGAGGCGGCCGTGCCGAGCGAGTAGACCGCGTCGGTCCCGTGGATGCCCGCGCCGTTGTAGAAGCCCAGCCACCGCGCCTTGATCGGGTCGGCGGGACCGGGCGGGATGATCCGGCCTGCGAGGTCGCCCGCCCAGGAGCTCAGCGGCACGTGCCAGGACGGGTTCACCTGCTTGTCGTCGATCGTGTAGAAGCCCGCCGGAGTCTCGAGGCCCGCGCGGCCGACCGCGATCCGGTAGGTCTTGACGAGCTTCAGCCGCTTGAAGAGCCGCAGGGAGAACGTCTCGCGACTGACGAGGATCAGCGTCCCGTACCGGCGCTCGAGCGAGGCCGTCGTATAGCGCGGGCGCACCGGCTTCGTCGGCACGCCCACCGCGCGCGGCCCCCGCAGTTGCAGGAAGGCGGCGCCGAGGCGATGCCGCAGGAGCGGGCGCTTCACGGCGAGGCCGAGCCGCGACGGAGAGATGCGGAGCCCGGTCGCGGCCGGCATCGGGACGAGGCGCGCGTTGCGGGCGGGGCGGTCGAGGACGGTCGCGACCCGCTCCGCGAGGGTCTGCACGTGAGCGGTCGAGAGTGCCGCCGCGAGCGGGATCGACTCGTCGACCCGGCGCCCGCGGAGGTCGCGCAGCAGCCGGTGGGCGAGCCCCCCCTGCCTGCTCACCCGGAGCGCGGCGTCGACCATGCGGGCGGCGTCGATCCGGATTCCGGCGCCGGCCGGGTGGAGCACGAAGCGATGGTCGCCGTACGTAAGGCGCACCGGCCTCGACAGGCGCTGGCCGAGCTCGGCGAGGAGCACACGGCGCGCCTCCGCCGCCCGCAGGCCGCCGACGTCGACGCCTGCGACCGAGACGCCCGCGGCGATCAGATCCGAGCGGCCCTGATCCCAGAAATAGGCGTAGGCGCCGCCCGCCGAGAGGGCGATACCGCCCACGGCAAGTAGCAAGCCGGAAGCGACGAGGAGCCGGCGGCGCATCTCTGCGCTTTGTACTCCCCTCGTGCCGCGAAGCGCAATCCCCCGCCGACCGTCTAGCCTGGCTGCAGGTGCGCGTCCAGTTCGTCGACTGCCGCTTCGAGCTCGGTTCCCCGGAGCGCGGCCGGCAGCTCTACCTCGCCGGCCACATCCCGGGCGCCTCGTTCCTCGACGTCGACGAGGAGCTCTCCGATCTCTCCGTGCCGGGGGCGGGGCGGCATCCGCTGCCCTCGGCGCAGCGGTTCGCGGCGAGCGCCTCCCGCGCCGGGATCGGCCCCGGCGTCCTCGTCGCCGCCTACGGCACGACGGGGGGCGCCGAGCGGCTCTGGTGGCTCCTGCGTCATTTCGGCCACGACGACTGCGGGGTGCTGCTCGGCGGGATCGAGGCCTGGGGCGGGCCGCTCCGCACGGGCGAGGAGGCAGTCGAGGCCGCCGCCTTCGTCGCGCGCGAGCGCGACGACGACACGGTCTCGGCCGCCGAGCTCGCCGCGAGGCTCGCCGACCCGTCGCTCGTCGTCGTCGACGCTCGGACGCCGAACCGCTGGCGCGGCGAGCCGAACCCGGTCGACGACCCGCCCGGCCGGATTCCGGGGGCGCTGAACGCACCGTGGAACGAACCGGAGCTCGAGTTGCCGGACGGCGAGCTCGCCGCCTATTGCGGGTCCGGCGTCACGGCCTGCGTCGTCCTGCACCGGGCGGCGCTTCGCGGCCGCACCGGCAAGCTCTACCCAGGCGGCTGGAGCGAGTGGTCGCAGCGCGGCCTGCCGGTCGAGCGCGGCTAGGACACGGCGGAGTACGTGACCGTGACGGTCGCCTCGACCGTCTGCGTGCCGGGCTCGATCGACACCGAGTCGCCCGCCTTCGCCGGTGCCGCGAGCGGCACCGGCACCGGCCCGCTTCCCTCGACGACGGTCTGCGCGCCGCCGAGTGTCAGCCCGGCCGCCGCCGCGATCGCCGCCGCCTTGTCATGCGCGTTCGAGACCGCCTGCTTCAGAGCGTCGCGGTAGAGCGCGTCGGCGTCGGACCGGTAGATGCCCGGTCCCGAGACGCCGTCCGCGCCGGCACCGACGGCGGCGTCGACGACCGCGCCGGCCCTCGCAATCCCGGTCTTGACGTCGACCGAGACCGCTGCTGCGTAGCCGACGATGCGCGTCCCGTCCTCCGTCGTCTGCGGCGAGAGCGAGACCTGGCTCGTCTGGATGTCCGCGCCGGGGACGCCCGCGTCCTTCACGGCCGCCACGACGGCATTCGCCGCGGCGGCGCTTCGAGTGAGCGCGGCCGACGCCGTGGCGGCGCGCGTCTCGACGCTGAACGAGAACGAGGCCCGGTCGGGGACGGTCGTGACGGTGCCGTCGCCGCTGACCGTGATCGTTCTCGCGGGGACGCCCGCCGACCGGCCGAGCTGCGGTTGCGCGACGCCGGCGAGCGCCGAGGCTGCGAGGAGGAGGGCGGCGCCCGGGAGCGCGTAGCGGAGTCGCATCACATGAGTGATACGGCACCGGTCGGCCGGATCGTCACATCGCGGGTTGTGTCAGGCGGCAGCCGTGGCGGTGCCGGCGTCGCCGAGATACGGCGTCCAGCGGTGCGGGATCCGCGGCGCGGCGAGCTTGATGAAGAGCACCGGCTGCGGCGGCCGGGGCGTGCTCGTCAGCTGCATCCCCACCTGCTCGAGCGAGCGGTCGCCCTTGCGGAGGTTGCAGGGGGCGCAGGCCGTGACCACGTTCTCCCAGACGGACTCGCCGCCCTTCGAGCGCGGCACCACGTGGTCGAGGGTCAGGCGTCCGCCCGAGCTGCCGCAGTAGACGCAGCGCCAGCCGTCCCGGGCGAAGAGCGCCCGGCGGGAGATCTTCCGCTGGATGGCGCGCGGGACGCGCACGTAGTGGATCAGCCGGATCACGTGCGGCCAGACGAAGCTGCCCGTCGCCGAGCGGAGCGGCTTGTCGAGGTGCTCGATCACCTCCGCCTTGCCCTTGTAGAGCAGCACGTGGGCGCGCCGAACCGTGCACACGTTCAGCGGCTCGTAGCTGGCGTTCAGGACCAGAACCTGCTGCATCTCGCGCCAAAAGGTATCAGCGGCGTGGCCTGTCGACCGTCCGCATCCCAATCCAGCAACCAGGTTGCCGGATCTGGAGACGCCGGGGCGCCGTGGCTTCACAACCTGGTTTCGCGCTCGGCGGCTACAGCGCGGCGAAGGCCGGAGACCAAGCCCGGCGAAGCCGGCTTGGACGGAGGCGGACCAAACGCGTGGCGGCGAAGCCGCGAGCGCGGGGGAGGCAAGCCGTCGAAGGACGCTCATGGACGAGTGCCCGCTCGCGCGCGGAGCCGGGACCGCGCTCCCGGCGGAGCGCACGACCGGCTCCACTCTGCGACGGGCGAAGGAGGGGGTCCGCGGGGGAACCACGGGTTCCCCCGCGATTACGTCGACATGGCGCGCTCGACCGCCTCGAGCTCCTCGGGCGAGAGGGCGACCGAGGCCCGGCCGCGGTCGATCTCCTTCACGTAGATCCGGGCGTAGTCGCGCCCCTGGATCGCGCTCAGCACGACGCCCGTCCGGGCCGAGTCGAGCAGCGCGACCGAGGCGGACTGGTGGCCTCCCGAGTTGTCGTAGGCGTCGTAGCGGACGATGGCCGTCTTCGAGACCGTGTCGTCGACGCGGCGGTCGATCCGTTCGACGCCGGCCGCGAGCTCGTCCACCGACCGGTGGAGGTCGTCGATCCGCGCCTGCAGCGAGACGGCGAAGTCCACCAGGTCGGACTTGCCGCCACCGACCAGCACGAGCTGGGCCTGGCGCACGCGTCGCAGCACGATCGCAGAGGCGAGTGCCACGAGCAGCGAGACGACCGCCGCTGCGGCGGCGCCGATCGCGATCCAGGCGGCGGCCGACGTGCTCAGGTGCATCGGGTCATGGCAGTGTGAAGAAGGCGGTGTAGGTCGCTGTGTTGTTGGTCTTCACGACCTCGCCGGGCACGGCGCCCACGACGACCTTGATCGTCGCCTTGTTGCCGAATGCGGTCTGCGGCAGGTTGAACCCGGAGAAGGTCACCGACTGCTGCTGCGTGGGCTGGATCAAGGGGATCGTGTGCTTCTTCGTGATCGGTGTGCCGCCCGTGTCGATCGAGAGCGTCACCGGGACGCTCGTCTCCTGGAAGTCGCCCGAGTCCTCGACCGTCACGACGAACGCCATCTCGGCCGACACGTTCAGCGTCGGCGCCGAGCTCGCCGACAGGTCGACGCCCTGCGGCGTGACGCGGACGCCGACGAGCGCGTCTCCGTGCTTGCCGCTCGGCGTGCCCGTGACCGAGGCGCCGCTCAGCCGCTGGACGAGCAGGCCGAACGAGCGTGCGCTCACGACGTCCGTGTTCGGCACGAGCTGCGACTGCGGGATGACGACGCCGGTGACGCCTTGCTCCTGCAGCCGCTGCGTCGCCGGCAGCCGGTACAGGTGCTCCCACACGACGTCCGCGGCGACGAGGAGCTGGCCCTGCTTCGCGAGGGAGTCCGCCACTCCGGTCGTGGTCTTCTTCACGTCGACGTTCGCGAGCGCGTCGCCGAGGCCGGCGAGGCCCTTCGCGCGCAACTCGATCGCGTCGACGAGGTTCTGGTGGATCGCGCGCAGCGGCCCGGGCGGCCGGATCTGCTGCGCCTGCGCGAACGCCTGCTGCTCCTGCTGGGCGTACCGCTGGAGGTTCGTCTCGAGGTCGGCCTGCTTCAGCCCGGTGGTCAGGAACTGGTTGGCGAACTCGACGCCGAGCTTCGTGTCGGACTTGGCGAGCACCTGGACCTTCTCTGCATAGGACCGGTACTCGGCCTGCTTGCTCTTGCCCTGGCAGGAGCCGACCCAGAACACGAGGCCCACGACGACCACGATCGCGATCGCGATCAGCCCGACGAGCCGGGCGAGCGGGACGAGGCCGGTCGGCGTGCGGAGCGGCTGCCTGGGCGGGCGCGGGGGCCGGTCGCCGCCGCCCCGGCTCCCCGGCCGCTCGAGCCGCGGCAGGCGCCGGCGCTGCGTCGCCTCGACGGTCTGGGGCTCGTCGAAGAAGTCGAACTCGAGGTTGTCGTCGTCGGTGCCGCTCATACCGTCGGATCGTCGGGCCAGACTGTACTCCGGGGATCGCACCGGGAGAGGAAATGACCCGCCGGCCGCAAACGACGTAGGTCCATGTCCAATGTCGTTCCTGCCCTCGAAGGCCTCGGGCTCGTCCTCGACAGGTATCGCCCGCTGCGCCCGCTCGGAACCGGCGGCTCGGGGTCGGTGTGGCTCGCGCGTGACGAGCACACGGGGCTCGACGTCGCCCTCAAGATCGTCCCGCGAGAGGGCAAGGCCGCCGCGCGCGCCGAGCGCGAGGCGGCCGCGGCCGCCCGGCTGAGGCACCCGAGCTGCCTGCGCGCGTACGCGTTCCGGCGCGACTCCCGGCACGTCTATATCGCGTACGAGTTCGTGCCCGGGCGGACGTTCCGCGAAGCGCTCAGGGCAGGCGAGCTGAACGACGGAGCGGCGCTCGAGGCATGCGGCCAGATCTGCGACGGCCTCGCCCACGCGCACGCGGCCGGCATCCTCCACCGTGACGTCAAGCCGTCGAACGTGCTGCTCGCCGACGGAGAGCGCGTCTCGATCCGGCTGCTCGACTTCGGCCTCGCCCGGATGGCGGAGGCGGAGACGCTGACCGCGCAGGGCGACGTGCCGGGGACGCTCGCCTACATCGCCCCGGAGCGGCTCGCCGGCGAGGAGGCGAGCGAGGCCTCCGACGTCTGGGCGGTCGGCGTGATGCTCTGGGAGTCGCTCGCGGGCCGGCACCCGTTCTGGCAGGCCTCGATGCTCGACACGGCGCGGGCGATCGAGCAGGGCGCGCCCACGCTCGCCCGGCTGCGGCCCGACCTGTCGAAGGCGCTCGTCGCGCTCGTCGACCGAGCGCTCTCGTTGAATCCGGCGAGGCGGCCCTCCGCCCTCGAGCTCGCGACCGCGCTGCGCGGCGCGGCGAAGCCTCGCCGCCGCCGGCAGGGGCGGTCACGCCGCGGCGGCTTCGCTCTGCCG
>OEMB01000390.1_pt2 | contig 10514 bp, 10 predicted proteins | sample 1503471 | NCBI WGS metagenome assembly OEMB01 (sample SAMEA104379601, study PRJEB20068) | metagenome | biome: 1000743; feature: 77; material: 1998 | place: USA | collected 2012 | depth 2.5 m
GGCGATCTTCGCCGCGTTCGAGGAGGCGAAGAATCGCTACCTGGAGAGCGGGCGCCTCGATCCGCTGCACGAGCAGGTCGCGGCGATCACGGGGTCGGACCCGCTGCCGTACGGCCTCGAGCCGAACCGCGCCACGATCGAGGAGCTGATCGACCATGCGCTGCGGCAGGGCATACTCACGCGGAAGCCCGACGTCGACTCGCTCTTCGCGCACGTATGAGGATCGCGATCACGGCAGACCACAACGGCGTCGCGGTCAAGGACCGGCTGACCGCCTACCTCGAGGCGCACGGGCATGAGGTCGAGGATCGCGCCGCGCAGGTGGCGGGCGGGGAGATCGTCGACTACCCGCCGCTCTGTGAGGACGCCTGCCGCCGCGTGCTCGACGGCCACGCCGACTTCGCGATCGTCGTCGGCGGCAGCGGCTCCGGCGAGGCGATCGCCTGCAACAAGATCCGCGGCATCCGCGCCGCGCTCTGCCTCGATCTCTTCGTCGCGGAGATCGCGCGCGCGAACAACGACGCCAACGTCCTCGTCATAGGCGCCAAGGTCGTCGCGCCGGACTACGCCGAGCTGATCCTCGAGCGCTGGCTCGCCACGCCGTTCCGCGGCGAGCGCCACCAGCGGCGCCTCGATCAGATCGCCGCGCTCGAGCGCGGCGAGTCGCTGCTCTGAAGAAAGTCCAGCACGCGCGCGGGCGCCGTGTGCTCGGTCTGCGCGTCGACCGGCACGTCCCAGTACTCAGAGCGCGGCAGGCACTCCTCGAGGTAGCGCGCCGCCGAGGTCGCGTGGCTCGGGTCGTTGCCCGGGACGACGAGTGTCGCGATCTCGAGCTGCATCAGCTGCTCGGGCTCGGCGCCCGGCACCGTGTCGCGGTCGAAGAGGGTGCGGGCCATCTCGCCCACGAGCGAGCGGTAGCGCGCTGCATCCCAGTCCGCGTACTCTCCCGCGAACGCCGGGTCGCTGCGGATGACGCTCGCCCACGGGCCGACACGCGGGTCCTGCGCGAAGCTCGCCTCCGAGCCGGCGGCCAGCGAGACGACGGCCGCGAGGCCCTCCTGCTCGACGTAGGCGAGATGCTCCGCGAATCGACGATGTTGCGTCAGGCGGTACTTCGGGCCGCCCGCAGGCGAGTAGAGAACCATGCTCGCCGTCCGCTCCGGCTGTGCGACCGCGAACGCGACGGCGATCGAGCAGCCGATGCAGCCGCCGAGGAGATGCGCGCGGTCGACCCCGAGGTGGTCGAGCAGGCCGGCGCCCTGGGCCGCGTAGTCGCGCCAGGCCGGGCTCTCGATCCGTCCGCCGGACTCGCCGGACTCGCGCTTGTCGAAGGCGATACAGGTGTAGCGCGCCTGCAGGTGCGCGAGCAGGTTGAGGCGGCGGTAGATGCCGAACGACGTCCAGTTGTCGAGCGCCCCGTTGAACCCGCCGGGCGAGAAGAGGAGAATCGGCGGCCCGGAGCCCGTGACCTCGTAGCGCGTGCGGATCCCGTCGACGACCGCGGCCGGCATCAGCCGCCCCTGATCTGCCGCCCGCCGCGCACGTCGTCCGCGTAGGCGGCGATCGCGCCGCTCACGACCTGCGCGACGTTCGCATAGGCGCCCTGCGTCGAGGCGCCGTAGCCGACGGCTCGGTGGATCATGCGCACCCGGCCGTCGAGCCACGGGCCGCCGCCGAGCCCGCCGAGCACGGGGATCGACACCGCCTCGGCCACCTTCCGGCCGCTCTCCGGCCCCGAGTTCCGGAAGTCGAGCAGCGACGCGCCCGCCGCCTCGAGCCGCTTCGCCGCCGCGACGAGCTCGCCCTCGCCCGCCCCGCCGCCGTCGAGCTGGGCGAACACCGGGATCCCGGCCTCGACGACCGCGGCGACGGCGTCGAGGCCTTCGACCTTGACGATCTCTGCGCCGCCTTCGTCGACGAGCCGGCGCGCGGCTCCCGGGCCGGCCGCGGCCGGCAGGTCGCAGCTCAGCAGCGCGCGCGTCACTCCCCGGCGGACTGCGCCGCAGACGAGCACCATCTCGTCGACCGTCACATCCGCCTCGCTCGCTCGCCCCCAGAGATTGACGCCGACGCTGTCGCCGACGGAGACGACGTCGACGCCGGCCCGGTCGAGGATCTCAGCAGTCGGCGTGTCCCACGCGACGACGCCGACGATCTTGCGGCCGGCGCGCTTCATCGCCTGCAGCACCGCCGGGGTCACCTTCTCGTCCATCAGGCGCGAAGCGCCGTCAGCACCTCGGCGATGTCGTCTTCGTCCTCCGTCACCATCAGGTTCCTCGCGTACGGTCGGAGCGCCGACACCGCGGCTGCCACCTCCGCCGCCCCGCCGAGGATCAGGCCGGCGGTCATGATCCCGCGCACGGAGCACGCTTGCGCGATCGCGGCCGCAGCCTCCGCGTCGGCTGCCGCCGTCGCGATCATGATCGCGAGGTCTGCGTCCGCGAGCTCGCTCGAGAGCTTCGCGTCGGTGGCGCGCACGAAGCGCGCGCCCTGCCATGGCCGCTCGGCGACGCGCTCGACGACCGCGTGCGCCTCGTCGTCGAGCGCCACGACGAGCGCCGACCGTCCGCCGATCGGCCGGTCGATCCGAAAGCGCGCCTCCTCGGCCGTCGCCGCCCGGGCGCAGCTGGAGGCGAGGATCGGCCGCATCGACGTATTAGACCGAAACGTGGGCCACGCCGGGACGCGCTTCCAGGGCGTCGCGGCAGGCGTCGATGAACGACTCCTCCTTCGGCAGGACGACTGCCGCCGAGCGCACACGCTGGTGCGCCGTGTCGACTCCCGGCGGCACGGCGCCGTCGTCGCGCAGCGCCTCCACCGCCTTGCGGAGCTTCTGGCGCGCCTTGATGATGCCGGTGTCCGAGGAGACGAGCCGTTCCTTCGTCCGGTCGACGATCGGGCCCATGCTCTCCTGCAGTGACGCATCCTGCTGGGCGATGCCCCTGATGCCCGAGAACGTCTCGCCGCGCCGCTGTGCGTCGCGGTCCATCAGGTAGTCGACGTCCTTGTTCTCCTCCGGCCGGTACGTGCCCGGGATGTTGCGGCTGTGGACGCCGTGACCGTCCTTCATCGCCTGCACCTCCGCCTCGGTGAGCGCGCGTACCGGGTGGTAGTCGAACGTGTAGACGAAGCAGTTGTAGTCGTCGATCGGCACCCAGAAATGGCCGTGCACCGGGTGATCTCCGCGCGGCGGCACCATCGTGAAGCTCGGCATCACCCACGGCGTGATGCGCCAGTAGTACATCCCGTCCTCGGCGTTCCGGCGTGCGCCGACGAAGAGGCCGCCGTCCGCCTCGGCGACCTCGAAGAACGGCCGCAGGTCGTTCAGGTTGTACTCGTTGCCCTTCGCGCCCTTGAACAGCGGGTCGCTCTTGAGGCCGCCCGAGTGCAGCCACGAGACGTGGCTCGAGTCGATGCCGCCCTCGAGCGCCTGCAGCCAGTTGCTCTCCTGCCAGCGCTTCGAGGTGTACGTCTGCTTCGGCGGCACGTGCGCGAACTCGAACTCCGGCAGCGGCGGTCGCGCGGCCGGGTCGCCGAGATGCGTCCACAGGATGTCGCCGACCTGTACGAGCGGGTAGGCCGTCAGCTTGACCTTGCTGCAGAAGTTGCTGTTCTCGGGCTCGGAGGGGACCTCGAGGCACCGGCCGCTCACGTCGTACTTCCACCCGTGGTACGCGCAGCGAAGCCCGCCCTCCTCGACGCGGCCGAACCAGAGCGACGCGCCGCGGTGGGCGCAGAACTCGTCGAGCAACCCGTACCGCCCGTCGCTGTCGCGGAAGGCGATCAGCCGCTCGGAGAGGATCTTGACGCGGACGGGCGGGCAGTCGTTCTCGGGGAGCTCCTCCGCGAGGAGCGCCGGAAGCCAGTACCGGCGGAAGAGGTCGCCCGTCGGCGTGCCGGGCCCGGTCTGCGTCAGGAGCTCGTTGACCTCGGCTTTGAGCATCTCGTGCGCCCTTTCCGTCGCGAAGGTCTGACCATACTACCAACCGTTCAGAGGAGCTCCTGCAGGTCGGCGACCGTCAGCTGCCGGAGCAGCGCCGGCAGCTCGGCGACGAGCGGCAGCTCGACGCCGGCCTCCTCGGCCACCGCGAGCGCCACCTCGAGATCCTTGTGCGGCCAGCGAAGCCGGTGCTTGCCCCACTCGGCGAGCGGGCGGTTCGCGCCGCTGCCGAGGGCGAGCGCCTTGCGCAGCGCCGCCGGCTCGACGCCGAGCGCCCGCCCGAGCCGCAGCGCCTCGACGTCTGCCCGGATGCACGCCCAGAGCAGGATGTTGTTGGCCGTCTTCGCGACCTGGCCCGCGCCGATCTCGCCGACGCGGACGACCGCCTCGGTGAACGGGGCGCAGGCGGCCTCGACCGCGCCGATCGCCCCGGCGTCGCCGCCGCAGAAGAGGACCAGCCTGCCCTGCTCGGCGCCGCGCTCGCCGCGGACGAGCGCCGCGTCGACGACGTGCACGCCGCGCCTGCGCCCCGCCGCCTCGAGCTCGCGGCACGTGTCGGGCCGGACCGACGAGCAGACCGCGAGCACCGTCCCCTCGCGCGCGCCGTCGAACGCGCCCGTGATCGCCTCGCGCACCTGAGCGTCGTCGACGACGACCGCGAGCACGACGTCGGCCTGCGCCGCCGCCTCCGCCGGCGACCCGCAGTCCACCGCGCCGCGCGCGACGAGCGGGGCGCGCGCCGCCGCGACCGGGTCGTACACGGCGAGCGGCGTTCCGTGGTCCAGCAGGTGGCCGCCCATCGCTGCGCCCATCCGGCCGCACCCGAGCAGCGCCACCCGTTCAGGCTCGCGGATCAATGGTAAGACCATAGACTAGGCGCGCTCGTGACGCTGCTCCTCGACAACGACGACGTCCGGCGCGTCCTGCGGATGGACGAAGCGATCGAGGCGCTCGACGCCGCCTTCAGGGATTACGCGGCCGGCGACGCGGTCAACCGGCCGCGCTCGCACACCTACACCGACCTCGGCGGGGGGCGGCACTACCTCCTGAAGACGATGGACGGAAGCCTGCCGCGCCACGGCGTCCACGCGCTGCGGGTGACCTCGGACCTGACGCACGAGCACACCCGCCGCGGGCGCCGCCGACGCGACAAGATCGCCGCCGCGCCCGGGGAGCGCTACGTCGGCTTCGTCCTCCTCTTCGACATCACGACGCTCGTGCCGCTCGCACTCGTGCACGACGGCTTTCTCCAGCGGGTCCGTGTCGGCGCGACGAGCGCTCTCGCGGCGAGCCGGCTCGCCCGCTCGGGCACGCGCACCGCGGGCGTGATCGGCGCCGGCTGGCAGGCGGGCGCCCAGGTCGACGGCCTGCGCGAGGTCTTCGAGCTCGACGAGGTCCGCGTCTACGCTCCGACGCGCGCGCGCCTCGAGGCGTTCTGCGAGTCGCACGGCGCGACGCCCGCGGGCTCGGCCCGAGAGGCCCTCGCCGGCGCCGACGTCGTCGCCGTGGCGACGAACTCCTACGAGCCGGTGCTCGACGGCGACTGGCTCGAGCCCGGGCAGCACGTCGGCTCGGTTCAGGGGCACGAGCTCGACGGACGGACGCTCGAGCGCGCCGATCTCGTCGTCGTCCGGTCGCGCGAGGAGGCGACGTTCCACTATGCACCGGGTCACGCTCCTGCAGCGGCGTCCGAGCGAAAGCGGCTCGACCGCGTCGTATCGGCCTCGGTCGTCGAGCTCGGCGACGTCCTGACCGGGGCGGCGGGGCGCCGCTCCGGCGACGCGATCACGCTCTTCGCCGGCGGCGGCACCGGGGCGTCGTCGGGCCTCGGCATCCAGTTCTGCGCGGTCGCGCACCTCGTCTACGAGCAGGCATGCGCGGCGGGCGTCGGCCGCGAGCTCCCGACCGAGTGGTTCACCCAGCAGGAGCGGCCCTAGTGCGGGCGCGCTACGGCTCCGACGTGATGGTCGACGCGATCAAGGCGTGCGGGTTCGAGTACGTGGCGCTCAACCCGGGCTCCTCGTACCGCGGCCTGCACGACTCGCTCGTCAACTACGGCGGCAACGAGCCGCAGATCATCACCTGCAACCACGAGAAGCTCGCGGTGGCGATCGCGCACGGCTACGCGAAGGCTTCCGGAAAGCCGATGGCGGTGATCCTCCACGACATCGTCGGGTTGCTGCAGGGGGCGATGGGCATCTACTACGCCTACATCGACCGGGCGCCCGTCGTCGTGTTCGGCGGGGCCGGCCCGATGGCGTACGACCGGCGTCGGCCGAACATCGACTGGATCCACACCGCGAACGTGCAGGGCAACGCCGTCCGCGACTACACGAAGTGGGACGACCAGCCGGCCTCGGTCGCCTCCGTGCCGGAGAGCGTCATGCGCGGCTACCGGATCGCGACGGCCGCGCCGCAGGGGCCGGTGTACATCGCGCTCGACGCGGGCCTGCAGGAGGACGAGCTCGCCGAGGCCCCGACCCTGCCGAACTGGGACCGCCTGCGGACACCGACCAGGATCGGGCCCGACCCGGCGGCGCTCCGGCGGCTCGCGGAGCGGCTCTGCGCAGCCGAGCGCCCGGTGGTCGTCGCCGGCTACGCAGGCCGCGACCCGGCGGCCTTCGGCCTGCTCGTGGAGCTCTCCGAGCTCCTCGGCGCGGGGGTCGTCGACACCGGCTGGCGTCTCAACTTCCCGAACCGTCACGCCCACAACGTCACCGGGTCGGACGCGGTCGAGGAGGCGGACTGCGTGCTCTTCGTCGACGTCAAGGACATGGGAAAGTGGACGCAGAAGCTCGACCGCACGACGCGTCGCATCGCGAGCCGGATCCGGCCCGGCGCCACGGTGCTCGACCTCGGCTTCAACGAGCTCGGGATCTCGGCATGGTCACACGACTTCGCGCAGCTCCACGAGACCGACCTGCAGGTGACGGCCGACACGTCCGTCGCGCTGCCGCTTCTGCTGGAGCTCTGCGGCGAGCTGAACAGGGAGGGCCGCGACGCGTGGCGCGGCAGGCTGCGCGAGCTGCACGAGCAGACCTGGACCGGCTGGCGATCTCAAGCCGAGCGCGACGCGGGGCTCTCGCCCGTCTCGACCTCGCGCCTCGCCGGCGAGGTGTGGGAGGCGATCCGCGAGCACGACTGGGTGCTGACGGCCGGCACGGCGAGCGACTGGGCGCCGAGGGTCTGGGACTTCGACCGTCCGTACCGGCACCCCGGTCGCAGTCTCGGCACGGCGACGCAGATCGGGATCTCGCTCGGCGTCGCGCTCGCCCACAAAGGGTCGGGCCGGCTCGTCGTCGACCTCCAGCCCGACGGCGACCTGATGTTCGACCTGGGCGCGCTCTGGATCGCCGCGTACCACCGCATCCCGATGCTCGCCGTCATGTTCAACAACCGCGCCTACTACAACGACTGGGAGCATCAGGAGCGCATCGCCCGCGCGCGCGGCACCGACGTCGCGCGTGCGTACATCGGCATGGAGATCGACAAGCCGGCACCCGACTTCGCCGCCGTGGCGCGTGCCCTCGGCTGGCACGGCGAGGGCCCGATCGACGACCCCGACCGTGTGCAGGCCGCCGTGCGCCGCGCCGCCGAGCTCGTGCTCCGCGAGGGGAGGCCCGCACTCGTCGACGTCGTCTGCCAGCCCGATTGAGCCACGTCGTGCTGAGGTGTAATGGTTAGTCCAATCTGCTAGCCTTGGCCGGCCAAGCCGTTCGACGAGGAGGATCTGATGGGCGAGTGGCCCGAGGATTTCGACATGCCGGAGCAGGTGTTCGTGCACGACAACGCCGACGCATCCGAGATCGCCGCGCGCGACGAGTTCAACCGGAACAACCCGCCGATCCGCGGGCTCGCCGTCCCCGGCGACCTGCGGACGATCGAGCTCGTCAAGCGACCCTGGCGGAACAACAAGGGGCTGTGGTTCGAGCTGGCGGAGAACCGCGTTCTGTCCTCGCATCTCGCCGAGCTCGCCCCGGGCGGCAACTCCGTCCGGCACCGTCACACGACGGAGGCGGTGATCTACATCGTGAAGGGCCGCGGCTACTCGATCGTCAACTACGACGGCGAGGAGGAGCAGCGCATCGACTGGCAGGAGGGCTCGCTCTTCTCGCCGCCGGTCTGGGCGTGGCACCAGCACTTCAACGCCGACCCCGACGAGCCCGCCCGGTATCTCGCGGTGCAGGACACAGGCCTCGTGCGTCACATGCGCTTCCACCAGATCGAGCGCCATCCGACGCAGCTGAAGATCGGCGAAGGCACGGACTATCTCGTCGACGCGGTGCCTGCCCGCACGGACGCACCGGTCGGCGAGCAGTAGCCCGGCGAGTCACACTCCGCACCCGATGGTCGCGGTAGCCGAGCCGTCACTCCAGCCCCGGGCGCAGGCGCTGCGCCGCCTGCTCTCGGCGCGCAACCTGATCGTGCTCGGGGTCTCGGTGGTGATCGCGTATCTCGCGCTCGTCCCGATCGGGTTCCTGGTCTGGCAGACGTTCGTGCGGGACGGGCATCTGTCGGTCGCCGCGTTCCGGGACGCGTACGGCGCCGTCGGCCTCGGCACGATGGTCGTGAACTCGTTCGCGTTCTCGTTCGGCTCGTCCGCGCTCGCGATCGTGATCGGCACGTTGCTCGCGCATCTGATCGTGCGGAGCGACGTCCCGGGCAAGCCGTTGATGTACGCGGCGTCGGTCGTGCCGCTGATCATCCCGGGGATCCTGCACACGATCGCCTGGACGTTCCTGCTCGACCCGAGGAACGGCATCCTCAACCTGAACGTGATCGAGAAGCTCGGGCTGCCCGCGTTCAACGTCTACAGCATCCCGGGGATGATCCTCGTCGAGGGTCTCCATCTCTCCCCGCTCGTGTTCCTCCTGATGGTCGCGTCCTTCCGCTCGATGGACCCCTCGCTCGAGGAGTCGGCGGTGATGAGCGGCGCTCCGATGCGCAAGGTGTTCCTGCGAGTCACGCTGCCGCTCGCACGTCCGGCCCTCTACGCGGCGATCCTGATCATGGTCGTCCGCGGGCTCGAGTCGTTCGAGGTACCGGCCGTGATCGGGTTGCGAAACCACGTCTGGGTCTTCACCTCGCGCATCTACGATGCGCTCCACGCGCTGAACCCCGACTACGCCGGGGCGGGAGCGCTTGCCATGTCGCTGCTCGTGCTGACCTCGCTCGGCGTCTGGTGGCATTCGCGGCTCGCGCGGCGCGCCCGCGCCTTCCAGACGGTGACCGGCAAGGGATTCCGGCCGCGCACGATGCCGCTCGGCCGCTGGAAGTGGCCCGCGACCGCGCTCATCCTGCTGTATTTCGTCGTCGCGATCGTGCTGCCGCTGCTCACCCTCGGCTACGCCTCGACGCAGGGCTTCTACTCGCCGCCGACGCACTACACCCTCACGCACCTGACCGGCGCGAACTATCCAGCCGTCTTCCACGACGACCTGTTCAAGCACGCAGTGAAGAACTCGCTGATCCTCGGCGTCGCATCGGCCACGGCGGTGATGCTGATGGCCGCCGTCGCCGCGTGGCTCGTCGTCCGGACGCAGCTGCCGGGGCGCTGGATCGTCGACAACCTCGCCTTCATGCCGCTCGTCGTGCCGGGCCTCGTGCTGGGCGTCGCTCTCCTCACGGTGTATCTGCGGATCAAGTTCCTGCCGATCTACGGGACCCTCTGGATCCTCTTCATCGCGTACCTGACGCGTTACATGCCGTACGGCATGCGGTACGCCTCGACGTCGATGTTCCAGATCGGACGCGAGCTCGAGGAGTCGGCGCAGATGAGCGGCGCAGGCTGGTTTCAGAGCTTCCGGCGGATCGTGCTGCCGCTGCTCGTGCCGGGCTTCGTCGCCGGCTGGATCTACATCTTCGTGGTCTCGTTCAGGGAGCTCGGAAGCTCCGTGCTGCTGTACTCGCCGGGCCGGGAGGTGCTGTCGATCGCGATCTGGCAGGAGTGGAACGACGGCCTGCTGCCGCAGCTCTCGGCGCTCGGCGTGATGCTCGTCGGGTTCCTCGTCGTGCTCGTCGCGATCGCCTACAGGCTGGGCGCGCGGATCGGCGTCAGAGAGGGGCATTGAGCGATGCTCCAGGTCACGAATCTCGTCAAGTCCTTCAGCGAGGCGAAGGGCATGAGCCGGGGGCGCGTCCTCGCCGTCGACGACCTCTCGATCGAGGTGGCCGAAGGAGAGCTCTTCACGCTGCTCGGGCCCTCCGGGTGCGGCAAGACCACGACCCTGCGCTGCATCGCCGGCCTCGAGACGCCCGACCGCGGCCGGATCGACGTCGCAGGACGCACGCTCTTCGACTCCGAAGGCGGCGTACGCGTGCCGCCGAACGAGCGCGGGCTCGGGATGGTGTTCCAGTCGTACGCAATCTGGCCACACATGAACGTCTACAAGAACGTCGCGTTTCCGCTCGAGGTGCTCGGGAGAAAGCAGCGTCCGTCACGGAAGGAGACGAGGGATCGTGTGGAGCGTGCGCTCGCCGTCGTGAAGCTCGACCAGCTGGCGCAGCGACAGGCGACCGATCTCTCGGGCGGCCAGCAGCAGCGGCTCGCACTCGCGCGCGCGCTCGTGATGGA
>OEMB01000071.1_pt1 | contig 10391 bp, 7 predicted proteins | sample 1503471 | NCBI WGS metagenome assembly OEMB01 (sample SAMEA104379601, study PRJEB20068) | metagenome | biome: 1000743; feature: 77; material: 1998 | place: USA | collected 2012 | depth 2.5 m
GCTCGGCCGCGAGCGTGCGCGGCTCGGGGGGCGCGGCGACCGGCTGGGCGGGAGTGGGCTGCGCAGGCGGAGCCGCGACGGGCGGGGCCTCGACGGGCGGGGCCTCGACGGGCGGGGCCGCGGCCGGAGCCGGCGTCCGTTGCGGGGGCTCGGCCGGGACGCTGGGCTCAGCCGGGCCGAAAGCGAGGTGCGGCCGACTCGGAGCAGGTCTCGTCACCACCACGTGCCTGGGAGCCGGGAGCGGGATCTGCACCACGGTCTGGGGCAGGGTCAGGTGCTGGCGCGGCGAGGCGCTGATCTCGAAGGCAGGGGGTGCGGGCTCGGTGCCGGCATACCGCGCAAACGCCGCCGCTCCTCCCACTGCCCCCATGAGGAGAACGGCTGCCAGGACCCGCTCGATACCCCTCATGCTCTCAGTCCCCCCTGCCGACAACTATCACTCGAAAGAGGTATCGGCAGAAAGAGCTCGGCACTTGAACATGGGGGGCGCGTGAGGGGTCGGTTCAGGCACAGCTTCAAGATGAAGCTCTTCGCCTATTTCCTGCTGCTCTCCTTGCTGCCGATCTTCGCTGCGTTCTGGGGGTTCACCTCCGTGGCCGGCCAGAGCGAGACCCGCCGGGTGGACGCCCGTCTGCAGGCCGGTCTGCGGTCGGTGCTGACCTCGTACCAGGAGCGGCTCGACGCCGCGGAGCAGGAGGCGGACGCGCTCGCGCGGACGCGGGTCCTGCAGTCGGAGCTTCGGCGCGGCGACCTCTCCGGCCTCGTCCACCTCCGACGTGAGGCGCCGAACGTCTCGGTGACGGGTGCGGGCGGCATCCGGGTCGGTCGCCCGCCGGCGTTCTCGGCGACGAGGCAGGTCGCCGTCGTCACCCGCGACGGCCTCGTCGGCAGGGTCACCGTCGCGGTTCCGTTCGACCTCGCGCTCGTCGACGCCCTGCGTGCGCGCTCGGCGCTTCCGCCCGACGACGCGCTCGTGATCCTGCAGGGGGCGCGCATCGTGGCTGCGTCGCCGAGCGTCGACGGCGTCCTTTCGATCGGCAGCGGTCAGACGAGGCTCGTTCGAGTCGGAGGCGTCCGTTACCGCGCGATCGTCGCCCCGGCGCTCGCCGACGGTCCCACCGTTCGCTTCGCGCTGCTCACCCCGCAGTCGCTGATCGACGCGGCGAGCTCCGGCTCGCGCAACCGGCTGCTGCTCGGCCTGCTCGTGTGCGTCGGCTTCGTGTCGCTCGTCGCCTACTTCGAGGGCCGCTCGATCGTGCGCAGGCTCCGGATGCTCGCCGAGGCGGCTCACGCGATCGCGCGCGGCCGCCTCTCGGAACGGGTGCCGGTCACGGGGCGCGACGAGTTCGCCCTGCTCGGCACAGCCTTCAACGAGATGGCGAATCAGCTCGAGGCGCGGCTCTCGGAGCTTCACAGCGAGCGTGGCCGCGTCCGCGACGCGATCGGTCGCTTCGGCGAGGCGCTCTCGGCCACCCACGACGCGCAGCAGCTGTTGCGCGTGATCGTGGAGACCGCGGTCGAGGCGACCGGCTCGACGGGAGCGCGGCTCGCGGCCGACGACGGCCGCGTCGTCGAGAGCGGCGACCCCGGAGCCGAAGGAGAGGTTCTCGAGCTGCAGCTCACGGCCGGCCGGACGGCGTTCGGCACGCTCTTCCTCGTCGGGCCCTCGTTCGACGCGGAGCAGCGGCAGAACGCTGCCACGCTCGTGTCGCATGCGGCGATCGCACTCGAGAACGCCCGCCTGCACCGCATCGTCGAGCATCAGGCGCTCGTCGACGGGCTCACCGGCATCGCGAACCGGCGGCATTGCGAGGACTCGCTGAGCGCCGAGATCGCCCGCGCCGACCGCCTCGGCGCACCCTTCACGCTCGTGCTGGCCGACCTCGACGACTTCAAGACCGTCAACGACCGCCACGGGCATGCGGTCGGGGACGACGTCCTGCGCGGGTTCGCCTCGGTGCTCGGAGCGACCGTCCGCGGCACCGACCTCGCCGGCCGCTGGGGCGGCGAGGAGTTCGTGCTGCTGCTGCCCGGCGCGGACGCCGGGGGTGCCGCCCAGCTCGCCGACCGCGTCCGGAGCGCCCTCGCCGAGCGCACCTTCCCCGGCCGGGCCGGGGCTCCGGTCACGGTCACCTGCAGCTTCGGGGTTGCCGAGCATCGCCCGGGCGACGACGAGCGGGAGCTCTTCGCCTCGGCCGACCGGGCCCTCTACCGGGCGAAGAGGGAGGGTGGAAACCGGGTCGAACTGGATGCAGGCGTCCGGAGCTTTTAGTAGTCTCGAACGAGAATCGCCCCGGAAGCGGGCCGAAAGCGGGTTATGATCCCCGCCCCACCGCATGTCCCCGACCCCGGAGGAAGGTAATGCCGGTAGAGACCCCGTCGTTGTTCGCGCAGGTGATCAGGGATCACCTCGATCTGAAGGAGAAGAACTCGGATCTCGATCGGCAGATGCCGATTGACCGGTACCGCTCCGACGATCCGTTCGAGAACCACCCGCTTTTCAAGACCGAGGAGCAAGCGCGCCTCGAGGAGACGATGGACGGCATCGAGCCGGACCTCGTCGCGCACAGCACCGTGACAGCGTCGCCGTGGCCGGGTGAGGCCACGGTCGAGAACACCGCAGCGCCCGCCGGCGAGATCGAGGACTCCGGTTTCTGGAAGGTCGATCGCGCCCGCGACTTCGACTGGGGCGACTGACGTTTCGCGGGGGGACGGTCGTGCCCCCCGCACCTCACCCTTCGAGCACTAGTCGAGTACCGACGCCACGAGCGTCAGGTCGGCGACGAGGCCGGCCAGCTCTCGCCGGCGAGACTCGCCGTCGCGCTGCCTGAGGACGGCGCTCGGATGGATCGTCGCGGTCACGTGCTCAGCGAGCTCGGAGTCGAGCCAGCGGCCGCGCTCCTTCGTGACCCGGAACTGCTTGCCGAGCAGCGACTGCGCCGCAGTCGCGCCGAGGCAGACGAGCACGCGGGGCGCCACGACGGCGAGCTCGGCCTCCAGCCAGGGCCGGCAGGCGACCTGTTCCGACCAGGCCGGTTTCGCATGGATCCGCCGCTTGCCCCGTGCCTCCCATTTGAAGTGCTTCACCGCGTTCGTCAGGTACGCGTCGTCGCGGTCGATCCCCGCCTGCTCGAGCGCCTGCTCGAGCAGGCGTCCGGCCGGCCCGACGAACGGCCGGCCCTGCGTGTCCTCCTGGTCGCCCGGCTGCTCTCCGACGAGCATCAGCCGGGCCGACGCGCCCCCCTCGCCGAAGACGGTCTGGGTGCCCGTCTGCCAGAGCGGGCAGGCGCGGCACCCCGCCGCGGCCGCACGGAGCCGGGGTAGCGTGGGCCGCTCGGGCAGGTACTCGGCGGCGGACTCGGGCATCGAAGCGTTCCTACCCCGATCGAGGTTCCCTCACCCGGGGGATTCGACCGCGGCCGGCGCCCACGATGCTACGAGTCGATGGTTGTGCGGCCGACCCCGCATCTCCGGCTCATGTCCGAGGATGCGCCATTGCCCCCTGCGGCACCCGAGCTCGTCGATTCGTATCGGCGGCTCGCCGACGTCTTCCACGAGGTGCTCGCGGAGCAGAGCCTCGACGCGCTGCTCGTGCGGATCGCCGACGCGCTCAACGACCTGATTCCGCACGACACGCTCACGATCTACGAGGCCGACGAGGGGCAGGCCGTGCTCACGCCGGTGCTGGCACGCGACCAGTGGGCCGACGAGATCATGCAGACGACGATCCGCTTCGACGAGGGGATCACGGGCCGGGTCGCGAGCTCGCGCGAGCCGGCGCTCGTCAACCAGGCCCACCTCGACCCGCGCGTGCGCTTCGTGCCGGGGACGCCGATCGACCCGGAGGCGCTCATCTCGATCCCGTTGATCGCGCGCGCCCAGATCAAGGGCGTCCTCAACATCTACCGGGTCGGCGAGGAGGGCGTCTTCGACGAGGCGGAGTTCGAGCTCGCGAGGCGTTTCTCGGACGCAGCCGCGCTCGCACTCGACAACGCGCAGATCCGGGCGCGGCTCGAGCACCAGGCGCGGACCGACTCCCTGACGGGGCTCTTCAACCATCGCAGCTTCCACGAGCGCCTGTTGCATGCGCTCCAGGATGCGAGCCGGACGCACAGCCCGGTCGCCGTGCTGATGCTCGACATCGACGACTTCAAGCGGGTCAACGACGTGCACGGCCACGGTGTCGGCGACGAGCTCCTGCGGCTCCTGGCCGACGCGCTGCGCACCTGCGTGCGCCCCGAGGACGTCGTCTGCCGCCTGGGCGGCGAGGAGTTCGGGGTGATCATGCCCTCCTGCGACGAGGTGGACGCGACGCTGGTCGCGGAACGCGTCGTCGCGCGGCTTGCCGAGCTCGAGCTCGAGGGCGTCGGACCGCGCACGGTCTCGGTCGGCCTCTCGCTGGGCCCCGAACATGCAATGAACCCCCGCGAGCTGGCGGCGTGCGCCGAGGCGGCGATGATGACGGCGAAGGCACGCGGCAAGAACCGGATCGTCCTGTACCGCGAGGGCGGGATCGAGCGGCCGCACTCTCACGTCAACCCGCGCGACGTGCGCTCGATCGCGCACATGAAGATGCTCCAGAGCCTGAGCGGCAAGCTCAACCGGCTCAACGACGTGCGCGAGATCGGCCACGAGATCGCGGCGGAGCTGCGCTCGCTGATCGACTACCACAACTGCCGTGTCTTCGTCGTCGACGGCGAGATGCTCGTGCCGGTCGCGTTCCTCGGGGAGTTCACCGCGGAGACGGCGGCGCTTCCGCTCGAGCTCTTGCGCGCGCGCGTCGGCGAGGGCATCACGGGCCGCTGCGCGGCCACGGGCGAGTCGCTGCTGATCGGCGACGCGGCCAACTGCGAGTTCGCGAGCCGGATTCCGGGCACGCCGGTGATCGAGGAGTCGCTCCTCGCGGTGCCGCTCCGCTACGGATCTCGGGTGGTCGGCGTGATCGTCGTCTCGAAGCTCGGGCTCGACCAGTTCGACGAGGACGACGTCCGGCTGCTCGAGGTGCTCGCCGGCCACGCGGCCGTGGCGGTCGAGAATGCGAGCCTCTACGAGTCGGCGCGGCGCGAGGCCGAGACGGCCACCACGCTGCTCGAGTTCGGCCGGGAGCTCGCCACCGCATCGAGCCTCGACGACATCTTCGGGCGCGTCGCGGAGCTGACCGCCGCGCTCCTCGGCTCGCCGCAGACCTCGGTGTGGATGGCCGACGAGGAGGGCTGGCTCGTCCCGCGCAAGCTGCACGGGCTGTCCGCGGCGGAGGTCGCGAGCGTCGAGCGGCTGCGTTTCGAGGTCGAGGCGTCGAAGCGCTACTTCGGCGCCGGGGAGCCGTTCGTGCTCTGCCCCGACGACCACGCACGGCTCGGCTACACCGCGCTCGACCCGGCGGCCTCGTATGCGGTCGCGCCGCTCGTCGTCGACGGCCAGAGCGGCTGCATCGTCGCGACCCTGCCCGACGACGATTTCGGCGAGCGAGAGCTGCGTGTGCTCGGTGGCCTCGCACACCAGGCCCGGCTTGCGATTGCGAATGCCAGCAACTACGAGGGGCTCGAGCGGACGTTCGTCTCGACGGTGGAGGCGCTCGCGAACGCGCTCGAGGCGAACGACGAGTACACATCGACGCATGCCCGCTGGATCACGGACCTCGCCCTGCGCGTCGGGCGCGGGCTCGACCTGGACGAGAGCTCGCTCAAGCGACTCGAGCTCGGCGCGCTTCTGCACGACATCGGCAAGATCGGCATCCCGAACGCGATCCTCTCGAAGCCGGGGCGGCTGACGGCGGAGGAGCGGGCGGTGATCGAGACGCACCCCGCGCTCGGCGAGCGGATCATGGCGCCGATCGACCGGTTGGCCGACGTTCGGGCGATCGTCAGGCATTGCCACGAGCGCTGGGACGGGCGCGGCTACCCGGACGGGCTCTGCGGCGAGGAGATCCCGCTCGAGGCCCGGATCGTGTTCGTCTGCGACGCCTATCACGCGATGACGACCGACCGCCCGTACCGCAAGCGGCTGAGCCACCCCGAGGCCGTCCGCCGCCTGCGCGAGGCGGCCGGCACGCAGTTCGACCCGCGGGTCGTGCGCGTCGCGATCGACGTGATCGGCGAGCAGCGAAGCTAGGAAGCCGCCGCTCTGACCTCGGGCCCGCCCTCCAGGTCGTGGGCGAGCCGGCGGAAGGGGCCCTCTTCGCCGAGGAGCTCGCGCTCGGTGCCGCTCTGGACGATCCGGCCCCGCTCGACGACGACGATCTCGTCCGCCCGGCGCACGGTCGAAAGCCGGTGGGCGATGATGATCGACGTCCGCCCGTGCAGCAGCCGGTCGAGCGCGCGCTCGATCAGAACCTCGGTCGGCCGGTCGATGTTCGACGTCGCCTCGTCGAGGATCAAGATGCGCGGGTCGGCGAGCAACGCGCGTGCGATCGAGATCAGCTGCCGCTCGCCGGCCGAGAGCCCCGAGCCTCCTTCTCTCACCGCGTGGTCGAGGCCGCCCGAGAGGCGTGCCGCGACGCGGTCGACGCCGACGGCGCGCGCCGCCGCCTCGACCTCGGCATCCGACGCGTCCGGCTTCGCGAAGCGGATGTTCGACGCGATCGTGCCGCTGAAGAGGAACGGGTCCTGGAGAACGACCCCGATCTGCCGGCGGTACGAGCGCAGCTTGACGTCGCGGAGGTCGACGCCGTCGACCCTGACCGCCCCCTGGTCGGGGTCGTAGAAGCGGCCGACGAGCCGGGCGAGCGTCGACTTGCCGCCGCCCGACTCCCCGACGAGCGCGAGGCACGCTCCGGCCGGCACGTGGATGTCGATGCCGTGCAGCACGGGCTCGAGCCCGTATGCGAAGACGACGTGGTCGATCGCGAGGTCGCCTTCGATGCGCGGCAGCTCGCGCGCCTGCGGCTTCTCGCGGATCTCGGGCTGCTCGTCGAGGACGGCCGCGATCTTCACCATCGCCGCGGCCCCGGATTGCAGCTGCCCGTAGACGTCCGAGAGCTCCTGGAGCGGCTGGAAGACGAGCTGGAGCAGGTAGAGCGCCGTGATCAGCGTGCCGATCGTCAGCTCCTGCCGCCCGAGCAGCGTGCTGCCCGTGTAGAGAACGGCGACCGTGGCGATCACGCCGAGGAACTCGATCGAAGGGAAGAAGATCGAGAAGATCTTCTGCGTGTACACGTTCTGCTCGCGGTTCGCGGCGTTCAGCTCGTCGAACTGAAGCTGGAAGCGGCGCTCTCGGTTGAACGCTTGCACAACCGCCATGCCCGCGACCGACTCCGCGATCTGCGCCGTGACGACCGCGATGCGGTTACGTGTCTCGACGAGCGCCACGTGCGAGGTTCGCTGGAACCACCGCGTCAGAACGAGCGCCGGCGGCATGATCGCGAACACGACCAGGCCGAGCCGCCAGTCGGCGATCAGGAGCGCCGCGAGCGCCGCAGGTAGCAGGACGACGTTCGCGATCAACGTCGGCATGCCCTGTGAGAGGACGTCGGAGACGGCGTCGACGTCGCTCGTCAGCCGCGCGATGATCCAGCCGGCCTTCTGCTGCGAGAAGTAGCGGAGGGAGAGCCCGGTCAGATGGTCGAAGAGGTCGCGCCGCAGGCCGAGCACCATGCGCTGCCCCACGCCGGCCAGGCCGCGGATCAGGATCGCCTGCAGGATCCAGCCGCAGGCGGCGACACACAGGTAGATCGCGACGACGACCGTCAGGTGATGCTCGTCGTGGGCGCGAATGCCCTTGTCGATCGCGTTCCGCACGAGCAGCCAGCCGCCGGTCTGCGCCGCCGCGTTGCCGGTCGCGACGAGCAGCAGCACGAACGCCACGAGCCGGTGCCCTTCGAGGTAGCGCCAGAGCCGCCTCATGCCGCGATCACCTCGTCGGCGAAGAGCTCGGCGAACGGCCCGCCCGCGCGCAGCAGGTCGCGGGGCGTCCCGGACTCGACGATGCGCCCGTCGACGAGCACGACGGCCCGGTCGGCGAGCTCGACCGTCGAGAGCCGCTGCGTGGCGACGAGCACGGTGCGGCCGTGCAGGGCGGGGCGGAGCCGCTTCACGAGCCGGCGCTCGGTCAGCGTGTCGACGGCCGAGAGCGGATCGTCGAGCACCACGACGCGGGCGCCGGTGACGAGCGCCCGTGCGAGCGCGACCCGCTGGCGCTGCCCACCGGACAGGTTGATGCCCCGCTCGCCGATCAGCGTGTCGTAGCCGTCGGGAAGGTCGTCGGCGAACGCGTCGACGCCGGCCGCGGTGCAGGCGGCGAGCACCTCCTGCCAGGCGGCGCCCTCGCGGCCAGCGGTCAGGTTCTCGCGCAGCGTCACCGAGAACAACACCGGCCGCTGCGTGACGAGCGCGACGTCGGCGCGAAGCTCCGCGATCGGCAGGTCGCGCGTATCGACGCCGCCGACGAGCACGTGCCCGCCGGTCGGGTCGTAGAAGCGCGGCAGCAGGTTGAGGAGCGATGTCTTGCCGGAGCCGGTCGGCCCGCAAACGGCGACGATCTCGCCGGGCTCGATCGCGAGATCGAGGTCGTGGAGCACGCCCGTCTCACCGCCGTAGGCGAACGTCACTGACTCGAAGCGCACGCCGACCGGCCCGGGCGGCAGATGCCGGGGGTGGTCGGGCTCGGGCAGCGGCTCGATGCCCTCGAGCCAGGCGAAGCTTCGACCGGCCGACGCGAGGGCGCGCTGGCCGAGGTTCGTGATCCAGCCGAGCGCCTCGAGGGGCCAGACGAGCTGCAACAGGAGCGTCTCGAAGAGGACGAACTGGCCGATCGACAGGTGCCCGGCGATCACCTGCCTGCCGCCGAAGAACACGACGGCAGCGATCGAGAGCGACGGCAGGTAGTAGAGGCCGGGCAGGTGCTTCGCCTCGACGCCGGCCTGGCGGAGCACGGTGTCGCGCACCGCCTCGGCCTTGCCGCCGAAGCGGCCGCGGACGTCGTCCTCCCGCCCGAACGCCTGGACCATCTCGATTCCCACCACGGCCTCGTCGGCGGCCTCCGTCACATCGCCCTTCCGCTCCTGCACCTGCCGGGAGAGCGGCGAGACGCGGCGCGCGAAGCGCAGCGCGAGCACGGTGATCGGGGGCATCGCGACCGCCGTGTAGAGAGCGAGCCGTGGGTTGACGATCACGAGCACGATCCCGGCCCCGACGATCATCATCAGGCTCTGCATCCCCTGGACGAGGCCCCAGCCGATGAAGTAGCGGATCGGGTAGAGGTCGTTCGTCGCACGCGACAGCACCTGGCCCGTGGCGTGGCGGTCGAAGAACGCGCGCGGATACCGGAGGTACGCGTGGTAGAGGAGCTCGCGCATGCGTGCCTCGATGCGGATGCCGATGCGCGCAGTTGCGTAGCGGCGCGAGAAGTTGATTCCGAACCGAAGGGCCGCCAGGCCGACGATCGCGGCGAGGTAGGGCCACAGGGGCTGCGTGTGGCTCACGATCGCGTGGTCGATCGCCCGTTGCGTGAGCAGGGGAATCGCGATCGAGACGAGGGTGTACGAGAAGGCGAGCGAGAGCCCGAGCGCTCCGAGGCGGCGTTCGCGCCACCAGAGCCGGAGCAGCCTGCGGAGCGTCGGCAGCAGGCCGAGGTCGGGCGGATCGACGTGGTTCACGTACTCGGGCATGGCGAACGAGCCCGAGCGCTCTCCTCCGCTGCACGGGCGACGTTCTCGACTCTAGCGGCGCGAGCGGCCCCGGGTGAACGCCGCGAGGCCGTCGCTGAAGCTCGGAGGCGCGGGCGGCGCCTCGAACGCCCGCCGTGCCTCCGCCGCCTCGCGCCGCTGCAGGGCATGCTCGCGGGCGAGCAGCGCGCTTCGCTCGGAGTCGAGTCGCTGTCGCAGCAGCCCGAGCTCGTGCTCGCGCGCTTCGAGCCGTGCCTCCAGCCGCTCGAGCACGCGATCGCGCACGGGTGATGCCGGGCCGCCGCCGGCTGCCGCCGTCGGCCGTGCCGAGCCCGGCTGCGCCCGCTCGCGCTCGAGCTCGATGCGGAGCGACGCAAGCTCCTTCTCGACGGCCCGCGTGGCGCGCTCGCGCTCGTCCAAGAGCTCCCGCTCGGCTGCGGCGAGCTCGCGCTCGGCCGCCGCTTCGGCGGTGCGCGCCTCCGCCTCCGCGAGTCGCGCGGCGAGCTCGTGCTCCTGTTCGGCGACGCGCGCCGCGTGGGCTGCGAGCCGGTGCGCGCGCGCCTCGAGCTTGTGCTCGCGGGCCTGGAGGGCGCGGGCGCGCTCGAGCGCGGCCCGCTCTCGTGCGGCGACCGCCTCGGCGCTCCCGGCGGCGGCGCCTTTCTTCACGGTCTTGCCCGTCCGTCCGCTCTCGAGCCGGCGCTCGAGCTCCGCGAGCTCGCGCTCGCGCGCGGCGACCGCCTCGGCGCGCTCGCGCAGCGACTGCTTCAGGCGCTCGAGCTCGGAGCTCGCC
>OEMB01000180.1_pt1 | contig 10207 bp, 10 predicted proteins | sample 1503471 | NCBI WGS metagenome assembly OEMB01 (sample SAMEA104379601, study PRJEB20068) | metagenome | biome: 1000743; feature: 77; material: 1998 | place: USA | collected 2012 | depth 2.5 m
TCGCGCGAGACGAGCGAGGCCCGCATGCCCTCGGTGCCCATCGAGACCCCGTCGGAGACCGCGATCGTGTTGAACTCGACCGGCGTGCCTCCCGCCTCGAGGATGCCGCGGCGCACGTGGCGCGCCAGCTCGCGCTGGTTCCAGTTGCACGGCATCGTCTCGATCCACGTCGTCGCGATGCCGACGAGCGGACGCGCGAGCGCGTCGTCGTCGAGCCCGATTCCCTTCAGCATCGCGCGCGCCGCCGCACGGTCGACGCCGTCGGTCAGCGCTGCGCTCTTGCGCTTGGCGGGATCGGTGGGACGCGCGTAGGGGTCGGCGTCAACGGACGCCATGCGCCCCCACATCCACCGGCGCGGTGCCCATCAGGCCCTCGGTGCCCGCGAGCGTGCGGAGCTCGGTGCCGACGCGCTCGATCTCCGCGGCGCGCTCTCGGCCCTCCGCACGCAGCTCCTCGAAGCGAGGGCGTCCCGCCTCGTCGTCTCCGAAGAGCTCCTTCGCGAACGAGCCGCTCCGGATCTCCTCGAGGATCCCGCGCATCCGCTCGCGCACGCCGTCGTCGACGACACGTGTGCCGCGCGACAGGTCTCCGTACTCGGCGACGTCCGACACCGAGTAGCGCATGTACTCGTAGCCGCCCTGGTAGAGCAGGTCGACGATCAGCTTCAGCTCGTTCAGGCACTCGTAGTAGGCGATCTCCGGCTGGTAGCCCGCCTCGACGAGCGTGTCGAACCCCGCCTGCACGAGCGCGGGAACGCCGCCGCAGAGCACCGCCTGCTCCCCGAAGAGGTCGCTCTCCGTCTCCTCGGCGAACGTCGTCTCGAGCAGGCCGACGCGGCCGCAGCCGATCCCGACGCCGTAGGCGAGCGCGAGCGGGAGTGCGCGTCCCGAGGCGTCCTGCTGCACGGCGACGAGCCCCGGCGTCCCGGCGCCCGAGACGTAGAGCTCGCGCACGCGATGACCCGGCGCTTTCGGCGCGACCATGATCACGTCGTGACCCGCCGGCGGCACGATCCGCCCGAAGTGGATGTTCAGGCCGTGCGCGAAGAGCACCGCCGCACCCGGCTCGAGGCTCGGAGCGACGTCGGCCTCCCACACCCCGCGCTGCACGTGATCCGGCACGAGCAGCGCGACGACCTGGGCGCCGCGCACCGCGTCGGCGATCGCCGCGACCTCGAGCCCGGCCTCCTCCGCCGCGCGTCGCGACGAGCTGCCGTCGCGGAGGCCGACGACGACCTCGACGCCCGAGTCGTGGAGGTTGAGCGCGTGCGCGTGACCCTGGCTGCCGAAGCCGACGACGGCCACCTTGCCGTTCAGGAGCTCGAGGTCGCCGTCGCGATGAATTGTCGCCATTTCGATGGACTCCTTGTTCGAGGGTTCAGACCATGACCTGCTGCTGGCTGCGGGAGCGCGTCGGCCGCGCCGCTCGGCTGAGGCCGATGCGCCCGGTGCGGACGAGCTCCTGCAGGCCGTGCGGACGGACGAGCTCCTGGAACGAGTCGAGCTCTTCCGGGGACCCTGTCAGCTCGAAGACGATCGCGTCGGGCCCGAGATCGGCGACCCGTGCGCCGAAGACCTCGGCGAGCGCCATCAGCTCGGTGCGCTTGCTCGCGGGGGCGGCCACCTTGAGCAGCGCCAGCTCGCGCTCGACCGACTCGCCGGGCGCCAGCTCCTGCACGCGCAGCACGTTGACGAGCTTGTGCATCTGCTTCTCGATCTGCTCGAGCGAGTGCTGCGCGCAGTCGACGCGCAGCGTGATGCGCGACACGTCGTCGCGCTCGGTCGGCCCGACGGCGAGGCTCTCGATGTTGTAGCCGCGGCGCGCGAACATGCTCGTGACCCGCGTCAGCGCACCCGGCTTGTTCTCCACGAGGACGGACAGCGTGTGCTTCACGCCGTGACCCCCTCTTCCGCGGTGTACTCGAGAACGTCGGTGGCGGCTGCGCCGGCGGGGATCATCGGGAAGCAGTGCTCCCGCGGGTCGACGCGTGCGTCGACGACGCAGGTGCGGCCCGAGGCGAGCGCGGCCGCGAGCGCCTCGTCGAGCTCCTCCTCGTTCTCGACCGTGAACCCGAGTGCGCCGTAGGCGCGCGCGAGCGCTGCGTAGTCGGGCACGGTCTGCGTCAGGTTGACCTGCGAGAAGCGCTCGGCGAAGAACATGTCCTGCCACTGTCGCACCATGCCGAGGTAGCCGTTGTTGACGATCACGACGACGATGGGCAGATCCTCGAGCACGGACGTCGCGAGCTCCTGGGCGGTCATCTGGAAGCAGCCGTCGCCGTCGACGCAGACGACCGTCGCGTCGGGGCGGGCAGCCTTGGCGCCGACCGCGGCCGGGATGCCGTAGCCCATCGTCCCGAGCCCGCCCGAGCTGATGAACGTGCGCGGCCGGTCGCACCGGATGTACTGCATGGCCCACATCTGGTGCTGGCCGACGCCGGTCGTCCAGACCATGTCGTCGCGGCCCGCGGTCAGCTCCTGCAGCGCCTCGAGCACGCGCTGCGGCTTCAGGATCGAGTCGTCCTCGCCGTAGCGGAGCGGGAACTGCTCCTCCCAGTCGGCGATCTGCCGGAGCCACGGCTCGGTCTTCCCCTCGGTGCGCTCGCCGGCGAGAACCTTCGCGAGCTCGGTGAGCACGGGCTTCAGCGGGCCGACGACCGGGATGTCGGCGTGGCGGATCTTCGAGATCTCGGCCGCGTCGATGTCGAGGTGGACGATGGTCGCGCCGGGAGCGAAGGCCGACAGCTTGCCGGTGACGCGGTCGTCGAAGCGCGCGCCGACGGCGACGATCACGTCAGCCTTGTTCAGCGCCCAGTTCGACCACTTCGGCCCGTGCATGCCCGGCCAGCCGACGTGGAGCTCGTGCGACTCCGGGAAGGCGCTCTTCGCCATCAGGGTCGTGACGACCGGCAGGCGCGCGGACTCGGCGAGGGCGCGCAGCTCCTCGGTCGCGTGGGCGTTCAGGGCTCCGCCGCCCACGTAGAGGATGGGCCGGTCGGCGGCCGCGACGGCGTGGGCGGCCGCCGCGATCTGGCGCGCATGGCCGCGCCGCGGCGGCTTCCAGCCGGGGAGGGAGATGCTCTCCGCGACCGCGAAGTCGAGCTCTGCCTCCTGGATGTCGCGCGGGATGTCGACGAGCACGGGGCCGCAACGCCCGGTCTGCGCGACGTGGAACGCCGCCTTGAGGGTGTGCGGCAGCTCCTCGACGTCCTGCACGAGCCAGGAGTGCTTGACGATCGGAATCGTGATCCCGGTGATGTCGCACTCCTGGAACGCGTCCGTGCCGATCAGGTGCGAGCGCACCTGGCCCGTGATGCAGACGAGCGGCGTCGAGTCCATCCACGCGTCGGCGATCGGCGTCACGAGGTTCGTGGCGCCGGGGCCGGACGTCGCGACGGCGACGCCGACGCGTCCCGAGGCGCGCGCGTAGCCCTCCGCCATGTGGCCGGCGCCCTGCTCGTGCCGCGCGAGGACGTGGCGGATCGTCGTCCCGCGCGCCATCGCGTCGTAGAGCGGCAGGATGGCGCCGCCCGGCAGGCCGAACATGACCTCGACGCCCTCCGCCTCGAGCGAGCGGAGGACGGCGTCCGCCCCCGTCATCCTCATGCGGCGCCCACCCAGAACTCCGCGTTCCCGAGCGCGAGGTGGAAGCCGGCGACGACGCGCGAGGTGAACTCCCGCGAGGTCGCGCCGACACCGAACCGGAGCAGGTCGGGAGTCTGCCGGCCGCCGACGAGCGCCGCCGAGACGGCGCGCGCGAGCGTCGCGGCGGGAGCGGGTGCGTTCAGCCCGTGCTCGAGCATCATCGCCGCAGCGAGCAGCATGCTGCTCGGATTGACGACTCCGTGCCCGTCGGTCGCGAAGCCGCCGTCGGGCGAAGGGACGAAGAGGCTCGGCCCGTGCTCCGAGAGCCGGCCGTGGGCGGCGACCCGCGTCGCCGAGGGCGCCGCGGCGATCTCGACCATCGGCTCCGACCAGGCGGGGGCGACGGCGACGACGTCGAAGCGACCGGCCTCGAAGGCGGCGAGGGGGATCGCGACGCGCGGTGCGAGATGCTCGACCTGCACGTGCTCGTGGCGGCCAGCGACCTCGTCCACGACGGCATTCCACGGCGCGTCGCCGACGGCGGAGAGCCGCATCGACCGCGACTCGGCGATCCGGAACGCGACCTCGATCGCCCATTCGGTTGCGGACTCCTCGAGTGGGGTGACGAACGCGACGGCACCGTCGTTGCCGAAGCGCACGCACGTCAGCTCCGCGCGGAGATCGAGCTCGCTCATCACGTCGTCGAGCGCGGGCTCGTCGGCCCCTGCGACGAGCACCGCGTCCGCGCCGAGGATCGCCGAGCGCGTCGCAGGCGGCACAGCCTGCCCGGCGCGCGCCAGCGCCACTCCTCCGAACGACACGTGCGTGTCGTCGATCTGCAGGCCGTGGAGCCGGCCGACCGCGTCGAGCGCGAGCACCGCCTCGGCCATCAGCTCCGGCGCCGTGCCGGCCCCGGTCACACATGCGATTGCTGCAGTACGGCTCACGCCGGCACCTCCTGGATGAGATCTTCGAGCGCGACGGCGCGGCCTGCGTCGGCGTGCTCCTTGAACCGGCGGAACGCGGCGTTGAGCTCGTCTCCGGCGAGACGGACCCCACGCTCTGCACATGCGCGTGCGAATGCATGCCGGCCTGAGTGTTTCCCGAGCGGCAGCGTCATCCTGACGCCCACCGAGCTCGGCTCGATGATCTGGTACGTCCGTGCGTCCTTCAGCATCCCGTCCTGGTGGATGCCGGCCTCGTGCGCGAATGCGTTCGCCCCGACGATGGCCTTGTTCGGCTGCACGACGTAGCCCGTGCGCTCCGACACGAGCTTCGACGTCGCGGTGATCTGCCGGGTCTCGATTCCCGTCTGGACCTCGAAATGCTCCGAGCGGACGTCGAGCGCCATCACGATCTCCTCGAGCGAGGCGTTGCCGGCCCGCTCGCCGAGGCCGTTCACCGTGCACTCGACCTGCGTCGCGCCGGCCTGGATGCCGGCGAGCGAGTTCGCGACGGCGAGCCCGAGGTCGTTGTGGCAATGCACCGACAGCACGGTCTTCCGCAACTCCGGACAGCGCCGCCGGACGTCGACGAGGAAGGACGCGTACTCCGCCGGCAGCGCGAAGCCGACGGTGTCGGGAAGGTTGATGATCGTCGCACCCGCCTCGATCGCGGCGCGGCAGACGTGCGCCACGAAGGCGGCGTCGGATCGCGTCGCGTCCTCGCACGAGAACTCCACCTCGTCGACGCGCTCGGCCGCGTAGGCGACCGCCCAGCGGGCGCTCTCGACGACCTCGTGCGGCTCGAGGCCGAGCTTCTTCTCCATGTGGAGCGCGCTCGTGGCGAGGAAGATGTGCACGCGCGAGCGGCGTGCTCCCGCGAGTGCCTCGGCGGCCGCGTCGATGTCGTCCTTGTGGGCGCGCGTCAGGGACGCGACGGTCGGTCCTTTGATCGCGGCGGCGACGGCGCGAACGCCTTCGAAGTCACCGGGCGATGCCCCGGCGAAGCCCGCCTCGACGACGTCGACGCCCAGGCGCTCGAGCTGCTCGGCGATCTCCGCCTTCTCGTGCGGCTGCAGCGCGATGCCGGGCGATTGCTCGCCGTCGCGCAACGTCGTATCGAAGATTTGGATCCTGCGTCGGGACACGAACACTTCCTCCTTGCCTCGGTGCGAAGACGCACCTCTGGTGTGGCTAGGTCGGCGTCTGCGCCTGCGAAAGGCGCGTGTTCGTGTGCTCCCCCTAGAGGGGGAGAATGAGGATGATCGCGATAACGGCGAGGGAGCACGCGGCCGCGGGCCGCAGGAGCGGCAGCGGGAGAACGCGTGTCTGCGCGGTGTTCATCGCCCCCACACCATGCATGCGACCCGCGGATTTGTCAACTGCAGCCGCGGCCGACCCCACTTTCACACGGGCGTCCCGGACCGGCCGAAGGGCAGCCGCTCGAGCTGACGCCGAAGTCGAGCGGCCTCGGCCTCCGGCCGTGACTGCTGACAGTTCCTTAACGGAAGCGTCACGTCGCCGGCGGCCGTAGCCGCCGCGGGCTCTCCGTCGTTGCCCTCCCGGTGCGCTTTCGGCCGCAGGCACGGCTCGACCCCTCGCAGGTGCAGGATGCCCGCGGGCGCGGCGGCCTGCCCGGCGGCGGGCTCGCGGTCGGCGGCGGCGGCCTCGGCGTCGTCGGCATCGTCATCTACCTGCTCTTCACGCTGCTCTCGAACGGCTCCGGCGGGCCGCTCGGCGGGCTCGACGGCTCGACCGTCGCAACGCAGCCGCCGGGTCAGGTGCTCGGCTCCGCCTGCCGCACCGGCAGCGACGCGAACACGCGGGAAGACTGCCGGATCGTCGGCTACGTCAACAGCATCCAGCGGTACTGGACGGGTGTCGTCCAGGGCTACACGATCTCGAAGACCGTCTTCTACTCCGGCTCCGACGACACGGGCTGCGGGCTCGCGACCTCCGACGTCGGGCCCTTCTACTGCCCGGTCGACCGGAAGGTGTACATCGACCTCGGCTTCTTCGACGAGCTGCGGACGCGCTTCGGCGGCAGCAGCGGGCCGCTCGCGCAGGCATACGTGCTCGCGCACGAGTACGGCCATCACGTCCAGGACGAGCTCGGGATCCTCGACCGGATCGGCAACGACCGGCAGGGACCGCAGAGCGCCGCCGTCCGATCGGAGCTCCAGGCCGACTGCTTCGCCGGAGTCTGGGCGCACCACGCGGCGCAGACCGGCTACCTGACGAACATCACGAACGCAGACGTGCGCGACGCGCTCAGCGCCGCGGCCTCCGTCGGCGACGACCGGATCCAGGCCTCGACACGCGGACAGGTCAACCCGGAGACCTGGACGCACGGCTCCGCCGCGCAGCGCGACACGTGGTTCGCGACCGGCTACGACTCGGGCGACCCGAACCGCTGCGACACCTGGCACAACCCCGTCTAGCGAAAGCTGTAACGAGCGAAGAGGTGGTCTCCCGACCTCCGAAGCGACAGGAGATGCGGCGCGGCCCGCGTCTGCGGCAGGAGCTCGACGCCCTCGACGAGCCCGAGCCGGCGGCCCGCCCCCAGGCGCCCGGCCAGAACGGGCGACACGGTCAGGAAGAGCTCGTCGACGAGACCTTCGGCAACGAGCTCGCCGAACGTCGTGGGTCCCGCCTCGGCGAGGACGTGCGCATGGCCGCGCTCTCGCAGCAGTGCGAGCGCGGCGCGCAGGTCGACCCAGTCGCCCTCGTTGACGGCGACGACCTCGCGCACGGCGCCGTCGAGCTGCACGGCGCCGGCCGCAGTGGTGAGGACGAGCGCGCCCTCGGCGAGCACCGGATGGTCGACGTCGAGCGACGCTCCGCTCGTCACGACCGCGACGGCCGGGCGCTCCGCCTTGCCGAGCCGCGCGCGCAGCTCGGCGAACTCCTCCTTCGCCTGCGGATAGACCCCGTCGGGGCGCCAGCGCCCCCTCGGCGACGCGAGCAGCGTCCCCGACCCGATCAACACCACGTCGGCGGACGCTCGCAGCAAGCCCATCAGGAACTTGTCGTCGTCGTTCGAGTCGGCTACCAGCGCGTTCGACCGCTCGACAGCCGGGATCGCGACCACCCCGTCGAGCGTCTCGACGAAGTTCGCGAAGACGCACGGCTCGTCGAAGCCGAGCCCGCCGCCGTAGAGCTCGCGCAGCCCCCCGGGGAGATCGCCTTGCGGCAGGCCCGCCCGCTCCCAGAGGAGCTGAAGCGTCACCGCACCCGGTGTCCGCGCACCTCTTCGAGGAACTCGCGCCGGAGGTCGGCGTCGTCGTCGTAGAGGCCGCGCCAGAACGTCGTCACCGTGCGGGATCCCTCCTCCTCGACGCCGCGCATCTGCGTGCACAGATGAACTGCCTCGAGATGCACCGCCACACCGCGCGGGTCGACGAGGTCGACGAGCCGGTCGGCGATCTCCTCGCCGAGCCGCTCCTGCACGGTGAACCGCCGCGCGTACAGGCGGACGAGCCTGGTGAGCTTCGAGATGCCGAGGATCTCGTCGCCCGCGACGTACGCCACGTGCGCGACGCCGTGGAACGGAAGCGCGTGATGCTCGCAGAGCGAGAAGAACGAGATCGGCCCCTCGATGATCTGGCTGTGGGCGCCGTCGACGTGCCGGGGACGCTCGGAGGGAAACGCCGTGCGCAGCTTCGGGTCGCCGCAATAGCCGGCCGTCGCATCGAACATCGCGCGGAGGAACCGCTCCGGCGTCTCGGCCGTCCCGGGCGTGTCCAGGTCCATGCCGAACGCCGCGAAGATCTCGCCGATGTAGCGCTCGTACCGCTTCCAGTCCTCCGGCGCGATCGTGCGCCCTCCGTCCGGCCCCCAGCGTGCCGGTAGCTCAACGATGCTCAACGACCACCTCCCGATTCGAGCGCATCAGCGTCTCTCGACGCGCAAACAACATGACGACGACGACGACCTGCACCAGCAGGAGCCACACGTAGACGAGCGGGCGACCGACGGCGAGCAGCGCCCCGAAGACTGCAAGCTGGGTCGACATCCCGAGGTTGGCGAGCACGGAGACCGTGAACGCGTCGTGGTACCTGGCTGGGTCGCCGTCTCGCGTTCGCCTCTCGACGAAGCGCTCGACAGCACGATCCTGCCAACCGTACAGCACGGCATAGGCGCGACCGAGCACGCTCCGGTCCGTCGAAACGCGAACGCCCCGCGCCAGCCGCTCGACGTTGAAGTTGACGCTCAGTACGAAGGTCAGCGCGGCGAAGCCGAGGGCGGCGGCAACGGGTCGCTGCGAATACCAGCCGAGCCCGGCGAAGAGCGCCGCGTCGACGAGCAGGTCGCACTCGGAGTCGAGATACCGCCCGAAGACCGTGACGCGGCCGGTGAGGCGCGCGAGCTGTCCGTCCGCGTTGTCGAGCACCGTCTTCAGCTGCACGAGCAGCGCCGCCATGACGAGGTGCCCGCGCGCGACCTCGACCGCGCCGCCGATCCCGCACGCCGTCCAGGTCAGCACCACGGCCGGCGGCGGGACGCGCAGCGGCGCGAGCGCGATCACCAGGACGTGCGCGACCGGCCGGAAGACGCGCTCGCACAGCGCCTCCCGCCGCAGCCTCGCCTTCCGCGAACGCTCGAGGCTGGAGGCGCCGCTAGACAACGACCTGCTCGCCGACCGGCTCGGCCGCGCGGATCAGCTCGCGTGCAGCGTCGACCTTCCCCCAGGTGTCCCACAGCAGGAAGCCGCGCGGGCGGCGCTCCTCGTCGACGTATGCGATCGTCCCCTTGCGGTTCGGCTCCTCCCACGTCTCGATCGTCGCGAGGCGCGAGTCGACTTCACCGACGGCCTCGTAGCCGAGGTCGAAGAGATCCGAGTAGAAGAAAGGCAGGTGGTCGTACACGACCCCGGCACCTGCCATGTTCGAGCCGACGACCTTCCCGTGCGTGTTCGCGTGGTCCTCGTGCTCGACACGGAACACGCCTCCGAGCACCGGGCTCGGGAAGTTCGCGACGTCGCCGGCCGCGAACACGTCATCTCGCCCGTCCGCCCGGCCGTACTCGTCGACGACGATGCCGTTCTCGACGGCCAGCCCCGCGGCCTCGGCGAGCTCCACGGCCGGCAGGATCCCGAGCCCCGCGACGACAGCGTCGGCCTCGAAGGTGCGCCCGGATCCGGTCGTCACGCTCGTCCCCGACACCGAGCCGACGGTCTCGCCGGTCAGCACCTCGACGCCGCGCTCGCGATAGTAGTCCGTCACGAACCCGCCGAGGCCTTCGGGTAGGAGCCGCGCATTGAGCCAGTGCTCCGGGACGATCATCGTCACGCTGCATCCGTTCGACGTCAGCGCCGCGGCGATCTCGGTGCCGATGAAGCCGCCGCCGATCACGACCACGCGCGTTCCCTCGCCCGCGATCGCGCGCAGCGCGCGGTAGTCGTCGAGCGTCCGGAAGTAGACGACGTTACCGTCGTCGCCGCCGAGCCGGCGCGGGCGACCGCCGGCGGCGAGCAGCACCTTCTCGTAGGCGTACTCGACGCCGTCGTCGTCGACCGCACGCGACGCCGCGAGGTCGAGTGACACGATGCGCCGTCCGAGTCGCAGGTCGATGCCGAGGTCCTCCGTGCCCTTCCAGATCGAGCTCTCCTCGCCGCCGCTCCAGAGCTTCTTGGTGAGCGGAGGGCGCTTGTACGGCGGGTGCGGCTCGGCGCCGACGAG
>OEMB01000206.1_pt3 | contig 10152 bp, 9 predicted proteins | sample 1503471 | NCBI WGS metagenome assembly OEMB01 (sample SAMEA104379601, study PRJEB20068) | metagenome | biome: 1000743; feature: 77; material: 1998 | place: USA | collected 2012 | depth 2.5 m
GCCGCCGGGACGGCGGCGAGCGCGTCCGCCCCGACGGGCCCCGCCGCGCCGGCGAGTGTGAGGCCGGCCTCGCTCGTCAGGTAGACGGCGGCGATCGCACCCCCGGTCAGGTCGTGCAACTCGCGGGCGACGAGAGCCCCGATCGCACCCGCCGCCGCCCGCGTCAGGGCGTGCGCGAGTCGAAACACGGGGTCGCCCGCGCCGGCGATCGCCCGCTCGAGCTCCCAGAGCGGCGCGCCCTTCACGCAATACGCGTCCGCGCCGGCCTCGAGCATCGCCTCGACGACGTCGCGCTCGGACGTTCCGGCGAACGCGACGATGCGGACGCCCGGCAGCAAGCGCCGGATCTGGGCCGTCGCGCCGACTCCGTCGAGGACCGGCATCGCAACGTCCATCAGGACGACGTCGGGCGAGAGCTCGGCGGCGAGCGCAACCGCCTCCGCTCCGTCGGCCGCCTCGCCGACCACCTCGATCTCTCCCTCGTGGTGCAGCATCGCGTGCAACGCGGCGCGTGCGGCGCCCGAGTCGTCGCAGAGCAGCAGGCGGATCATGCGCTCGCCGCCGCCTCGGCGGGGACCGTTGGTCCTATCGGCAAGACCTCGTGCACCGGCGCCCCCCTCGCGTGTGAAAAACCTGCGGTCGAGACCGCATGGTGGGAACGGTTGCTGCTCGACCTCGCCACGGCCTCCCCCGTTCGGGGTAGGCCGTTCGGAATCACTCGTTCGAGTGACCGGCGAGCCCGGGCCTATCCGGCCAGCGCGGCCCGGGCGCGGGCCGTCTTCACCGCGGCCGAGAGCGTCGCGACGTCGTACGCGCCGTGGTGGCGGCGCTCGTTGATGAAGAACGTCGGCGTTCCCGACACGCCGCTCAGGTCGGCCGAATCGACGTCTTCCTCGATCCGTGCGGTACCGACCCCCCGTTGTAGGTCGGCCTCGAACCGCTCGACGTCGAGGCCGAGCCGCTCGGCATGGGAGATCAGGTCCGAGGCCGTGAGCTCGTCCTGGTTCTCGAGCAGCAGGTCGTGCATCTCCCAGAACGCTCCCTGCTCGGCCGCGGCCTCGGCGGCTTCGGCCGCCGCCCGCGCGTGCGGGTGGACGTCGGTGAGCGGCAGGTGCCGCCAGACGTAGCGGACGTCGCCGAACTCCCGCAGCAGCTCGCGCACCGCAGGCTCCGCGCGGCCGCAGTACGGGCACTCGAAGTCGCCGTATTCGACCACGGTCACGGGCGCCTCGGCGGGGCCGCGCACGTGATCGCGCTCCAGGTCGACCGGCTCGGCGAGGTCGACGATCGCCTCCGAGGTCCCGAGCAGCGCACGGATGCGCAGCCGCTTCGGCAAGAGCGCGGTCGCACGGAACACGAGCCACGTCAGTAGCGACGCGGTGAGCGCGGCTGTCAGCACGCCGAGCTTCGCCTCCTCGAGCGCCTCCCCGTGGAAGGCATGCGTCGCGATCAGCAGCGAGATCGTGAAGCCGATCCCCGCGACGGTCCCGGCTCCGGCGACCGAAGCCCAGCCGACCGGAGGGCGCAGCCTCCCCCGGCTCAGCGCCGTGACGAGCCATGACGTGCCGGTGATCCCGACCGGCTTGCCCACCACGTACCCGAGCAGGATCCCGAGCGTCACCGGCGAGCCGTACGCGCGAGCGAGAAAGCCGCCGCTGATCGCGATGCCGGCGTTCGCGAGCGCGAAGAGCGGCACGATCGCGTAGCTCGTCCAGGGATGGTAGAGCTGCTGCAGCCGCTCGTTCGGCGAGATCGCCGCGCGGAGACCGACCCGCGCAGTCCGCTCGAGCTCGGGCGTCGGCTGCTCCCGGAAGAGCCTGAAGAGGTCCGTCGCGCGCTCGAGATCGGCACGCGCCGCGGGGTATGCGTACGTGAGGAGACCCATCACGAGCCCGACGACGACGGGGTCGACGCCCGACTTGAAGAGCGCAACCCAGGTCGCGGCTCCGAGGACCGCGTACACGAGGCCGACCCGCACCCCTGCCGCGCGGACGACGAGGATCGCGGCGACGATGCAGCCCGAGACAAGTAGCGCAACAAGGGCCACGTGCCCGCTGTACACCGTCGCGATCACGACGAGGGCGACGACGTCGTCGACCACCACCACCGTGAGCATGTAGGCGCGCAGGCGATCGGGGAAGCGCGGGCCGACGAGCGCGAGCATGCCGAGCGCGAACGCCGTGTCGGTCGACATCGCCGCACCCCAACCGTGGGCGCCGGAGCGGCCGGCATTCGCGGCGAGGTAGATGCCGACCGGCACGGCCATGCCGCCGAGCCCGGCGAGCACCGGCAGCGCCACGCGCCGGCGCTGCCGGAGCTCCCCGATGTCGAGCTCGCGACGCGCCTCGAGGCCGACCACGAAGAAGAAGAACGTCATCAACCCGCTGTTCACCCAGTGCCTGAGATCGAGAGCGACCCCGCCGCCGCCGACGCGAATCGACAGCTGGGTCTGCCAGACGCGCTCGTACGACGACGCGTCGACGTTCACCCAGACGAGCGCGGCGATCGTCGCCGCGAGCAGGAAAGCCGCGCTGCCGGTCTCGGTGCGGAGGAAGCCGCGGAGCGGCGTCTCGAGGCTCCGCGCCCAGGCCGTGCGCTCCGAGAAGGCACGGATCGCTGCCTGCGGCTCTGCCATCGGCTGCAATCTACGCAGCCGGGGCAGCGCGCCCGGCTCTTAATGGCTCATCGTCCCCGCGACGTGCCCGACCTTCAGCAGCCCCACCTCGCCGAGCATGACGCTCGCGAACGAGTGTGACACGAAGGGGTAGATCCCCGCCTGGTCGATCTTGACGTCGAAGACGCCGCCGCCGCCCGCGGGCACGACCGCCGTCTGGATGCCGTGCTGCGGCGCGTCGCGCAGGTCGGCGTTCACCCAGGCGCGGTCGAGCAGCGTCCCGACGACGTGGAACTCGGTGTTCAGGCTCGGTCCCGCGTCGACGACCCAGAAGCGCACCGTCTGGCCGGGCATCGCGGTCAACGGATGCGTCTTGTACTGGCCGGCATAGCCGTTCCACGTCACCCAGTCGGGCGTCATCTGCTCGGCCTTGACGAGGTCGAGCGACGCCGGGCCCTTGTCGCCCGGCTTGTTGAGATACCACTCGTTCGAGACCAGCACGTACTCGACGTCCGCCTTCGGGAGGTTCGCCGGCTCGACGACGATCGCGCCGTACATGCCGTTGGCGATGTGGACGAACGCCGGCGCCGTGCCGCAGTGGTACATGAAGACGCCCGGGTCGGTCGCCCTGAACGAGAAGGTCTTGGTCGCGCCGGGCGCGACGTCGGAGAACGCGACGTTCGGTGCGATGCGCGCCGCGTGGAAGTCGACCGAGTGGGGCATGGGCGACGAGTTCCGCAGCGTCACCTTGACGAGCTGCCCCTGCCGAACGTGGATCACCGGACCCGGGACCTTCCCCGCGAACGTCCAGGCGTCGTACTTGATCCCGGGAGCGACGGAGACGACGCCGTGCGAGATGTCGAGCGACACGGCCGCCACGGGCCCTGCGGGGGCGGCCGGCAGGGCCGCGGGAACCGCTGCGTGCGCGGTCGCGAGCGCGTCGGCATTCGCGGGGGCGACACCGGCGTAGCTCGGCGTCGGCCGGCCGGCGGCCGTCGTTGCCGGCATCCCCGACATGTCGGCCGCGGCGGCCGGCTGCTTCGCGGCCGCGGCCGCCTTGCTCGCGTCGTCGCTCGCGTGCTGCGCCGAGAGCGCGAGCCAGAGCCCGAAGAACCCCATCACACAGACCACGAGCCCGAGGAAGAGGGCGAGCAGCTTGAAGCCGCCTTCGGTCTCACGCCGGGCCGGGTTCGGTGCTGGGTACGACGTCATCGGGCTCTCCTTTCGAACAGAGGTGTCCAGGCAGTGTCGGAGGCGGCTGCGGCGCACGCATCGTGGGCCGGCCGCAGATCGGCTACGGCTTCCTACGGATCCGGACTCGTCCCTTTAGCGGGCGCGCAGGGCACGCAGCGCGTTCGCGATCACGGCGACGTCGATCGCCTCCTGAAGAAGGGCGCCGAAGACGGGAGCGAGAAGACCGGCTGCCGCGGCGGCCATCGCGACGATCGAGAGGCCCATGCCGACGAGGATGCTCTGTCTGGCGATCCCGAGCGAGCGCGCGCCGATCCCGAGCGCATCGACGACCCGGTCGATGCGGTCGAGCAGGATCACTGCGTCCGCGGTCTCCGACGATACGGTCGCACCGGCCGCGCCCATCGCGATCCCGACGTCGGCGATTGCGAGCGCGGGCGCGTCGTTCACTCCGTCGCCGACCATCACGACCGCTCGGAGCTCATGCCTCGCTTGCAACGAGCGAACGACGTCGAGCTTGTCCTCGGGCGACCGCTCTGCATACACGCGGTCGAGGCCGAGAGCCGCCCCCACGGCCTGCGCGACCGGGGCGCGGTCGCCGGTCACCATCGCCACGTGCCGGATGCCCGACTCGCGCAATGACGAGACGAGGGTGCGGGCGTCGTCCCGTAGCCGGTCACCCATCACGATCGCCCCGGCGAGCTCACCGTCGACGCCGACGAGGATCCGCGCCCGGCCCGCATCGAGCCCGCCGTCCAGCCGGCGCGCCGCGCGCTCGGCTCCGTCGTAGCCGCGTCGGCGCAGCCATGACGATGCGCCGACTGCGACTCGATGTCCCTCGACGAGCCCCTCGACACCCTCGCCTCGGCCCTCTTCGACATCGTCGGGCGAGCTCAGCACGAAACCCCGCCGCTCGGCATCGTGGACGAGCGCCTCGGCGAGCACGTGCGCCGACACCTGGTCCACCGACGCTGCGAGCCGCAGCAGCTCCGTCGGCGCGACTCCGTCGAATGCGACAACGCGCTCGATCGAGGGCAGCCCGACCGTCAAGGTCCCGGTCTTGTCGAGCAGGACGGAGCGCGCCTCGCCGAGGCGCTCGATCACGGCCCCGCTCTTGACGATCACGCCGAGCCGGGCGGCGCGGGACACTCCCGCGATGAAGGCAATGGGAGCCGCGAGAATCAGGGGGCACGGCGTCGCCACGACCATCACGGCGAGGAAGCGCGTCGCGTCGCCGGAGAGCGCCCACGCGAGGCCGGCGACGGCGAGGGTCAGCGGCAGAAAGCCGGCCGCATACCGGTCCGCCAGCCGTACGAACGGCGCCCGCTCCGTCTCCGCGTGGCGGACGAGCCGCACGATGCCGGCATAGGTGCTCTCCGAAGCCGCACGGGTGGCGCGCAGGTCGAACGCATCCCCTGCGTTGGCGGAGCCGCTGCTCACCTCGGCGCCGCAGGCCCTCACCACGGGCAGCGCCTCTCCCGTCAGCGCCGCCTCGTCGAGCACGGCCGTCGAGGACGCGACGACGCCGTCGACCGCGACGACCTCGCCCGGGCGCACGATCACGAGGTCGCCGGGTCGCAGATCTTCGACGGGCACCTCCTCGATCGAGGTCTTCGTCCGACGATGCGCGACGCGGGGCATCCGCTCGAGCAGGCGCGTCAACTCGCGGCCGGCGCGTCTCGTCGCGTAGAGCTCCAGAGCGTTGCCGCCTGCGAGCATCAGCGCGACGACTGCACCCGCCAGATACTCGCCGAGCGCGAGCGCGGTCGCGATCGCGACGAGCGCGATCGCGTCGACGCCGACATCACGGTGCAGCAACGAGCGGACGACGGATGCGACGAGCGGTCCGAGAATCGCCGCGGTCGAGGCGGCCCACACGAGCGAGCCCGCCGCCGGGAGGCCCGCGAGGTGCAGGAGCGCGCCTGCTGCCAGCGCTCCGAGCGACGCGAGCGCGAGCAGCGGGCGCCACCAGAGCACTGGAGCGCTCAGTCTCGGCCGGCGTTCGCCGCCGCGACCAGCTCGTGCTCCGTAACCTCGGCCTCGTCGCGGACGACCATGACCGGGCACGGCGCGGAGTGGAGGACCGCGGTGGAGACGCTGCCGAAGACGATCCGCTTCAGTGCTCCCCACCCGTGAGCGCCGAGGACGATCACGTCGGCCGACGTCTCGGCTGCTGCTGCGCAGATCTCCTCGACGGCCTGGCCCTGGCGGAGCTCCGACGTCGCGACGACTCCGTGCTCTCGAGCCGCCTCGACCGCCTCTTCGACGACGGCGCTCGCGTGGTCGCGCGCAACGTCGACGATCTCGGAGGTGTACTGGAGCGGCAGGTACCCGTACTCGTACACGGGGATCTGCCAAACCGTCACGACACGCAGCTTGCAGCCGGTCGCCTTTGCGAGCTCGATCGCGGTTGCGGTTGCTTTCTTGGCGGACGGCGAGCCGTCCGTCGCGAGCAGAATCGTCTGCATCTTGCGCCCCTCTCTCTCGAAGCGACGATTCGACAATGCCCCGCGAGAGCACGGGCCGTATCGGTGGCAGGCCTGACGGCGATCAGTAGTTCATCGCACCAAATGTTTCGTCTCGGCGGCGGCGGCACGACGATCGGCTCGCTGCTCCGTAGTTCGAGGAAGCGGGCTGCGCCGAATTGCGGATGGCCGACGCTCGAGCGAGCGGTAGCGTCGTGGTGGAGGTCGAGATGACGCGAGCCGAGGACGCGAGACTGCTTCGCGCCGCCAAGCGCGGCGACCGAGCCGCACGCGCTCGCATCGTCGCGGCGCAACTCGCCGTCGTGCGGGCGATCGCGGCGGGCTACCGCGACGTGGGGCTGCCGCTCGACGACCTCGTCCAGGAGGGATCGATCGGCCTGCTCGACGCGATCGACGGCTATGACCCGCGCCGAGGGCGGGACTTCGAGACCTACGCACGCTTCCGCGTGCGGCGTGCGATTCGCAATGCGCTCACCGACCAGTCGCGACTCATCCGGCTGCCGAAGCAGGTCGTGGAGCGGCGCCGCGCGATCGAGCGTGCCGAGGCCGACCTCACCGGCGCGAACGGCCACGTGCCGACCCCTGCCGAGCTCGCGGCCGCCACCGGCCTCTCACGCTCGACTGTGATCGCGACGCGCAGCGCCCCGTCGAGCATCCTCTCGCTCGACCAGCCCGTCCTGCCCGACGGCTCGACGCTGGAGACCGTCGTCGCCGACACCTCGGTCCGCGATCCCGAGCTCGAGGCGGTCGACCACGAGCAGGCTGCCCTCGTCGACGACGCGGTCGCGCACCTGCCCGACCGTCAGCGTGAGATCGTGACCCGCCATTTCGGGCTTGGTCGCGACCCCGAGGACGTCGCCGAGGTTGCCGCCGTGCTCCACGTCTCCCAACAGCGCGCGCGTGCGATCGAGCGCGACGCGCTGTATTCGCTTCGGGACCGGCTCGACCCCGTCGCTACTCGTTCCGCGACTCGTTGAGCGCGCGGTGGAAGAGGTGCCGGGCGTGACGCTCGTCGTCTGCGGAAACCGCCGACTCGAGCAAACGCCGGACGTGGAGAAGCTCCGCGGCGACGTCGGGCCGCCCGGTGAGGTCGAGCCGGTCGAACGCGCAGCGGCCCTCGAGCACCGCCCCGCCCGGCTCCCAGAAGGGACAGGCTTCCTCCGGGCACGGTGCGGTGCGCCCGGCGGCGGGCTCGAGCCGGCAGAAGACGCTCATGCCGCCACTTTCCGCGGTGGCGGGCTCCGGCACATCGGTGGGAGCGCGCAACCGGCTGCGGGCAACTACGGCTTTCGGTGGAGATCAGTACTTCACCGCGCGTGCGATCGGCGCACGCCCCGATGCCGCGCGCGCGTGGCGGCCGGATGATCGGGCTCGTATCGCCAGAACGACAAGCTCCCCGCCGCGCCGTCGGACGCCGGACGAGCCCGCGGGTGGTTCCGTCGCGGCCGGCGGGTCGGCGACGGGCCGACGGCGCCGGCGGGGCTCGAGCGCGAGGAGGAAACGCGATGAGCACTTCGATTCTCGTTGCCTACGGGACGAAGCACGGCTCGACCAGGGAGGTCGCCGAGTCGATCGCCGCGACACTGGAGGAGCAGGACCTCGACGTCGAGACGCGACCTGCGGCTGACGTGGACGACCTCTCCCGCTACGACGGCGTCGTCGTCGGGGGATCGCTCTACATGGGCCGCTGGCATCCCGACGCGCGCGGCTTCCTGAGGCGACAGCGGGAGGCACTCGCGACGAGGCCGGTCGCCGTCTTCGCGATGGGGCCGCGCACCACGGAGGCGAAGGACGTCGCAGGGGCGCGGGCCCAGCTCGACGGCGCGCTCGCCAAGCTGACCGCGGTCGATCCGTTCGCCGTGACGGTCTTCGGCGGCGTCCTCGACCCTGGGAAGCTTCGTTTCCCGCTCAACCGGCTGCCGGCGAGCGACGCCCGCGACTGGGAGGCGATTCGCACCTGGGCGGCCGGGCTCGCGACGACCTTCCGCGGGAAACCCGCACCGAGACCGAGGGATCTCCGCAGCGAGCTTCAGCAGACGCCCCGATGAAGAGCGGCCGGCGCACGGCGATGCTGCGCGCAAAGGTCAAGAGCTCGCTCAAGGAGCCTCGGCCGCGACGGAAGGAGTTCGAGATGCGCAAGGGATTGGAAATCGGAGGCGTCGTCGCCGCGGCAATCCTCGTGGCGTTCGGAATCGCCGCAATCGTGATGGGTGTCAACGGCCGCAGCACGGTTCGCGACAGCCTCAAGCTCGAGCAGATCGTCGGCTCGCCCGACATGACGCCGGCCGCCATCAAGGTGGAGGCCCAGAAGGCAGGCCTGCCCGCAAGCGTCAAGCTGCCGACGGTCGACGTGGCCGGCAAGCAGATCAACACCGGCGCCCGCGCACGGGCGTTCGCGAGCTACATGCGGATCCACGCGCTCGAGGCGACGGGCGGCCTGACGTACTCGCAGATGGGCCGCTTCGTCGCGAAGCCCGGCGCACCCGCGAAGTTCACGGACGGCCACGGCGGCACGAGCGACGAGAAGTACGCGGCGCTCGACCCGAAGACGCAGCGCCCCGTGGACAACGGGCTCCGCAACCTCTGGGTCACCGAGACCGCTCTGACCACCGCGCTCAACACGAGCTACATGGCCGAGCAGCTCTCGCTCTTCGGCCTCGTGGTCGGCATCGCGCTGCTGCTCGCCGGGATCGGCTTCGGGATTCTCGCGATCGGCGGTGCGCTCCGCAATCCGCAGACCGCCCTCTTCGGCGCCAAGCGGACGACGAGCACCGTGCGGGTCGCCCCGACCACGTAAATCCCAGCTCTCCATCCCCTCCGACGGGCCGCCTCCGGGCGGCTCGTCGCGTCACTGGTCGAGCACGCCCTGATCGAGCGCGTAGCGCACGAGCTCGGCGCGGCTCGACAGGCGCAGCTTCTGCATGATGTGCGCCCGGTGCGTCTCCGCCGTGCGGACGGAGATGAAGAGCTGCGTCGAGATCTCCTGGTTCGTGTGCCCGAGCGCGAGCAGGCGCAGCACCTCGCGCTCCCGGTCGGAGAGCGGATCGGCGTCCGCCCGGCGCGCCTCCGCGGTCTCGGCGGCGACGAGCCGTGCCCCGAGCACCGGGTGCACGTAGCTGCCGCCGTTCGCCACCTCGCGGATCGCCGACACCACCTCCGTGTCGGCGGCCTCCTTGAGGACATAGCCGCTCGCGCCCGCGGCGAAGGCCTGCCGGACGTACTGGGGATCGTCCTGCATCGAGAGCACGAGCACCTTCAGCTCCGGCCGTTCGTGCAGCAGGGTCGGCACGACGTCGAGCCCGCTCTGGTCCGGCATCACGACGTCCATCAGGACGACGTCGGGCTTCTGCGCGCGGGCCTGGAAGACGGCGTCACGCGCGCTACCGGCCTCTCCGACCACCTCGAGATCCTCCTCGGCGTCGAGCAGCAGCCGGATCCCGGCACGGACGACTGCATGGTCGTCGACGATCAGGACCCGGATGCTCATCCGCGCTCCGGGGCCTGCGAGGCCGGCACCTCGGCGACGAGGGTCGTTCCGGCGCCCTCGCTCGACTCGACCTGGAGTCGCCCGTCGAGCAGGCCGACCCGTTCGCGCATGCCCTCCAGGCCGAAGCCGCCCTCCCTGACGCCGGCCGGGTCGAAGCCCTGGCCGTCGTCCTCGACGACGACCGCCACGGTGCCCGGCTTCCGAGTCAGCGCGATGCTGATCGTGCGGGCGTGGGCGTGCTTGACGATGTTCGTGAGGGACTCCTGGACGATGCGGTAGAGGGCGGTCTCGACCTCGGCCGGCAGGCGCTCCGCGCCGAGGCTCGACTCGAATCGCACGACGATACCGGTCTGCTCGGCAAAAGTCTCGGTGAG
>OEMB01000213.1_pt1 | contig 10083 bp, 9 predicted proteins | sample 1503471 | NCBI WGS metagenome assembly OEMB01 (sample SAMEA104379601, study PRJEB20068) | metagenome | biome: 1000743; feature: 77; material: 1998 | place: USA | collected 2012 | depth 2.5 m
TCGGCGAGGCGAACCGCGCCGACAAGGGCTGGATCTACGAGCAGTACGACCAGCTCGTCGGGTCTCGCACGATTCGCCGGCCGGGCCTCGATGCCGGAGTCCTGCGGCTACGCCCCTCGCTGCGCGGCCTTGCCGTCTCGCTCCAGGGCCCGCGCCCCGGCGAGCGCGATCCGTTCGCCGCCGGCGTTCAGGCGGTGCTCGGCGCGGCCCGCAACGTCGCGTGCGCGGGCGGCGAGCCGATCGGCCTCACCGACTGCCTCAACTTCGGAAACCCGGAGAAGCCCGAGATCGGCCACGAGCTCGCACAGGCGATCGAGGGGATCTCGCGCGCCGCCGAGGTGCTCGGGATCCCGGTCGTCTCGGGCAACGTGTCGCTCTACAACGACACCGACGGCCGCTCGATCCCGCCGACGCCCGTCGTCGGCTGCGTCGGGCTCGTCCCGGACGTGCGGCTCGTGCCCGGGGCCTGGCAGGCCGGCGACGTCGTCCTGCTCGCCGCCGCGCCGGAGTCGAGCCTCGCCGCCGAGGTGGCGCTCGTCCGCTTTCTCTGGAAGGCCGCCCCGCTCCTGACGCTCTCGCACGACGTCGGCTACGGCGGGCTCGAGCAGGCGCTCGCCGAGGCGGCCCGCTGGAGCGGCCGCGAGGCCGACGTCGACCTGCCCACCGAGCCGACGGGCGGAGCCGCGATCGTCGCCGCGCCGCGCAGCCAGGTCGCGGCCCTCGGCTCGCGAGGCCTCGTCGAGATCGGGGTCGTGCGCTGATGTGCGGCGTCTTCGGCGTCCACGCCGCCGAGCGCGACGTCGCGCGCGTCACGTACTTCGGGCTCTTCGCGCTTCAGCACCGCGGGCAGGAGTCGGCCGGGATCGCCGTCTCCGACGAGGGGCGCCTCACCGCCCTCCGCGACCTCGGGCTCGTCACCCAGGTCTTCGACGAGCAGAAGCTGCACGGGCTGCGAGGACAGGTCGCGATCGGGCACACGCGGTATTCGACGACCGGTTCGTCGCAGTGGTCGAACGCGCAGCCGCTCGTGCAGCACGGCCGCGCGCGAACGGTCGCACTCGGGCACAACGGAAACCTCGTGAACGAGCGCGCGCTGCGTGAGCAGCTCAGGAGCGACGGTGTGACGCTGCGGGCGACGTCGGACAGCGAGGTGATCGCCGCGCTGATCGCGAACGACGAGGCGCCGCTCGACGAGGCCGTCGGGAACGCGATGCGCCTTCTCGAGGGCGCGTACTCGATCGTCGCGCTCTCGCAGGGGACGCTGATCGCGTTCCGCGACCCGCACGGGTTCCGCCCGCTCGTGCTCGGACGCATCCTCGACGACTGGGTCGTCGCGTCCGAGACCTGTGCGCTCGACCTCGTCGGGGCGGAGTTCGTGCGCGAGGTGGGCCGCGGCGAGGCGGTGCTGATCGACGAGCGCGGCCTGCGCAGCGTGCAGGCGGTCGAGCCTGCCGGCGAGGGCGCCCTCTGCATCTTCGAGTTCTTCTACCTGGCGCGGCCCGACACGCAGCTCTCCGGCATGGAGGTCCACGGTGCGCGCGTGCGGATGGGCGAGCGCCTCGCGGCCGAGGCGCCGGTCGAGGCCGACCTCGTCCTGCCGATCCCGGACTCCGGCACCCCGGCTGCGATCGGGTTCTCACGGGCGATCGGTGTCCCGTTCAGCGAGGGTCTGATCAAGAACCGGTACATCCAGCGCACGTTCATCCAGCCCGACCAGGAGCTGCGCGCCCAGGGGGTTCGACTGAAGTTCAACCCGCTCGCCGAGGTCGCCGGCAAGCGCCTCGTCGTCGTCGACGACTCGATCGTGCGCGGCAACACGACGCGCCAGATCGTGCAGATGCTCTTCGACGCGGGCGCCGCGGAGGTGCACGTCCGCATCTCCTCGCCGCCGGTGATCGGCCAGTGCTTCTACGGGATCGACCTCGCCGACCCGGCCGAGATGATCGCCGCCGACAGGTCGGTCGAGGAGATCCGCGAGTACATCGGCGCGAGCTCGCTCGCGTACCTCTCGCACGACGGCCTCGTCGAGGCGACGAAGCGCCCCCGGACGGAGCTCTGCCGCGCCTGCCTGACCGGCGACTATCCGACGGCGGTGCCGCCCGACCACGCGAAGCTCCGCTTCGAGCCTGCGCCCGCCTGAGGCGGCGGGCGCAGGCTCGAGCGCTACTGCTCGAGGACGCGGCTCGCCTTCGCGATCCCGCGCGAGAGGATGTAGGCCGCCGTCAGCCACGTCGTCGCGACCGCCCAGCCGTTCGCGTCGAAGCCGTCGCTCACGGCGGCGACGATCGCGAGCACGATCTCGACGAGGAGCCAGACCGCGATCTCCGCGTTGCCCGGCACGGGCAGGATCGCGCCCGACACAGGCGTGCGGCCGATGCCGCCGTAGCCCGCCTGCGGCGGCGAAGCCGAGGGCGGAGGAGCCTGGGGCGGCTCCGGAGGGGTGGTGGACACGTGAGCTCCTTTCTCAGGCCGCGAGGGCCGGAACGTGGACGATCTCGAGCTTCATTCCGTCGGGGTCGTAGAAAAACACCGCGTAGTAGCCCGGCGAGTACGTGTACTCCTGCGGCTCGCTCTCGAGCTCCGCACCGGTCGAGCGGAGCCAGTCGGCCCGCTCGTCGACGACAGACCGCGACATCGCCTCGAACGCGAGGTGGTGCAGCCCGGGCGAGTAGCGGTCGTACGGGCCGTCGGCCGTCTGCGCTTCGCGCAGGCCGATCAGCGTCGCCGACCCGAGCAGATACCAGATCGTCTCGCCGCGCTCTCCCTCGACTTCGCTGATCCCGTGCCAGCCGAGCGGCCCGAGCAGCTCGCGGTAGAAGGGCATGCTCCGCTCGATCGACGAGACGACCAGGTCGAGGTGGTGAACTCCGCCGGAGCGCATCGATCCGGAGCGGCTTCGACGCGACGGGATCGAGTCCTGCGTACCATGCTCCGCCGTTGCACCTCTTCCACTACCACCTCGTGACGAGCCGAGTGCGGGAAGTCGAGGCGCGCTACATCGGCAAGCTGGGCTTCGACCTCGTAGCGCGGCACGGCAGGATCGGCGAGGACCTGACCTCGTTCGAGCCCGGGGTCTCGTGGACCGAGCTGGACGAGATGGGCTTCAAGCTGCGGCTCTCGGAGCTCGAGCTCGGCGCCGTCAACGTCGTCGTGCAGCCGGGCCAGTGGCCCTTGCCGCGTGTCGACCATCTCGGGCTCGCACTCGACGAGGAGGAGTTCGAGCGCTCGCTCGCCCGCGCCGTCGAGGCCGAGCTGCGCGTACAGGAGCACGGCGGCCGGCGGACGTTCGTGTCGACGAACGCCGGGTACCGGCTCGAGCTCCATCCGCCGCGGGACTGGATCGACGAGCTGCTCGAGGGGGGCGGCCGGCTGCGCCTCTCGGAGCTGCACCTGAAGGCGGACGACCCCGAGGCGAAGGCGGCGGCGCTCGCCGAGGTGCTCGACTGCGAGCCGCTCGGCGCCGACGTCGAGATCGGCGACACGCTCGTGCGCTTCGTGCCGGGCGGCCCGCAGGGGCGGCCCGAGCTGCACGCCGAGCTGTTCGTCTGAGACCAGGCCCGGCGGGCAGCGGCGTGCCCGCGGCCGCCGTGTCCCGGTGTCAGACACCAAAACGGGCCGCCGAGGAAAAACGCGGCGATCCGACCGACGGCCATGTGACCGGCGGCCCTGTCCTGGTGCCAGACACCGTTACGAAGTCGTGACACTTCCGTGACGCTGTCCATCCCGGACGGCTCGTAGACTCGGGACCTTGACCGAGGACGCTGCGAAGACCTACGAGGCCGCCGGCGTCTCGCTCGCGACCGCCGACGCGGTCGTCGAGCGGCTCCGTGCGGCCGTCGAGTCGACCGGCGCACGCGGCTTCGGCGGCTTCGCCGGCCTCTTCCCGCTCGACGACGGGCGGCTGCTCGCCGCCTCGACGGACAGCGTCGGCTCGAAGCTGCTGCTCCACCGCCGGGCAGGCACGCTCCGGCTCGGCGGCATGGATCTGGCCGCCCACTGCATCAACGACGTCCTCTGCAGCGGCGCCGAGCCGCTCTTCCTCCTCGACTACGTCGCGGCGGCCCACATCGAGCTGGAGCAGGTCGCGGAGCTCGTCGAGGGCGCCGCCGAGGTCTGCCGGGCCGCCGGCTGCCGGCTGGTCGGCGGCGAGACCGCCGAGCTCCCCGGCGTCTACCGCGAGCACGAGCTCGACTTCGCCGGCACGTGCGTCGGCATCGTGGCGCGCGACGCCCTGATCGACGGGTCCCGGTGCGAGCCGGGCGACGCGATCGTCGGCTTCCCGTCGAGCGGCCTCCACACGAACGGCTTCTCGCTCGTCCGCACGATCATCGGGGATGACGACTTCGACGCCGGCCTGCTGCTCGCCCCGCACCGCCTCTACCTCGACGACCTGCGCGCCCTTCGCGCGCGCGCCGACGTGAAGGCGCTCGCGCACGTCACGGGCGGCGGCATCCTCGGCAACCTCGCCCGCGTGCTTCCGGATGGGATACACGCACGAATCGACTGGGACGCGTGGGAGCGGCCGCCCGTCTTCCACTGGCTCGCCGACCAGGGCGTGGACGAGGAGGAGGCGCGCCGCGTCTTCAACGTCGGGATCGGCATGTGCGCCGTCGTGCCCGAGGCGCCGCCCGGCTCGCTCGTGATCGGGACGCTCGCATGATCGGGGTGCTCGTCAGCGGCTCCGGCACGAACCTCCAGGCGCTGCTCGACCGGAACCTTCCCGTCGTCGCGGTCGCGAGCAACAGACGCGACGCGCCGGCGCTCGCACGCGCGCGGGACGCCGCGACCGCCAGCTTCGAGCTCGCCGACTATCCCGACCGTGCCGCCCGCGACACGGCGATGGCCGACTGGCTCGAGGAACACGGCGTGAGACTCGTGGTGCTCGCCGGCTACATGCATCTGCTGACGCCCGCCTTCCTCGACCGGTTCCCGGCCGCCGTCGTCAACGTGCATCCGTCGCTGCTACCGGAGTTCCCGGGGGCGCATGCGGTGGAGGAGCAGCTCGCCGCGGGCATCGCAGAGTCCGGCGCCACCGTCCACCTCGTCGACGACGGGGTCGACAGCGGGCCGATCCTCGCCCAGGAGCGCGTCCCGGTGCTCTCCGGCGACACGCCGGAGACGCTGCACGAGCGCATCAAGGAGATCGAGCATCGCCTGCTGCCGCGCGTCGTGGAGGAACTCTGCGCGCGCTGATCTCCACCTACGACAAGACGGGGCTCGACGTCTTCGCGCGCGGGCTCGCCGAGCTCGGCTGGGAGCTCGTCGCGAGCGGCGGCACCGCGACCTACCTCGAAGAGCTCGGCCTCGACGTCGCCCGCGTCGAGGACCTGACCGAGTTCCCGGAGATGCTGGGCGGCCGCGTCAAGACGCTCCATCCGCGGATCCACGCCGGCATCCTCGCGCGGCGCGACAACGAGGACGACGTTGCGACGCTCGCCAGGCACGACATCGCGCCGTTCGACCTCGTCTGCATCAACCTCTATCCGTTCGAGCACGTCGCCGCGCAGAAAGGAGTCACCGAGGCCGACGCCGTCGAGATGATCGACGTCGGCGGCCCTTCGATGCTGCGCGGCGCCGCGAAGAACTTCACCCACGTGGCGCCCGTCTGCCGGCCCGAGCGCTACGGCTTCGTCCTGGACGAGCTTCGCGAGAACGGCTCGTTGTCGCTCGAGACGCGGCGCGAGCTCGCCGCCGAGACCTTCTCGACGTCCGCGGCCTACGAAGCTGCGATCGCGACCTGGTTCTCCGACCGGGAGGCGTTTCCCGACACGATCGCGCTCGCGCTCGAGAAGGTGCTCGACCTCTCCTACGGCGAGAACCCGCACCAGCGCGCCGCGTACTACGCAGAGCGCGGCGGTCGCACGCATCTGCTGTCCCGCGTCGAGCAGGTGCACGGCAAGGCTCTGTCCTTCAACAACCTCAACGACCTCTCGGCGGCTCGGCTGCTCGCACGCGAGTTCGCGCTGCCCGCGTGCGTGATCCTCAAGCATGCGAACCCGTGCGGGGTCGCGCTCGGCGCGACGCTCGACCAGGCATACGAGCGCGCGCTCGCGTCCGATCCGACGTCGGCCTACGGCGGCGTCGTCGTGGTGAACCGCGACGTCGACGAGGCGCTCGGCGAGCAGCTCGCCGAGCAGTTCGTGGAGGTGCTGTTCGCACCGGGCTACAGCGACGGCGGCCTCGATGCGTTGCGGCGCAGGCAGAACACGCGCATCCTCGTCGACCGCGAGCGCCGCCACGACGCCGACGCGCGCCAGTACAAGCGCGTCCTGGGCGGCCTGCTCGTGCAGGATCCTGACGCGGACGTCGAGGATCGCGAGGGCTGGCAGGTGGCATGCGGCTCGCCCGACGAGAAGCAGTGGGGCGACCTGCTCTTCGCGTGGCGGGTGTGCAAGCACGTCTCCTCGAACGCGATCGTGCTCGCCAAGGACCTCGCGACGATCGGCATCGGCGCAGGCCAGATGAGCCGGGTCGACGCGGTGCGCATCGCCGTCGAGAAGGCGCACGCGCACGGCCACGACGTGAGCGGCGCGGTGCTCGCGTCAGACGCCTTCTTCCCGTTCCCGGACGGTCCAGCGATCGCACTCGACGCCGGCGTCGCGGCGATCGTGCAGCCGGGCGGCTCGCGGCGCGACGCCGAGGTCGTCGACGCGGTGCGGAAGGCGGGCGCCGCGATGGCGCTCACCGGGCGCAGACATTTCCGTCATTAGCGGTGTCCGCGTCACGCTTCCGACTCCTCGCCCGCGTCGAGCAGGCTGCCTTTCTCGCGTTGCCCTGGGCGCTGCCGCTCGAGGACTGGCCGCCTGAGCAGCTCGTCGAGGTCGAGCGCGGGATCGGTCGCCACGTCGTGCGGTTCGTCGAGCTCGCGGGCGCCCTCTACGCCCTGAAGGAGCTGCCGCCCCGGCTCGCGGAGCGCGAGTACCGGCTGCTCTCGGCACTCGAGCGCGAGGAGGTGCCGAGCGTCGAGGCGGAGGGGATCGTCGTCGACCGGCACGCCGCCGACGGCGAGGAGCTCCAGTCCGTGCTGATCACGCGGTATCTCGAGTACTCGCTGCCGTACCGATTGATCCTGGGGCGCACGGTGCTGCCCGCCCCGGAGTCGTCGATCCGCGCGGGCCTCGCCGGGCTGCTCGTCCGGCTGCATCTCGCCGGTTTCTTCTGGGGAGACTGCTCGCTCTCGAACGCGCTGTTCCGCCGCGACGCGGGCGAGCTGTCGGCCTATCTCGTCGACGCCGAGACCGCCGAGCGGCACGAGAGCCTCTCCGACGGACAGCGTCTACACGACCTCGAGATCGCGGAGGAGAACATCGCCGGCGAGCTGCACGACCTGGCTGCCGAGCTCGGCGGGGACGTCGTCGACGATCCGTTCGACTACGCCGCGACGGTGCGCGAGTCGTACGAGCAGCTCTGGACGGAGCTGACCGGCGACGAGGTCTTCGCTCCCGGTGAGGGCCACCGGCTCGAAGACCGCCTGCGGCGGTTGAACGAGCTCGGCTTCGACGTCGAGGAGGTCGAGCTCGTCTCGAGCGGCGACGAGGTGCGACTGTTGCTGCATCCGAAGGTCGTCGAGCCGGGGCACCATCGACGCCGGCTGCTGCGGCTCACCGGGCTCGACGCGCAGGAGAACCAGGCGCGCCGCCTGCTCAACGACCTGACCCGCTACAAGGCCTGGCTCGAGAGCACCGGCACGGCGCCGGTGTCGGACGCCGCCGCAGCAGGGCGCTGGCTCAGCGAGGTCTTCGAGCCCGCGATCGCCGCCGTGCCCGCCGAGCTGCGCGGTCGCCGCGCCGCCGCCGAGCTCTTCCACGAGTTGCTCGAGCACCGCTGGTTTCTCTCCGAGCAGGCGCGCCGCGACGTGGGGTTGAAGACGGTGATCCCTTCCTACGTCGAGAAGGTGCTGAGGCCGGCGACCGACGAGAAGCTGTCGCTCGGTCAGTAAAATTTCGGGTCAAGCGAACCGAAGGAGCTTCATGGAGTCAGCACTTCACGCGCCGGATCCCCGCCGTTGGCAGGCGCTCGCACTCGTCTGCGTCGCGATGTTCATGACCGTGCTCGACGTCTCGATCGTCAACGTTGCGCTGCCGTCTATCAAGACGGCGCTCAGCGTCGCGGAGAAGGATCTCCAGTGGATCATCACCGCGTACACGATCGCGTTCGGCGGCTTCCTGCTGCTCGGCGGACGCACCGGCGACCTGCTCGGGCGACGGCGCATGTTCATGATCGGTATCGCACTCTTCTCGGCAGCGTCCCTCGCGTGCGGCCTCGCCGGCTCGATCGGGGTGCTGATCGCGGCCCGCGTGGTGCAAGGGCTCGGCGCGGCGATCATCTCGCCGGCGACGCTCTCGATCATCACGACGACCTTCGAGGAAGGCTCGGAGCGGAACAAGGCGCTCGGGATCTGGGGTGCGATGGGCGGCAGCGGCGCTGCGGCCGGCGTCCTCTTCGGCGGCATCCTCACGAAGTACGCCGGCTGGGAATGGATCTTCTTCGTGAACGTGCCCGTCGGTGCGATCGTGCTGCTGCTGACGCGGCCGCTCGTGCACGAGAGCCGCATCCCGGGCCTGCGCGGCTTCGACTTCCCCGGTGCTGCGACGGTCACGAGCAGCCTCGCGTTGCTCGTCTACGGGATCTCGAAGGCGCCCGACGTCGGCTGGAGCAGCGGGCGGACAATCGGCTTCCTCGTTGCATCCGCGGCGCTGCTCGTCGCGTTCCTCGTGATCGAGTCGCGTCACCCGTCGCCGATGATGCCGTTCAGGATCTTCCGCGTGCGCACCGTGACCGGCGCGAACGTGGTCGCCTTCCTGCTCGGTGCCGTCGTGTTCTCGAACTTCTTCCTGCTCACTCTGTACGTGCAGCAGGTGCTGCACTATTCGGCACTGAAGGCCGGGCTGACCTTCCTCGCGACGGCGGGGACGGTGATCCCGGTCGCCGGCCTGTCGCAGGCGCTCGTCACGAAGGTCGGCGTGCGGCCGGTGCTGATCGCAGGGCTGGCCCTGATGACCGGCGGGATGCTCTGGTACACGCAGATACCGGTGAACGGGAGCTTCGCCGCCGACCTGCTGCCGGGCTACCTCATGGTCGGCGTCGGCCTGGCGTTCTCGTTCATCCCGATGTCGATCGCCGCGCTCGCCGGCGTCGAGCACCACGAGGCCGGGCTCGCGTCGGGCCTGATCAACACGACGCAGCAGATCGGCGGGGCGCTCGGCGTGGCGGTCGTCGCGACCGTGGCGTTCTCGCATGCGAAGACACTGGCCGCGAGCGGCCACGACCCTCTGAGCGCGCAGACGAGCGGCTTCTCGCTCGCCTTCTGGGTGCTCGTGGCGGTCGGCGTCGTCTCGGTCGTCGCTGCAGGGGCGCTCGTGCGCGGCAGCGAGCTCGAGTCGCTCGACGCCGCCGTCCAGACGAACTGACGGGCTACGCGAAGGCCGGGCGGGCTCCTTGAGCTCGCCCGGCCTTCGTCCAACCCCGAAGGGTGATCTACGCTTCCCTGAGATGGCCGGCGAGTATCCCACCGTGCTCGAGCTCGTCGGCCGCACCCCGGTCGTCCGCCTCGACAAGCTCAGCCCGCCGGGCGGCGCTCAGATCCTCGCGAAGCTCGAGTACCTGAATCCGGGTGGCAGCGTGAAGGACCGGATCGGGCTGCCGATGATCGAGGCCGCCGAGCGCGAGGGCAAGCTCCGGCCGGGCGGCACGATCGTCGAGCCGACCTCCGGCAACACCGGCGTCGGGCTCGCGATCGCGGCGGCGATCAAGGGCTACCGGTGCATCTTCGTGATGCCGGACAAGATGAGCCAGGAGAAGATCGCGCTCCTGCGCGCCTACGGCGCGGAGGTCGTGATCACGCCGACCGCGGTCGAGCACGACTCGCCGGAGAGCTACTACTCGGTCTCCGACCGGCTCGCTGAGGAGATACCCGGCGGCTTCAAGCCCGACCAGTACTCGAACATGTCGAATCCCGAGGCGCACTATCGGATCACGGGCCCCGAGATCTGGGAGCAGACGAACGGCGGCGAGGTCGACGCGATCGTCGTCTCCGTCGGCACCGGTGGGACGATCAGCGGGCTCGGCCGCTACTTCAAGGGG
>OEMB01000542.1_pt3 | contig 10069 bp, 12 predicted proteins | sample 1503471 | NCBI WGS metagenome assembly OEMB01 (sample SAMEA104379601, study PRJEB20068) | metagenome | biome: 1000743; feature: 77; material: 1998 | place: USA | collected 2012 | depth 2.5 m
GGAGGATCGTTATCTGACGACGCGCACCGCACTCATGCATCAGATGGCGATGACGCTCGGCGGCCGCGCCGCGGAGGAGATCGTGTTCCACGAGGTGACGACCGGCGCCGCGAACGACCTCGAGCGCGTGACGTCGACGGCGAAGCAGATGATCATGCGCTTCGGCATGAGCGAGAAGCTCGGCCCGCGCGTCCTCGGCCGCGGGCACGATCAGCCGTTCCTCGGCCGGGACTACGGCGCCGAGGCCGACTACTCCGAGGAGATCGCCCGCGAGATCGACGACGAGATCCGCCGCGTGATCGAAGAGGCGCACGAGCTGGCGCTCATGGTGCTCCGGGAGCACATGGAGCAGCTCCACCGCATCTCCCAGATCCTGATCGAGCGTGAGACGATCGACCGCGACCAGTTCGAGCGGCTGCTCGCAGGCGAGGACGAGGGAACGGTCTTCCCCGAGGCGGAGCCCGCGCCGGCCGCGCCCGAGCCGCAGGAGGAGCCGAAGCGCGAGCGCCAGCCGCGCACGCGGCCCTTCCCGCTCCCCGGCGCCACCATGCAGCCTCCGCCCGATCCCGCCAAGAGCTGACGACAAGCTTGCGCTTTTCGTCAGGGTAGGCGCGCGTCCCGAAAGCGCCGTCGGCGCTCCGGCGAGAGCGCGGTCTCGCCTCCGCGCGTCATGGGCTCCGCTCAAAGGGCGAAAGAAGACGCTTAAGCTCTGCCGATGATTGCGATCGAGGAGCGGTTTCCGCGGCCGTCCGTGATGGGGGTCGTCAACGTGACGCCCGACTCGTTCTCCGACGGCGGCGTGCATCTCGACGCCGACGTCGCGGCGGCCGCCGCCCGGCGCATGCTGGCCGAGGGAGCCGCGATCGTCGACGTCGGCGGCGAGTCGACCCGGCCCGGCTCGGACGGTGTCTCGCTCGACGAGGAGCTCGGCCGCGTCGTGCCCGTCCTGGAGCGCCTGAACGGCGAGGTTCCCGCCTCGATCGACACGGTCAAGGTCGAAGTGGCGCGGCGTGCCTTCGAGCTCGGCGCCGTGATGGTCAACGACGTCACGGCGTTTCGCGCCGAGCCCGAGCTCGCCGAGCTCGCGGCCGAGCACGACGCGTACGTCTGCCTGATGCACATGCAGGGCGAGCCGCGGACGATGCAGGTCGACCCGCGCTACGACGACGTCACGGCCGAGGTCGCGTCCTTCCTCGAGGAGCGCCTCGCGTTCGCGGTCTCGCACGGCGTGCGCGAGGACCGGGTCTGCCTCGACCCGGGGATCGGCTTCGGCAAGACGGTCGAGCACAATCTCGAGCTGCTCAGGCGCCTCGACGTGCTGCTCGCGCTCGGCCGGCCTCTGCTGCTCGGGCTCTCGCGCAAGAGCTCGCTCGGCAAGCTCGCGGGCGATCCGGCTGCGACGGTGGGCCCGCTCGGTGCGAGCGTCGCGGCCGCGGTCGCCGCGTACGAGCGGGGCGCGACGATCCTGCGCGTGCACGACGTGCGGGAGCACGTCGACGCACTCGCGGTGGCGCGCTCTCTGAGTGGGGTATGAGCGTCACGGTCGAGGTGAGGGGCCTGCGCCTCCACGGCAGGCACGGCGTCCATGCGCACGAGAAGGAGCAGGGTCAGGACTTCATCTTCGACGTCGAGCTCGACGTCGGCGAGCGCGGAGTGTCGGACCGGCTGGAGGACGCGGTCGACTACCGCGACGTCGCGCGCACGGTGGAGGAGGTCTCGGGCGCCCGCTCCTACGACCTGCTCGAGGCGCTTGCCGCCGCGGTGGCCGACGAGCTCCTGCGCCGCTTCGGCGCCGCGCACGCCGTCGTCCGCGTCACGAAGCCGGCGGTGAGGCCGGGCGGGCTCGAGGGCACCGCCGGTGTCAGCGTTTCGCGGCCGTGACCGCGAGCACGTAGCGCGCGGTCGAGCTGCGGCCGGTGAGCAGCACGTCCACGTAGGCCGCGAAGCCGGTCTTGCCGGCCCGGATGCTCGTTCCCTCGAGGTCGCGGCGCCTGGCCTTCACTCCCTCGGCCACGCTCACCGTCTGCGGGCCCCAGATCCGTGCCGCCGCCGCGCCCTCCGCCGTGACGGAGACCCGTACGAGCCGGTGCGCGGGAACCCAGATCCGGTAGACGTCGTGCGGATCCTCGGACTGGTCGAGCGAGCCGGCGATCCGGATCGAGGCCTTGGCCGGCGAGGTCAGCGCCGGCTCGCCGGCCTGGAAGAGTCGGCGGGGCTTCACCTGGTCGACGTCGTCGTTCGGCTCGCCCTGCTCGCTCGGGGGCGCCGGCGCTGCCAGGGCGCCGGGGATGTCGAGGATGCCGGCGCCGGCGGCCGGGTCGAAGCCGGGCGCGCCGACGTCGCGGGCGCTCTCGCGCAACACGGCTGCGAGCTGGCTCACGGTGAGCGTCGGCCGAACGGTCCAGACCCAGGCCGCGGCCGCGGCGACGATCGGCGCGGAGAAGCTCGTGCCGTCGCCCTCCTCGTAGCCGCTCGCGTCCTGGGCGGTCGGCACCGCGCCCACGATGTCGAGCCCCGGCGCCGAGAGGTCGACGCTCGGAGCCTCGGTCGAGAACGGGGTGACCTCGTCGCTTCGTCCCGTCGCGCCGACCGTGAAGACGTGCGGCCAGGCGGCCGGGAAGGTGGGCGGGTTGCCGAGCTCGCCGGAGTTGCCGGCCGAGGCCACGACGAGGCAGCCGTTGTGGAAGGCCGTCAGGATCGCGTCCTGCAGGAGCGGATCGGAGCGGCTGCCGCCGAAGCTGAGGCTGATCACGCCCGGGCAGGTCTGCGCCGCGGCGCGGATCCCCGCGATCGCCTCGTCGTCGCTGATCCGGTCGGGGACGCTGCTCGCGTCGAAGAGCTGCAGCGCCGCCTCCGGGTAGACCCCGACCATGCCGACGCCGTTCGCCGGCGCCGCCGCCACCGACGCGACGAAGGTGCCGTGGAACTCGCCCGGGCCCAAGACCGCCTGCGTATTCAGGAACGTCGTGTTCGGCCGGCCCGCGAACTCCGGGTGGGTGGGGTCGGTGCCGCTGTCGACGATCGAGAGCGGCACTCCGGGCCCCGGGGGCGTGGCGCGGTCGGCCCCGACGTCGGCGAGCCACCACTCGTCGGGCTGCATCGGATCGGGCTGCACCGGATCGGGGACTGCGCGGGCGGCGGCTGCAGCCGAGCCGCACGCGCACAACGCGACGAGAACCGTGACGGCGAGACGGCGACCCAAGGTTCGCCGGAGCGTAGCTGGATGCCCTAGGCTCGCGGCCGTGCCCCGCGCGTATGTCGGCCTCGGCTCAAACCTGGGCGACCGCGAGGCGGCGCTACGGGGTGCGGTCGCGGCGCTCGCCGCCGCGCCCGCAGTCGAGGTGGTGGCCGTCTCCACGTTCGCCGATACGGAGCCGGTGGGCTTCCTGGATCAGCCCCGCTTCCTGAACGGCGTCGCCGCCCTCGAGACGACGCTCGGGCCGCGCGAGCTCCTCGATCTCCTCCTCGCGATCGAGGCCGGCTTCGGGCGCGACCGTGGCGCTGTCCCCGCGCAGGGGCCGCGAACGCTCGACCTCGACCTGCTCCTCTACGGGGACGAGGAGATCGAGGAGCCCGGCCTTCGCGTCCCGCATCCGCGCCTCGCCGAGCGGGCGTTCGCCCTCCGGCCCCTTGCGGAGCTCGATCCGAAGCTCGTGGTGCCCGGAAAGGGCCCGATTCCGGCCCTCCTGGCCCGGCTACACTGACCTCCATGGCGCATCTCGACGACCTCGACGAGTACGAGGCGGAGCTCGAGCTCAGGCTGAAGCGCGAGTATCAGGCCGTCTTCGGCCTCTTCCGCTACTGCGTGCTCACTCCCGACGCGACCTACCTCTGCAACAAGCTCGAGCGCACCTACGCGCCGCAGCCCGCGTACCCGTTCATCCGGCTCCGCCTCGAGGACGTCTGGGTGTGGGACAAGAACCGTCCGACGCGGATGATCCCGCGCGCCGAGATCCTCGTCACGACCGGCGACGTGACGATCGAGGAGCTGCGCGGCGAGGGCGACGACGAGCCGCTCACCGCAGAGGCGCTCGCCGAGCGGATCGGCGACATCGCGCCGCGCGAAGACGAGTTCTGAGTAGGCTCGCCGCGGGATGCTGCTCGCGGTGGACGTCGGCAATACACAGACGGTGTTCGGGCTCTACGAGGGCGACGAGCTCGGCGAGCGATGGCGAATCGCGACCGAGGGGCAGCGGACCGGCGACGAGCTCGGCGCGCTCCTCGCGGACTTCCTCGATTTCGGTTCGCTCGACGGGATCTGCCTCTCGTGCACCGTGCCGCGGCTGATTCGCGAGTACGAGCACGTCGCCGAGCGCTGGGTCAAGGCGCCGCTCCTCGTGATCGGCCCCGGGATCAAGACCGGCATCCCGGTGCAGCACGACGCGCCGCACGAGATCGGGCCCGACAGGATCGTGAACGCCGTCGCGGCGAAGGAGAAATACGGCGCGCCCGCGATCGTCGTCGACTTCGGCACGTCCACGAACTTCGACGTCGTGTCGCCCGCGGGCGAGTACGTCGGGGGCGTGCTCGCGCCGGGCGTCGAGGTCTCGATGGACGCGCTCTTCGCGCGGGCGGCGCGCCTCGTGAAGGTCGACTACGTCGAGCCGCCGGCCGCGATCGGCAAGTCGACGGCGACCGCGCTCCAGTCGGGCCTCGTCTACGGGTTCGCGGGCCAGGTCGACGGCATCGTCGGCGCGATCCGCCGCGAGCTCGGCGCCGAGGCGACCGCGATCGCGACCGGCGGCCTCGCCGACCTGATCGCCCCGTACGCCCGCACGATCGGCAAGGTCGACCCGTTCCTGACGCTCGACGGCCTGCGGATCGTCTGGGACCGGAACGCCTAGTTCCTAGCCGCCGCCGTACAGCGAGATCGGCAGCCGGTCGAGGAGGATCTCGTCGTCGCGCGCCGGTAGGTCGGCCTCGAGCCGTGCGGCGAGCTCGCCGGCGCCGGGGGCGGCCGCGAGGAGCCGCGTCACGACCTCGCCCGTCGAGTCGAGCTGCACGAGCTCCTGCTTGAAGGGCTTCGGGAAGCGGCCGTGGCCCAGATACCAGCTGTAGAACTTCTTCAGGAAGCCGGCGGCTCGGTGCTCGCCGAGCTCGCGAACCGTCTCGTTGATGAAGTGGACCAGCTCGGCCGCCACCTCCTCCCGGCCCGGCGGCGCGCCGTCGCCGTCCGTGATCTCGCGGACGGCCCACGGGTTGCCCTGCGCGCCGCGGCCGACCATCACCGCAGCCGCGCCGGTCGCCGACAGCACGGCCGCCGCCCTCGCGTTCGAGGTGATGTCGCCGGAGGCGATCACCGGCACGTCGACGAGCTCGACGAGCTCTGCCGTGAGGCTGTGGTCGGCGTGGCCCGTGTACATCTGCCTCGCGGAGCGGGGGTGCAGCGTCAGCGCTGCCGCGCCGGCGTCGACGAGCTTCGGCCCGAGCTCGAGGCACGCGCGCGACCCGTCCTCGAGGCCGCGCCGCATCTTGACGCTCACCGGCACCGAGACCGCGCGCGCGACCGCGTCCGTGATCCGGCAGGCGAGGTCGGCGTCCTCGAGCAGGTTCGCTCCGGCTCCCGTCTTCGTCACCTTGCGGACGGGGCAGCCGAAGTTCATGTCGACGATGTCGGCGCCGGCCGCCTCGACCATTCTCGCGGCATCCGCCATCACGGCCGGCTCGGATCCGAAGATCTGGATCGCCAGCGGATGCTCGTCCGTCGCGACGCGCAGGTAGCCGAGCGTCTTCTCGTTCCGGTGCTCGATCCCGGCGCAGGACACCATCTCCGAGCAGACGAGCCCGGCACCGTAGCGGCGGCCCTGCCGGCGGAACGCCTGGACGCTGACGCCCGCCATCGGCGCGAGGACGACGCGGGTCGGGATCTCGACCCCGCCGACCCACCAGGGCTCCCGGAGGTCCACCCGCACGAGATCCGCCTGCATCGGGGAATCGTAGCCCGGCCCTATTGACGTGCATCCCGGCCCGGAGGTACCATCCGCCCCCGCCGAAGGCGGGTACCGCCCGGCCGTTTCGGTGCCGGGGTGTCTTTCAGGAGGACCAGAGCTTTGAAGGAAGTCATTCTCACGCCCGACGGGTACAAGAAGCTCCAGGAGGAGATCGAGTACCTCTCGACCGACAAGCGCCGCGAGATCGCCGCCCGGATCCGCGACGCGCGGGAGTTCGGGGACATCGCGGAGAACGCCGAATACGACTCCGCGAAGAACGAGCAGGCCCACCTCGAGGCGCGGATCGCGCTGCTCGAGGAGCGCCTCAAGAGCTCTCGCGTCGTCACGAAGAAGGAGATCAAGTCCGGCGAGGTGTCCGTCGGCACGAAGGTGCGTCTCCGCGACGTGAAGGCCAACAAGACCGTCGAGTACCACATCGTCGGCTCCGCCGAGGCGAATCCCGCCGAGAACAAGCTCTCGAACGAGTCGCCCGTCGGCAAGGCGATCATGGGCCGCAAGAAGGGAGAGACGGTCGAGGTCGCAGCACCACGGGGCAAGCTCAAGTTCAAGATCATGGACATCAAGGCGGCCTAGGCCGCCGGATGTTCGAACGCTTCACCGAGCGCGCACGACAGGTCGTCGTGCTCGCGCAGGACGAAGCGCGCGAGCTGCAACACAACTACATCGGCACCGAGCATCTGCTCCTCGGCTTGCTGCGCGAATCAGAGGGGATCGCCGCGCGCGTGCTCGGCGAGCTCGGCGTGACCCTCGAGGGCGTTCGCTCGGATGTCGAGCTCATCGTCGGCAAGGGCGACGAGGCCGCCGCGGGCCAGATCCCGTTCACGCCGCGCGCGAAGCAGGTGCTCGAGCTCTCGCTACGCGCGGCCAACGAGCTGCGCCACGACGTCATCGGCACGGAGCACGTGCTGCTCGGGCTCGTGCGCGAGGGCGAGGGCGTGGCGGCACGCATCCTCTCCGATCGAGGCGCATCGACGGAGCGCGTCGCGGCCGCGGTGCTGGCGATGCTCCGTGGCGGTCGAGGGCAGGTCAGTCCGGAGCTCGTCCGGCGCTTCGCGAAACCGCCTCGCGCCGTCAGTCGCGGGCACGCCGCGAGCCGGGTGCGGCGGTGGCCGGAGCTGCCTCCGTTCGCACTCGGCTGGCTGCTCGGCGCCGCGACGCTGGGCGCCGGGATCCTCGTCGGCTGGGCGATCTGGGGTCACTAGACTCGCGCGGATGACCGCGCCGAAGCGCTTCCCCGACCGCGACGAGATCGCCGCGGTCCTCGCCGAGGCGGCGCCGCTCGAGAACGGAGCGCAGGCAGAGACGACGCGCCGCCTCGCCGGGCGGGTACTCGCGCGGCGCGACCTGGGCAAGCTCGTCTTCCTCGACCTCGTCGACCGCTCGGGGCGGATCCAGCTCCTCTGTGCGGCCGAGCGCACCGGCGAGCTCGACGTCCACCTCGGCGACATCGTCGGCGCAGTCGGCTCGCCGGCGAAGTCGCGGCGCGGCGAGCCCTCGCTGCAGGTCGAATCGCTGGAGGTGCTGTCGCGCAGCTCGACGCCGCTCCCCGACACGTTCCACGGCCTGACCGACGTCGAGCTGCGCTACCGGAAGCGCTACCTCGACCTCCTGATGAACGAGGAGTCGCGCCGCGTCGCACTCGTTCGTTCGCGTACGGTTGCGACGATCCGGCGCATCCTCGACGAGTGGGGGTTCGTCGAGGTGGAGACGCCGGTGCTGCAGCCACGGTACGGCGGCGCGTTCGCCAGGCCGTTCGTGACCCATTACGACGCGCTCGACGAGGATCGTTACCTTCGCATCGCGACGGAGCTCTACCTCAAGCGGTTGATCGTCGGCGGGCTCGAGCGGGTCTACGAGATCGGCAAGGACTTCCGCAACGAAGGTGTCTCGTTCAAGCACCACCCCGAGTTCACGATGGTCGAGTGGTACGAGGCCTACGCCGACTATCGCGACACCATGGAGCGGATCGAGCAGCTCGTCTCGCGCACGGCGCAGGAGGTCCTCGGGACGACGAAGGTTGCCTTCAAGGAGCTGGAGATCGACTTCGCGGCGCCGTGGCGGCGCGTCAGCTTCGTCGAGGCGCTCGAGGAGCACGGCCTGTGGACGCGCGACGAGGACGAGCTTCGCCGACGGCTCGAGGAGAGAGAGGTCGACGTCTCGAACGATCCCACGTGGGCGAAGCTCGTCGATCACGCGCACTCGCGCTTCGTCGAGCCCTCGCTCGTCCAGCCGACGATCCTCTACGACTACCCGGTCGAGCTGTCGCCGTTCGCGAGGGCGACCGATGCCGATCCGTCGCTCGTCGAGCGCTTCGAGTACTTCGCCGGCGGCATCGAGCTCGGCAACGCATTCACCGAGATCAACGACTCGTCGGAGCAGGCGCTCCGCTTCGGCCAGCAGCAGTCGGAGCGCGCCGCGGGCGACGTCGAGGCGGAGGAAGGCGACCCCGACTACGTCGAGGCGCTCTCCTACGGCATGCCGCCGACGGGCGGCATCGGCCTCGGGATCGACCGGCTCGCGATGCTCTTCACGGGCAGCGAGTCGATCCGCGACGTGATTCTCTTCCCGGCGCTGCGCCGGCAGCAGTCGTAGCCGCCGTGGCCGCCCCGAAGATGCATGCCGGCGAGATCGACACCGACGTCGCGCTCGTGCGTCGCCTGCTCGCCGGGCAGTTTCCGCACTGGGCCGACCTGGCGATCGATCCGGTCGTGTCGTACGGGACCGATCACGACATCTATCGCCTCGGCGGCCGCCTCGCCGTTCGGCTGCCGCGCATCGAGTGGGCCACCGGGCAGGCGGCGAAGGAGGCGAAGTGGCTGCCGAGACTCGCGCCGCACCTGCCGCTCGCGGTTCCCGTGCAGCTGGCGATCGGGCAGCCGGCCGAGGGCTATCCGTTCGAATGGTCGGTCTACAGATGGTTGCCCGGCGAGAACGCCGACGGCACGATCGACGATCTTGATCAGGCGGCCGTCGATCTCGCCGCCTTCGTAAGCGCGCTACGCCAGGTCGACGCGACCGATGCCGACCCGCGTCCGCGCGGTGCTCGAGGCGCGCCGCTCGCGGAGCTGGACGAGCAGGTCCGTCGGTCGATCGTAGAGCTCGGCGCCCGGATCGACGGCGATGCCGCCCTCGCTTCCTGGACGGAGTCGGTCGACGCGTCGGCGTGGGACGGCGAAGAGGTCTGGGTGCACGGCGACCTGCTGCCCGGCAACCTGCTCGTCGTCGACGGCCGCCTGTCGGCGATCATCGACTTCGGCGGTCTCAACGTGGGCGATCCCGCCTGTGACCTGCAGCCTGCCTGGAACGTCTTCGCAGGTGGTAGTCGCGCGCGTTATCGAGCCGAGCTCGAGGTCGACGATGCGTCGTGGCTGCGTGGCCGCGGCTGGGCGCTCTTCCAGGCCGTGATGGCGCTGCCGTATTACCGGCACACCAACCCGGGCATGATCCGCCAGGCCTCACATGCGCTCGCGCAAGTGCTCGGCGACCGCTGCTAGGCGACGGATTCGTCGAAGACCGGAGCGCGCCGGATGTGCGCGATCACGTCCGCGAGGATCTCGTCGAGCGAGCGGCTCGGCCTCCAGCCGATCGCCTCCGTGATCTTCTCGATCGACGGCTGCCGGTGGAGCATGTCGTCGATCCCCTGCCCGTAGACCTCGTCGAGTGGAATCCTGACGAGCTCGGAGCTCGATCCGGTCGCTGCGAGCACGCGCCGCGCGAGCTCCTCGATCGACACCCGCTCGGTCGAGCCGACGTTGAAGAGGTCGCCGTCGACGCCGCCGGCGTCCATCAGAGCGGTGAGCGCGCGGATCGTGTCCTCGACGTGGCAGAAGCAGCGCGTCTGCGTGCCGTCGCCGTAGATCTCGAGCGGCCGCCCGGCGAGCGCCGCCGACACGAAGCGGGGGATGACCATCCCGTACTGTCCGCTCTGCCGCGGACCGACGGTGTTGAACAGCCGCACGATCACACAGTCGAGCCCACGCTCCTGGTGGTAGGCGAGCGCGAGGAACTCGTCGAGCGCCTTCGACTCCGCGTAGGCCCAGCGGCGCGCCGTCGTCGGCCCGTACACGCGGCGGCTCTCCTCGGAGAGCGCCTCCGGCTCGCGGCGGTCACCGTAGACC
>OEMB01000572.1_pt2 | contig 10050 bp, 9 predicted proteins | sample 1503471 | NCBI WGS metagenome assembly OEMB01 (sample SAMEA104379601, study PRJEB20068) | metagenome | biome: 1000743; feature: 77; material: 1998 | place: USA | collected 2012 | depth 2.5 m
TCGGTCGACTCCGTCGCGAGCGCCTCGCGGATCCGGCAGAGCTCGAGCGCCGAGGGGCGCCCGGCGAGCGGCAGTACCGCGGCGAGCAGGTCGTGCTCACCGAGCGCGCGCACGAGCGGCCGGTTCACGCGTCCCCGCTCGCCGGCTCGCGCGAGCGGCGCGAGCACCTCGCGCGTCAGGCGGCGGAGGTCTGCAGCGACGACGCTCACGTTCGCGCCGGGTCGGTGTGAGGCTGCCAGCGCTGCGGCCGCGTCTCGCGGGCCGGCTCCTCGAACGGGCTCGGCTCGACGCCGAGATCGCGCCGGCCGGTCGGCGGGCGCTTCGCGCCGCTCCGGTACTGAATCGGCCAGGTGACGCCGTCGCCGTCGTACTCCTGCTCGGCGGCGCTGTGCAGCGTCCAGGCCGGGTCGTAGAGATGCGGCCGCGCGAGCGCGCAGAGATCGGCGCGCCCTGCCAGCAGGATGCTGTTGACGTCGTCGTAGCTCGAGACGGCGCCGACCGCGATCGTCGGGACGCCCGTGCGGTGGCGGATCGCGTCGGCGAACGGGGTCTGGTAGCTGCGCCCGTACTCCGGCCGGGCGTCCGGCGTCGTCTGCCCCGTCGAGACGTCGACGATGTCGACGCCGTGCTGCTCGAGCAGGCCGCTGAACGCGACCGCGTCGTCGAGCTCGAAGCCGTCCGGGACCCAGTCGGTCGCCGAGATCCGCACCGACAGCGGCTTGCCGCCGGGCCACGCCGCTCGCACGGCGTCGACGATCTCGAGCGGGAACCGGGCCCGGTTCTCGAGGTCGCCGCCGTAGCGGTCGCTCCGCCGGTTCGTCACCGGGCTGAGGAAGCTGGAGAGGAGGTAGCCATGCGCCATGTGCAGCTCGAGCATGTCGAAGCCGGCTGCTTCGGCAAGCTCGGTGGCGCGCACGTACTGAGCCGTCACCTCGACGAAGTCGCGCTCCTCCATCTCGCGCGGCACCTGCGACACGGGCAGGTACGGGATCGGCGACGGTGCGATCAGCGGCCAGTTGCCCTCGTCGAGCGGCAGGTCGACGCCCTCCCACATCAGCCTCGTCGAGCCCTTGCGGCCCGAGTGGCCGAGCTGGCCGCAGATCTTCGCGCCGGAGTTTGCGTGCACGAAGTCGACGATCCGCCGCCAGTCGTGCATCTGGCGCTCGTCCCAGAGCCCGGCGCAGCCGGGCGTGATGCGGCCCGTCGGCGAGACGCAGAGCATCTCGCTGAAGACGAGGCCGGCGCCGCCGAGCGCGCGTGCGCCCAGGTGAACGAGATGGAAGTCGCCGATGCGGCCTTCGACGGCGGAGTACATGTCCATCGGCGAGACGACGACGCGGTTCTGCAGCGTCAGGTCGCGGAGCCGGAACGGCATGAACATCGGCGGCCGCGGCGAGGGCGGCGCGGGCGTGCCGAGCCGCCGCTGGACGTCGCGGGCGAACCAGTCGTCGACGTCCTGTACGAAGCCCTCGTCGCGCAGGCGCAGGTTGTCGTAGGTGATGCGGCGGCTGCGTGTGAGCAGGTTGAAGACGAAGCGAAGATCCTCCTGGCCCTCGTACTGCCAGAGATCTTCGAACCAGCGCCTGCTGGCCGCCGCGGCGCGCTGCGTGCTCGCGACGAGCGGCTGCCGTGCCGCTTCGTAGGCCGCGAGCGCCGACGGGACGTCCGGCGCCTCGATCAGGAAGCGAACGAGCTCCGTCGCGTCCTCGACGGCGAGCTTCGTCGCCGACCCGATCGAGAAATGGGCCGTGTGTGCCGCGTCGCCGAGCAGCACGACGTTGCCGTCGAACCACCGCTCGACCTTGACCGTCGGGAAGCTGAGCCACTTCGAGTTGTTGGCGAGCAGCGTCCTTCCCTCGACGAGCCCCCCGAGCAGGCCGCGCAGGTGCTCGATGCTCTCGAGGTCGGACTCGCCGGGCGCGCTCGCCGCCCCGTCCAGCCGGTCGAACCCGAAGCGCCGCCAGACGTCCTCGTGCATCTCGACGATGAACGTCGACTCGTTCTGCTGGTAGGGATAGCCGTGCACCTGGACGACGCCGTGCGGCGTGTCGAGGATGAAGAACTTGAACGCGTCGTAGGCCTCGTCGACGGCGAGCCAGATGAACTTGCACGAGCCGTCCTCGATGCTCGGCCGGAAGACGTGTGCGCGCTGTGCCCGGACGGACGAGTTGACTCCGTCGGCGCCCACGACCAGGTCGTAGCCGGCGAGCTCGTCGACGCGTGGCGCCTCGGCCTCGTGGTGCACGACGACGCCGAGCTCCCGGGCGCGGCGCTGCAGCAGCGTCACGAGCGCCGAGCGCGAGAGCGCCGAGAACCCGTGCCCGCCCGAGGTGAAGACGCGGTCGCCGCGGTGCACGTCGATCTGCCCCCAGCTCGCGCAGTCGTCCCGGATCGCCTCGTGCAGCGGCTCGTCGGCGCGCCGGATCGCATCCATCGCCTCGTCGGAGAAGACGACGCCGAAGCCGTAGGTCGCGCCCGGCGGATTGCGATCCCACACCTCCACCGACGCCGCCGGAAATGCCTTCCTGGCGAGGATCGCGAAGCACAGTCCGCCCGGACCGCCCCCGAGGCACGCGAGCTGCATGCGTCGTTTATAGCGTCGAGTGGCTGCAAGGGGTGGTGGAACGAGGCTCTCGTTGACCGGGCCGATGCTCTCCGTGATGATCTGACGGGGATGGCGAGGTGATCGTTTGCGCGGCCTGCGGGCGGGAGAGCCCGAACGACGCCGCCTTCTGCGCGGGTTGCGGCGCCGCGCTCGCCGGCTACGAGCAGGCGCTGCTCGAGGAGCGCAAGGTCGTGACGATCCTCTTCGCCGACCTCGTCGGCTCGACCGCCCGGGCCGAGCACCAGGATCCGGAGGACGTCCGCGCCGCCCTCTCCGCGTATTACGGCCGGGTTCGGAACGAGCTCGAGCGGCACGGCGGCACGGTGGCGCGACGGCGTACGTGCGGCGGGTCGAGGCGCTCTTTCCCGCCAGCGCCTGAGCCGCTCGATCAGAGCTCCGCCAGCCGGCGCTCGAGAAACCGGCGCTCGGCGTTCGAGTGGACGAGCTCGAGCGCGCGCTCGTACGCGGAGCGGGCATCCTCGAGGCGGTCGAGCCGGCGCAGGAGCTCCGCGCGCGTCGCGTGCAGGTAGTGGTAGCGGTCGAGCTCGAGGCGGTCGACGAGGGCGAGGGCGGCCTCCGGCTCGCCGGCCTCCGCGAGCGCGGCCGCCTCGTTCAGCTCGACGACGGGCGAACCGGTGCGTCGCGCCAGCTCGCCGTAGAGCCCCGCGAGCTGCCGCCAGTCCGGCGGCTCGTCGACGTGCAAAGCCGCGATCGCGCCCTGCAGCACGTACGCGCCGCGGCCGCCGAGCGCCAGAGCGCGACCGAGCGCGACCCGTCCCGCAGCGATCTCGCCGGCGTCCCAGAGCGAGCGGTCCTGGTCGCGGAGGAGCACCACCGCGCCGTCCGCGAAACGAGCCTCGCGGCGCGCGTCGTTCAGCAGCATCAACGCCAGCAAGCCGTGCACCTCCGGCTCGTCGGGCATCAGTTCGGCGAGCACGCGCCCGAGTCGAATCGCCTCGGCCGCCAGCGGCGCGCGCCCTCCGTAGCCCTCGTTGAAGATCAGGTAGACGACGGCGAGCACCGCGTCGAGCCGGTCCGGGAGGAGGTGCGGCGGCGGCACGCGGAACGGGATGCCGGCGTCGCGGATCTTGCTCTTCGCGCGGACGAGCCGCTTCGCCATCGTCGCCTCGGGGACGAGAAAGGCGCGTGCGATCTCCTCGGTGCCGAGCCCGCCGAGCGTCCGCAGGGTCAGCGCCACCTGGGCGTCGAGCGCGAGCGCCGGGTGGCAGCACGTGAAGACGAGCTCGAGCCTCTCGTCCGGGATCGCCGTCTCGTCCACATCGTCCTCCACCGTCTCGGGTGCCTCGAGCAGGCGGGTCTTCGCGGTGAGCGTGCGATCGCGGCGGATGCGGTCGATCGCGCGGTTCCGCGCCGTCGTCACGAGCCACGCGGCCGGATTGGCGGGCGTCCCGTCGCGCGGCCAGCGCTCGGCGGCGAGCGCGAAGGCCTCCTGGGCGGCTTCCTCGGCGAGGTCGAAGTCGCCGAGGAAGCCGATCAGCGCCGCGAGGACGCGACCCCACTCGTCGCGGAAGACCCGCTCGAGGATCACTAGTACTCGACGATCGGCCGCACCTCCACCGCGCCGCCCATGCGGGCCGCCGGCACGCGCGACGCGAGCTCGATCGCGGCGTCGAGGTCGTCGGCGTCGAAGAGGAACCAGCCGCCGAGCGCCTCCTTGACCGCGACGAAGGGCCCGTCGGTCGTCAGCGTCTTGCCGTCCTGCACGCGCACCGTCGTCGCCGTCTCCGGAGGCTGCATCTGCACGCCGGGGCTGACGCCGGGGGTTTCGTTGATCGCCTGGTAGGCGGTATAGACCTCCTTCTGCTCCGCCTCCGAGAGACGCGCCCAGTCGTCCGGCGAGTACGGCGTCGGGGCATCGCCCTGGTGGATCAGCAGCATGTACTTCATCGCGCCCTCCTTATTTCGGGGATTGTCGCCTCTAAGACGAACGGGCGACCCCGATCAGGACAGCCCTTGTCAGCTCTTGGCCAGAGCTTGCGCGAGGGCGCGTCGCGTCGCAGGGCCGACGACACCGTCGGCGGTCAGCCCGTTGGCGGTCTGGAACTTCGAGACCGCCTGCGTCGTCCCGGCGCCGTATTGCCCGTCGATCCGCCCGGGCGAGTAACCGAGCCGCACCAGCACCTGCTGCAGCTCCCGCACGGCCGCGCCCTGGTCGCCGGGCTTGAGCGGAGTCGTCGGAGCGCGGAGTGGGGGAGGCACCTGGGTCGCGGGCGGGCTCGTCGTGGCCGTCGTCGCGGCGGGCGCCGTCGTCGTCAGCGCGGTGCGCGGGTGGCTGCTCGAGAAGACGCCCGCGGCGGCGAGGATCCCGAGCAGGCAGACGACGGCGAGCGCGGCGACGAGCGCCACGCGGCGATCGAGCAGCCGGTGGAAGGGGAGTGCGTCGCGGGCCGGCACGCCCGGTGCGGCGCTCGTCCAGTCCTCGACGGCTTCGTCCCGGGGCTGCCTCGTGCGCGCGAGCCGGGCCGAGCGCTCCGCCCACGCCCCGGAGACGTCCGGCTCGTCGAACCAGTCGTCGGCGTCCTGCTCGTCACGAATGTCGCGACCTGCCATCGACTGCAAACGTAGCGCCGTTCCGCGGTGGTTCACAAGGACCGGGCGGGCGAACCGGGTGCCGCGGCCGCAAGCCGTCGGCGGAGCGCCCGGCGGGCGCGGTTGGTCGGAGTCGGTTCCTGGCTGACGACGTACTGGGCGTTTGCCAGGAGCAGATAGGCGTCGAGCTCGAAGGCGAGCTGGGCGGGGTCTTCAGCAGGGTCGAGGTCGCCTTCTGCCTGGGCGTCGCGGACGGCGGTCTCGAGCCGGCGGATCCAGCCGTCCGTGAGCTCGACGGCGCGGTCGCGGACGGGGCCCGGATGCGTATCCAGCTCCGAGGCGACCGAGGCGAAGAAGCAGCCGCCCGGATAGACGTTCGCCTCGACGTGGTGGAGGAAGTTCTCGGCGAGCCGCCGGAGCTGCTCGATCCCACTTGTTGCGGCGAGGGCGGGCTCGATCACCTGCTCGTCGAAGAGCGCGCCGGCCGTCTCGATCGTCGCGAGCTGCAGCTCCTCCTTGGAGCCGAAATGGGCGAAGAGGCCGCTCTTGCTCATTCCGACCGCGTCAGCGAGCCGGCTGATCGAGAGACCGCCGATCCCTTCGACGGTGGCGAGCCGGGCGGCTTCCCGCAGGATCGCGTTGCGGCTTCGCTCGCCGTCGCTGCGCCGCCGGCGGGTGGGACGCTCGTCGTCTCGGCGGAGGTGCCCGGCGGCCATCGCTTGACAAGATAGCACGACCGGTCGTATGATCTCGGCTCAATCCAGCACGAACGGTCGTACTGGAACACGTCAAGACGCCGGAGGTACTGCATGACCGTCGCTTTCGACCCCGCCCTCGGCGCCGACCTCGCGGCGCAGGTCTCCGGTCCGGTCCTCGGCCGGGACGACGGCGGCTACGACGAGGCCCGCGCCGTCCACAACGGCCTGATCGATCGCAGGCCGGCCGTGATCGTCCGCTGCCGGGAGGCCGGTGACGTCGTCGCGGCGCTCGCGGCGGCGCGCAAGGGCGGCCTCGAGGTCTCGGTCCGCGGCGGGGGCCACAACGTCGCGGGCCGCGCGGTGACGGATGGAGGCGTGATGATCGATCTCGCCGAGCTGAGGCAGATCACGGTCGACCCGGAGGCGCGCACGGCGCGCGCCGGCGGCGGCGCGACCTGGGCGGAGCTGAACGCCGCCGCGGCCGAGCACGGCCTGGCCGTCACAGGCGGCGCCGTCTCGACGACGGGCATCGGCGGCTACACCCTGGGGGGCGGTCTCGGCTGGCTGATGGCCAAGTTCGGCCTCGCGGCCGACAATCTGCTCGCCGTCGAGCTCGTCACGGCGGACGGCGAGGTGCGCGAGGTCAGCGCCGACGCGCACCCGGATCTCTTCTGGGCGCTCCGCGGCGGCGGCGGCAACTTCGGCGTGGCGACCGCGTTCACCTACCGCCTGCATCCGTTGCAGACGATCGTCGGCGGCCTGATCGCGCACCCGATCGACGCTGCGCCCGACCTGCTGCGCTTCTACCGCGACGCCGTCGCCGATTGCTCCGACGACCTCACCGTGTGGGCTGGGCTCGTGCACGCACCGGACGGCTCCGGCATGAAGCTCGCGGCGCTCGTCGTCTTCCACACGGGCGACGCGGAGACGGCAGAGCGTGACCTCGCGCCGTTCAAGACCTGGGGCTCGCCGCTGATGGTCGAGGTCGGGCAGATGCCGTACCCGGTCATGAACACGATGCTCGACGGTGCGTACCCGGCCGGATCGCTCAACTACTGGCTGTCGAGCTTCACGCGCGGCCTTCCGGACGCGTTGATCGACGTCGCCGTCGAACGGTTCGCGACAGTGCCCTCTCCGATGAGCGCGATCCTGTTCGAGCACTTCCACGGCGCAGTGACGCGCGTCGCTCCGACCGAGATCCCGGTGCCGCACCGCGACGAGGGCTGGAACCTCGTCCTGCCCTCGGTCTGGCTCGACCCGGGCGAGTCGGCCGCGAACGTCACGTGGTCGCGTGACACGTTTGCCGCCATGAGGCCGCACTTCGGAAGCGGGCGCTGGCTGAACTACCTGGGCGACGACCAGGCGGACGATGCGATCCGCGCCGCGTACGGGCCGAACTACGACAGGCTCGTCGAGGTCAAGCGGCGCTACGACCCGCACAACGTCTTCCACCTGAACCACAACATCAAGCCCTGACCGCGCCGGCGCCGCCGCCCGGCTCACTTCGAGTCAGGCGGCCGCGACCGGCAGGATCAGGCGGAACCGGGCACCGTGCGGCTCCGCCGGCTGGTACGTCAGCGAGCCGCCGTGGGCGCGCGCATACGACTGGGCGATCGAGAGCCCGAGCCCGGCACCTTTGCCCGACGACGTGGCGCCGCGCGTGAACCGCTCGAAGAGGCTGCCGACGAACTCCGCGGCGACGCCGCTTCCCCGGTCCTCGATCGTGACCGAGAGCTCGCCGCCGGTGGTCGCGGCGAAGACGTAGAACGGCGGCGCGCCGTGCCGCACCGCGTTTGCGAGCAGGTTCGAGAGGATACGGTCGAACGCCTGCGCGTCGACCATCGCGCGCAGGTCGTGCGGAGCCTCGATCGTGATCTCCCGGCCGCCGTCGACGACGACCTCGACGATCTCCTCGAGCCGCTCGCGGATCGCGAGCTCGGTGGGGGAGATGAGCAGCGAGTCGGCCTCGAGCCGCGACAGGTCGAGCAGGTTCTCGACGAGCTCGAAGAGCCGCTTCGCCTGCTGGCTCAGCATCCGGCGCAACTCGGCCTGCCGCTCCGCCGAGAGCTCGTGCGCGCGCTCGTCGAGCGTCTGCACGGCGCCGTAGATCGCCGCGACCGGGGTGCGCAGCTCGTGCGACGCGAGCGCGGCGAACTGGCTCTTCAACTCGTTGAGACGACGCAGCTCGCCGTGCTCGATCGCACGCTCGAGGAACGCGGCGATCAACGTCCCGAACGTGGTGAGCAAGTCGACCTCGGCCGCGTCGAGCGAGAAGGGCTCGCCACGCTCGTCGCACGTCAGGAACCCGAGGCAGCGGCCGTCGCTGACGAGCGGCACGATCACGAACGAGCCGATTCCGAATTCGCCGGCGATCTCGGCCGGGATCACCCCGGCGCCGTGCGGATCCTCGACGAACACCGCCCGGCTCGTCGCCATCGCATCCCGGAATGCGGTGAACTGGGCGACCGGGAGCGCGGCCGGGAGCGCGCCGAGCTCGGCCGGCGTCAGCCCGTGCGCGGCGAACGGGATCAGCGTCGACGTCTCGGGGATGTAGCGGACGATTCCCACCCGCTCGAACGCGAAGCCGCCGGCGACCGCTGCGCACGCACGCTCGAGCACCGCACGCGCCCGGAACTCCCCTCCGGCCAGCGCGCGTGCGAGAACGTGGAGAGCCTCGAGCTGGATGTGCGGCTTGCCGGCCACGTCAGCGGGGGAAGAGCTTGCGACAGCCGCAGATGCTCACTCTAACCGGTGCTCCTCCGTCACAGGCCGTTCGCGAGCGTGAACGGCAGCCGGAGCGAGCCGCCGTTGCCGGCCAGGTCCAGCGCCTCCACCTCGAGCTCGTAGGCGCCGTCCGGCAGTAGCTGCGTGCTCCAGGTGTGCGCGAGGAAGAAGCGGTAGCGGCCCGGCTCGCCGGCGTGGTTTTGCCGCGTGCCGGGCGCGTAGACCTTGCCGAAGCGCGCCTGCGGGAGCAGGCCCTTCGTGAAGTCGACCGGCGTATGCCAGCGCCGGACGACCGTGCGCCCACGGTGCACGCGCCAGCGGAGCTTCGCGGGCGTCACCGGCAGCCCGTGCCACGGCGCGGGGACGGAGAGCGGCGGCATGTCGTGCGCCTCGGCGACGACGTCGACCGCGCCGGAGACGAGATTCGCCGGCACCGTGCTGCCGTCGCGCACGAAGGCGATCGCGGTCACGCTCGGCCGCGTCGTGTCCGTCCACGGCGTCAACGCCTCGTGCCGGAGGGGGTTGCGGTACTCGTTCCCGTCTCGTTCCGCGAAATGCACGTGCAGCCACGGCGCCTCGACATGGCCGAGCAGTTGATGCTGCGCGACCTGCTCGCGATGCCGCACCGCGGGCACGACGTGCCAGTAGCCGAATGCACGATCGCCGGCTGCGACCGAGACGGCGCGCGCATCCTCGAGGTGCACCGTCCCCGGTGCGACTGCGTAGACCGGCGTGCCGTTCGGCGCCGAGATGTCGATCCCGAAATGGAACGACTTCGTCGGCCCGGAGATCCGCGGATCGTTGAAGTAGGCGCGCACGGGGTGTGCACGGTCGAACGGCTTCAACGGCCACGGGTAGGCCACGGTGGCAATCTACGCGCTGACGTGAGGAAGCGAGTTGAACTCGCCGCAGCGAACGTGGAAACTCCCGAGAGCAAGCGAGGTCGAAACCGCTCGACAGAGGGAGAGAGTCATGCGGAAGCTCTTGATACTGGCGGCGATGCTCGGGCTGACGGCCGTCGTGATGGTCGCGGCGCCGGCTGCGGGCGCCTACGGAAACACCGCGGTCTACCAGATCACGTTCTCGCTCAACTGCACGAGCGTCGTTCCGGGCGCCTGCGACCAGTTCGGCGGCCCGGGCGGCGTCTGGGGCTGGATCGAGCTCGACGCCGGCGGCACGGGCGATATGACGCTCACGATCTGCGGCCACAGCATCGGTGGCGGCGGTGGTGGAGCGGGCCATCTCAACGCGGAGATCACCGACTGGTCGGCGCCTTTGCACGGGCTCATCTCGATCAGCGGCGACGGGCTGCCGCCGTTCGTCGCGGGAACCGGGCTCGAGATCCCCTCGGATCCCGGCCACTACAGCATGCATCCCTTCCCGGGCCTGGCGGCGGAGATCACCGTCGTCAAGATCCCGGGCCGGTAGATCCACGCGGGAGAGGCGGCCGCGACGGGCGGCCGCCTCTCCTAC
>OEMB01000079.1_pt1 | contig 10041 bp, 10 predicted proteins | sample 1503471 | NCBI WGS metagenome assembly OEMB01 (sample SAMEA104379601, study PRJEB20068) | metagenome | biome: 1000743; feature: 77; material: 1998 | place: USA | collected 2012 | depth 2.5 m
CCTCGTAGCAGTGCGCGCCCGGCAGCGTCGCGTAGCCGGCGAGATCTGCGCCGCAGTGCGCGTATGCGACGACGACCTCCTCGCCGCCGGCGGCTTCTGCAACGGCGGCGCGGATCCGCTCGGGCCGGTTGTGCAGCTCCGGCGGCACCGGCCGCACCTCGACGTCCCAGCCGCGCCGCGCGGCGATCTTCTTGACGTGCAGCGCCAGCGCGCCGCAGGAGACGACGACCGTGCTCATGCGCCACCCCTCGCAACCTGGTTGCAACCTGGTTGCCGGTTCGGCGGTCGCAACGCGCTCACTCGGGGAACCTGAGCTGGTCGATGAACAGGTCGTTGAAGTCGGTGCGCCCGGAGAGCTCCACGTACTCGACCTCCTCGAGGATCGCGTGCGCGGCGGCGCGCTCCGTGACCGAGAGCGCTGCGATCTTCGCGCCCTCGCCGGCCACGTTCCCCGCCGAGACGATACGGACGAGCGGCAGCTTCGGCACGAGGCCGATCTTCACCGCGCTCGCCGCGCTCAGGTACGAGCCGAACGAGCCGCCGAGCAGCACCTGCGAGATGTCCGCCGGCTCGACGCCGAGATCCTTGCAGAGGATCGTCCAGCCGGTCGCGATCGAGGCCTTCGCGAACTGGAGCTCCCGTACGTCGCGCTGTGAGAGGAAGACGTCGTCGCTCAGGTAGAAGACGTTCTCCTCCCCCAGCTTGCCGAGCCGCTCCGAGGTGCCGAGGACGAAGCGGCCGGACTGGTCGAGGATCCCCGCGCCGACGAGCTCGGCGACGGCGTCGACGAGCCCCGAGCCGCAGAGGCCGACCGGGGCTACGTCGCCGATCACGGTCAGCTCGACCTCGCCGTCGACGATCTTCACACCCTCGATCGCGCCGTCCGCGGCGCGCATGCCGCAGCGGATCTGCGCCGCCTCGAAGGCGGGCCCGGCGGGCGCCGCCGTGGCGAGCGTCTTCGCCGAGGAGCCGAGCACGATCTCGGAGTTCGTGCCGACGTCGATGAAGAGGCGCACGCGCCGGTCGAGCGTGATGCCCGTCGCAAGGATGCCGGCGACGATGTCGGGTCCGACATAGGCACCGAGCGCCGGGAACATCACGGCGGGCGCGCGCGGATGGACGCGGACGCCGAAGTCGGCGGCCGTCGCAGCCGGCATCCGCCGTGCGACGACGGTGAACGGCGCCATCGAGAGAGGCTCCGGATCGATGCCGAGTGCGATCTGGATCATCGTCATGTTGCCGGCAACGACGACCTCGTACACCTCTGCCGGATCGACCCCCGCTTCGGCGCACACCTCGTCGGTCAGCTGCTGGAGCGTCTCGTGCGCGTGCGTCTGCAGCATGCCGAGCGCACCCTCGTCCATCATGATCGCGGAGATCCGCGAGATCACATCCGCTCCGAACGGTTGCTGCGAGTTGAGGATCGACCGCACCGCCTGGGGCTGGCCGGTCTCGAGGTCGAGGAGCGTCGCGACGACGGTCGTCGTGCCGAGGTCGAAGGCGATCGCGTGGCGGCGGCCGCTCGTGTCGCCCGGTTCGACGTCGATCAGGAGATCGTCGGCGAGCACCGCGGTCACCTTCCAGTTCGCGCGCCGGAGCGTACCGCCGAGCGCGCGCACGATCTCGAGCGGCACGCGCGGCTCCACGTCGTCCATGGCCGCGAGCAGCCGCTCGAGGTCCGAGGTCTGGTCTTCGAGCGTCGCCTCGTCGAGCTCGACGTAGCGCTTCTGCACCGCGGGGCGCAGGATCACGTGCCGCCCGACTCCGACGAGCGCCGCCTTCGGCCGGGTCTGGAGCGGCGGCACCTCGATCGTCAGGTCCTCCTGCACGGCGGCCCGACACGCGAGGCGCCAACCGTTCTTCAGCTCCTCGGTCGAGAACGCCCGCGGGTCGACGGCGCTGAGCGGCGCGTTGCCGGCGACGACCTTGACCTTGCACTTCTTGCAGGTCCCGTGGCCGCCGCACGTCGAGTCGATCGCGATCCCGTTCCAGCTCGCCGCGTCGAAGATCGTCGTCCCGGCGAGCACGCGCGCCTCCTTGACGGCATGGTCCTCGCCGACCTGGAGGAAGCGCATCCGCACCCGCTCCGGATGCGGCGGCTCGGGGATGTCCTCGAGCGCGCTCACGAGGCGGTCGCAGCCTGCTTCTCGCGGTACATGCGGATCCAGGTCGCGCCCCACTCGTCCCGGCCGAGCAGGAAGTCGGTGGCGCGCACCGCCTCGACCATCTCGGGGCGCCGGGAGTCCATGATCGCGCTCGTCAGGCCGTGGCTCTGCGCGACCGCGAGGAATGCGGCGCCGAGCGTGTGGCGTCCCGGCAGGCCGAACGACGTGTTCCCGGCGCCGCACGTCGTGTTGACGCCGAGCTCGTCGCGAAGCAGGTGCAGGGTCTCGACGAAGAGCGTCACCGCGCGCGGCTCGGCGCCGACCGGCATCGCGAGCGGGTCGATGATCACGTCCTCGGGCGGGATGCCGTGGTCGCCGGCGACGGAGACGATCTTCTTCGCGACCTCGAGGCGGCGCTCGGGCTCCATCGGGATGTCCTCCGCGTTCGCGAGGCCGATCACGGCGGCGCCGTGTCTCGCGACGATCGGCAGGATCGCCTCCAGCCGCTCGTCCTCGCCCGTGACGGAGTTGACGAGCGCCTTTCCCTCGTAGGCGGCGAGGCCCGCCTCGAGCGCCTCGATCACCGACGAGTCGATGCAGAGCGGCACGTCCGTGAGCCCCTGCACGAGCGGGATCGCCTGCGCCATCAGCCCGACCTCGTCCGCGAGGGGATCGCCGACGTTGACGTCGAGCATGTTCGCGCCGCCGGCGACCTGCTGCGCGACGTCCGTCTCGAGCTGCGACAGGTCACCGGCCTGGAGCTGCGCCTGGAACGCCTTGCGTCCCGTGGGGTTGATCCGCTCGCCGATCACGCAGAACGGCTGCTCGGGACCGATCAGGACGGTGCTAGACCGCGACTGGACGACGGTATCCACTCGTCTCCCTTTCGACTCGGGTGGGGATCTGCAGCCGCTCGCAGAGCCGGGCGATGCCGGCCTCGCGGCGGAAGCTGATCAGGTGCAGTCCGGCGGTTCCCGGCAGCGCGCGCGCCTGCTCCGCGAGCTCGCACGCGACCGCGAAGCACTCCTGCTCCGGGTCGGCCGCGCGCTCGCAGCGCTCGATCAGCGCCGGCGGCACGCTGATCCCGGGCACCTTCTCGTCGATGTAGCGCAGCGCGCGCGGCGAGCGCACGAGGCAGATCGAGGGAATCAGCGCGACCTGTTCGGCAAGTCCGGAGGCGACGGCCTCGGCCATGAACGCCGCGAGGCGGTCCGGCTCGAAGCTGACCTGCAGCTGGAGAAATCGGGCTCCGACGCGGGCCTTCTTGAGGGAGCGGTCGACGCGGTAGTCGTACGGCGGCGCGCCCGGGTTCTCGACGGCGCCGAGGAAGAGGTGCGGCGCGGGCTCGAGCGCGCGGCCGGAGAGATACGTGCCGCGCGCCATCGAGGCGCCGAGTGCGAGCAGCTGGATCGAGTCGAGGTCGAAGACGCGCCGCGCCTCGGGCTCGTCGCCGGCGGTGACGTCGTCGCCGGTCAGGCAGCAGATGTTCTCGATCCCGTGCAGCGCCGCCCCTGCAATCTCGGCCTCGAGGGCGAGGCGGTTCCGGTCGCGGCACGTGAGCTGCATCACCGGCTCCATGCCGAGCTCCTTGAGCGCGATCGCAACCGCGAGCGGAGACGCGTGGGCGTGCGCCGACGTGTTGTCGGTCGCGTTGACGGCGTCGACCCAGTCCTCGTACGGCGCGAAGCGCTCGCGAACCGCGTCGAGGCCGCCCGCGTTCACGGTGAGGAGCTCGGCCGTGACGACGAAGCGCCCCGCCCCGATCGCCTCCTCAAGCCGGGACACGCCACCCTTTCGGCGTCAGCCTGTCGCGTTTCGTGAAGAAGTTCCGCCACGAGGAGGTGCCCCAGAGGCGGTTGTCGACCGGCGGTCTGAGGTCGTCGATCTCGTGGGCCCACGGCGTCCTGGGGGCGCGCTCGACCGCCTTCACCCAGACGCAGCGCATCTCGGGCTTGACCTCGCACGTCCCGTCGGGCCGAACTCCGCCGCAGGGGCCGTTGCGAAGCGTCTTGGGACAGTTCATCGGGCAGGTCATCCCCGTCGAGTGCAGCACGCACTGGCCGCACATCTGGCAGCCCCAGATGGGCTTCTTGACCGCGTACTCGAGCGCGGCGAGGGCGCCGTGCGGGCCGGCCATCAGGCGGGAACCGCGGAGCGTTTCTTCTCGATCAGGTCCTTCGCGAGCCGGACGGCCGTCGACGCGTCGGCCGCGTAGCCGTCCGCTCCGACCGCATCGGCGTACTCCTGCGTGACCGGGGCGCCGCCGACCATGACGATCACGTCGTCGCGGATCCCGGCCTTCTGGAGCGCGTTGATGTTCGCCTTGAACATCGGCATCGTCGTCGTCAGGAACGCCGAGAAGCCGACGATGTCGGGCTGGTGCTCGTTGATCGCCTCGACGAACACCTCGGGCGCCACGTTGACGCCCAGGTCGTGAACGGTGAAGCCGGCGCCCTCGAGCATGATGTTGACGAGGTTCTTGCCGATGTCGTGCACGTCGCCCTTGACGGTGCCCATCACGTACGTGCCGACCTGGCGGGCGCCGGTCTCCGCCAGCAGCGGGCGCAGGATGTCGAGCGCGCCCTGCATGGCGCGCGCCGCGATCAGCATCTCGGGGACGAAGAAGTCGCCGCGCTCGAAGCGCGCGCCGACCTCTTCGAGCGAGGGGATCAGCGCGTCGTACAGCATCGACTCGGGGTCGAGACCGTCCTCGACACCCTGATTCGTGAGGTCCTTCACCTCCGGGGCGTTTCCGATCAGCGTGTTGTCGTACAGGCCTTTGAGGATCTCCTCGTGGGTCATGCGGCACCTCGGGTGTGGTCGCGGTGGCCGAGCCGCTCCGCCAGCGTGTTCGCTTCCTCGATCAGAAGCGGCGCAAGCTGCGCGATGCGTTCGGGGGTCAGTCGGGCGGAGGGCCCGGAGATCGAAAGTGCAGCGAATGCCTCTCCTCGCGGCCCGAGCACGGGCGCCGCAAGCGCGCTGAGCCCGAGCTCGAGCTCGTCGATCGAGGTCGCGAACCCGCGCGCGCGGACGTGCGCGAGCTTCCTCGGCGGCGACGCGCCGTAGGCGAGGAAGACCTTCCCGTTCGCCGCGTGCTCGAACGGGACCTTGCGCCCGACCCAGTCCGTGACGCCGACGAAGTGCGCGGTGTCCTCTTGCGCGAGGTGCTCGACGCCGTCGCTGCCGGCCACGGCGAGGTTGATCGTCTCGCCGCTCGCGTCGGCGAGCCGGCGAAGGCTCGGCGCGGCGAGCTCGACGAGCGTCGCCGAGACGTCCCGGTTCGCGTAGCGGAGGAGGACGGGGCCCGCGGTCAGGCGGCCGCGCTCGCCGAGCCGCTGCACGAGGCCCTGCCGCTCGAGAGCGCCGACAAGCCGCGAGGTCGTGCTCTTCGGCAGGCCGGCCCGAACTGCGAGCTCGCCCACGGAGGGCGGCTGCACGGACTCGACGACGCGCACCAGTAGCTGCGCCGCGCGATCGATCGCCTGGGTCCCCGTCTCGGCCATCTCACATTGTGGAACGGCTGTTCCAGACGCATCTTGCCGGTCCCCACCGCCCCCGTCAAATCGCCGGCCGCCAGAGCACGTGCAGCGTCGGCGGCTTGCGGAAGACGAGCCCGCGCGGCGCCGAGGGCCGGTCGGGATCGAGCCGGAGGCCCGGGAGCCGGTCGAACAGCCGCTCGACGGCGGTGTGCGCTTCGAGTCGCGCGAGGTGCATGCCGATGCAGACGTGCGGCCCGTGCGCGAACGCGATCTGGTGGCGCGCGTTCTCGCGCCGCACGTCGAAGCGGTCCGGATCGGGGAAGAACGCCGGGTCGCGGTTCGCTCCCGCGAGCGAGATCTCGACGAAGTCGCCCGCTCGGATCTCGGCGCCGGCGAGCTCGACGTCGCGCGTCGCGTACCGGTCGATCACGGCGGCGGCAGGCTCGAGGCGAAGCGACTCCTCGACCGCGTTCGCGTAGAGGTCGCCCTCGACAGGGCCGCCGACGTATGTGAGGAGATGCCAGACGAGGTTCGCGATCATCGCCTCGGTCGTCTCGATGCCGCCGAACATCATCACCGCCGCATTCGAGACGACCTCGGCGGAGCTCAGCTGCGCAGCCGGGCCGAGGGCGGGCTCGACCGTGTCGCGGAGCGACTCGAATGCCGCGGCGCCGGCGTCGCTGGGCTGCCTGCCTGCCGCGACGCCCGTCACCGACGCGACGATCGCGTCGTACCACCCGAGCATCGTGCCGGCGTCCGCGGTCTCGAGCCCGAGCAGCTGCGCGACGACGCGCGCGGCGAGCGGGCCGGCGAAGCTCCGGCGCAGCTCACTGCGGCCGTCTGCCTCGAAGCCGTCGATCAGGGCATCCACCTCCGACTCGACGAGCGGCGCGAACCGCCTGCGCACCTCGGCGAGCCGAAGCGGTTCCGCGAACGGATCGCGGTGCCGCGCGTGCTCGGGGCCGTCCCGGGTCAGCATGCTCGGGCCGACGACGCGCCCCGTCGAGAAGCGCGGGTCGTCGACGGTGAAGGTCTCGGCGTCGCGCATCACGCGGAGCGCCGCGTCCCGGCCGGTCACGAGCCAGCCGTTCAGCACCGGCACCCAGGCAATCGGGCGCAGCGCCGCGAGCACCGGATGCGGGTCCGCCTCGAGCTGCTCGAGCGTGATCTCGGCCGTCACACGGTGGATTCTGCTGGGTGCCGGCAGCAGCCCGCCGACACCCAGGCTCGATCGGGCTAGGCGCTCGCGAGAGCGGCGAGGTTCTCGGCGACGACGGCCACCGTCTTCGTGTACTCCTCGGTCGGGCTGAACTCGACCGTCTCCGTCCCGGCCTCGATCACGGGAATGTGGCCCGGGGGCGCGTAATACGCGTCGCCCGCCTCGTAGACCTCATCCCGGTCGGCATACCGGAACGTGACCCGGCCGGCGATCACGTAGCCCCAGTGCGGGCTCTGGCAGCGGTCGTCGGGCAGGCCCTTGAAGAGCGGCGTCGCGTCGGCATCCTCACGGAAATGCTCGAAGCCGACCGTGTACGCGTCGAGCTCGCCGTAGTGGCCGACCATCGGCCCGAGATCCTCGACCTGCGGCGCTGTCGCCTTGGAGACCTTGGACATTGCTCCCTCCTCCTTCTAGACACCGCGTCTGGACACCGTGTCCAGCCGATTCCGGCGTGAGCATAGCCGGTTCTTGACACGTTGTCTAGACTTCGTGTCCATGTACGTCTCACGACGTCCCCGAAAGTCGCAGGAAACGCGCGACCGCATCATCGGCGCCGTCCGCGACCTGCTCGCGGAGGGCGCGTTTCACGAGTCGACCGTCGACGAGGTGGCGAGACGGGCCGGCGTCTCACGGGCGACGCTGTACCAGCATTTCGGAACGCGCCTCGGGCTCGTGGACGCGATGTGCGAGGCGTTCGACGAGAACCCGGCGTTGATCGCATTGAGAGAGGCGGACGGCCTCGACGACTTCGTCGCACGCGTCGTCGAGTTCTGGGCCGCCGAGGAGAAGGTGCTCGTCCAGCTCTACGGCGCCGCGAGCGTCGACCCGGCGGCGAGCGACCTCGTCGTCCGCCAGCGGCGCGACCGCCACGCCGAGCTTCGCCGCCTGCTCCGCGGCCTCGGCGTCGACGAACGCCGCGCGTTCGCCGCGCTCTCGGTTCTCACGAGCTTCGAGACGTTCGAGGAGTTGCGGCGCCACGCCGGGCTGCCGCTCCGCGAGGTCACCCGGACGATTCAGGAAGCGGCGCGTCTGCTGCTGAAGTGAGCGACTCGGCGAGAAGGGTCGAGACGTCGGCGACGCGCAGCTCGGAGCCGGTCTCGCGGACGCCGTCGTCGAGCATCACGGTGCAGAACGGGCAGGCGACCGCGAGTGTCTCGGCGCCCGTGCCGATCGCCTCGCGCGCCCGCTCGACGTTGATCTGCTTGCCCTTCTCCTCCATCCACATGTGGGCGCCGCCCGCGCCGCAGCAGAACGTCTTCTTGCCGCTCCGCTTCATCTCCACGGGCCGGCCCACCGCCGCGACGAGCTCGCGCGGCTCCATGCGGACGTCGTTGTGCCGCGCCAGGTAGCACGAGTCGTGGTAGGTGATCGGCTTCGCGCCGGGCTTCGGCTCGAGCCTCCCGTCGCGCACGAGCTCGGCGAGCAGCTCCGTGTGGTGCACGACCTCGTAGTCGCCGCCGAAGTCGCCGTATTCGTTCGCGAGCGTGTTGAAGCAGTGCGGGCAGCTCGCGACGATCTTCCGGACCCGCTGCTCCTTCAGGGTGGCGACGTTCTGCGCCGCATACGCCTGGAAGACGTACTCGTTCCCCATCCGCCGCGCCGGATCGCCCGTGCAGGCCTCGCGGGGGCCGAGGATCGCGAAGTCGACGCCCGCCCTCTGCAGCAGCTTCGCGGTCGACTCGGCGCTCTTCTTCGCGCGCTCGTCGAACGACGCCGCGCAGCCGACCCAGTACAGGTACTCGGGCGCCTGGTCACCCGGCTCGAGGACGCGCACCCCGAGTGACTCTGCCCACGCCGCCCGCTCGGTCTGCGGCTTCCCCCACGGGTTGCCGGCGCGCTCGACGTCGCGCAGCATCGGTTCCGCCTCGGCCGGGAACTGCGAGTCGACCATCACCCGGCTCCGCCTCAGGTCGACGATGTGGTCGATGTGCTCGATCGACACGGGGCAGGCCTCGACGCACGCCCCGCAGGTCACGCAGTCCCAGATCATCTGCTCCGGCACCCCGTTGCCGAGGATCGGCTCGCCGCTCTGCGCGAGCACCTGGTCGCGCACGCCCATGATCAGCAGCTTCGGCGAGAGGACCTTGCCGGTCGCCCAGGCGGGGCACGCGTCCTGGCAGCGGCCGCACTCCGTGCACGAGAAGCCGTCCATGACCTCCTTCTTCGTCAGGTCGAAGATCGTGGCGACGCCGAAGCGCAGCTCGTCGTCCGGCACGTCGAAGCGAAGCGGCTCGAGCCGGCCCGGCCGGCTCGTCCGCGCCATCCACACGTTGATCGCCGCCGTCGCGATGTGCAGGTGCTTCGAATGGGGCAGGTAGCGCAGGAAGCCGAGCACGAACGCAAGGTGCGCCCACACGAACACGCGCTCCTCGAGGCCGTGGCTCGGGAACGCCTTCGCGAGCGCGGCCGAGAGCGGGCCGACGTGGTCGTTCAGGCCGGCCGCGTGCGCTGCCGCGTGCCAGCAGAGGAGCGTCGCGACGACGCCCGCGATCATCAGGAGGATGAAGTCCGCTTCGCCGCGATGCGATCCCTGGAAGCGAGCCGGCCGCACGGCCTTGCGGATGAAGACGGCGGAGGCGACTCCGGCGAGCACGAGGACGACGAACAGGTCGACCATCCACCCGAACCACGTCTGGCGCCCGAGCCACGGCAGCTCGGCGTGCTTGTCGACCGCCGCGATCATCGCCATCAGGATCGTCGGCAGGAGCACAAGAAAGCCCCAGAAGACGAACGCGTGCGCGAGCCCCGGCACGAGCCGCTGCAGCAGCTTGCGCTGGCCCAGGACGATCTCGACCTCGTTACGAACCCGCCGCGGGACGTCCACGGCGCGGTCGTTCGGCTTCGCGCGCCGCACCTGCTCCGTGAGGAACTTGGCGCGACGCCAGGCGCTGCTTCCCGCGACGAGGACGAGCAGCCCGAGAACGACGGCGCCTATGAGCCGCGCACCCTTCGCAGCTCGGCGCTGATCGCAGGCACGATCTCGTGCAGGTCGCCGATCACGGCGTAGTCGGCACTCGCGAAGATCGGCGCCTCGGGATCGGAGTTGATCGCCAGGATCTTCTTCGCGCCCTTCGCGCCCGCGATGTGCTGCGTCGCGCCGCTGATCCCGCATGCGACGTAGAGGTCGGCGGAGATCTTCGTGCCCGTCTGGCCGACCTGGTCGGTGTGCGGCCGCCAGCCGGCCGACGTGACGACGCGCGAGCAACCGACGGCGCCGCCGAGCAGGCCGGCGAGCTCC
>OEMB01000535.1_pt4 | contig 9994 bp, 11 predicted proteins | sample 1503471 | NCBI WGS metagenome assembly OEMB01 (sample SAMEA104379601, study PRJEB20068) | metagenome | biome: 1000743; feature: 77; material: 1998 | place: USA | collected 2012 | depth 2.5 m
AGCGTCGCCTCGGCGATCACCGTCTTGCCGTGGCCCGACTGGAAGAACTCGAACGACGGCTTCTTGTCGCCGCCCATGTTCGCCTCGAGGAGCGCACGCTCGACCGGCACCGGCGCGTTCGGGAGCACATAGGCCATGTTCAGCGCGTAGGCGTTCCGCGTCATCATGTTCGGCCCGACGGCGTCGCCTGTCGTCCAGCGCCACAGCACGTGGCACATCGGCCCCACGACGTGCGTCTTCGCCTCGCGCAGCACGGCGTAGCGCGAGAGCTCCGGCAGGTCGGAGCCGCGCAGGAACTCACGCATCTCCGCGACCCGGCCGCCGATCCACTGCGCCAGCGTCAGGGCGTCATCCACGTCTCGGCACACGAAGCAGGAGGCCCGGGTGATCCGGTCGGCGAGCACGTACGTGCGGAAGCCGCCCGAGAGCTCGGCCGCCTTCGCGCCGCGCTGGAGCGACGCCGTCAAGCCGCCCTCGCTGTGGGCGAGCGGCACCGTCACCTGCTCGTCGGTGCGGGCGCTCTCGACGACCTCGCCGTCGTCCGAGAGCTCGTACTCGCCGAGCGAGACGCGGAGCTGTGCGACCGAGACCGGCAGGACAGCCGTGCCGGTCACGGACTCCGCGGCAGCGGCGTACGGCGCGAGGTCGGCCGCCGTCACGGAGCCGTCGAGGCCGAGCGCCTCGCGGCGGGCGTCGATCGACGCCGGGTCGTTCTTCCGGGGCAGGCGGTCCGCCACGGGGTCATTGTGGCGTAACCTCACGCCGATGCCCGCGCAGCTGATCGACGGGAAGGCTCTTGCGGCCAAGGTCCGCGAGGAGGTGGCGGCCGAGGTCGAAGAGCTCGGCGACGTCGGCCTGACCACGGTCCTCGTCGGCGACGACCCCGCCTCGCACGTCTACATCACCGGCAAGCAGAAGGCGGCGACGGCAGTCGGGATCCGCGCGAACGACCTGCGGCTTCCCGGCGACATCCCGCAGGAGGAGCTGCTCGAGCTGATCGCGGAGCTGAACGCGGACGACTCGGTCGACGGCCTGCTCGTGCAGCTGCCGCTGCCCGGCCACCTCGACGAGACGAAGACGATCGAGGCGATCGATCCCGCCAAGGACATCGACGGCCTTCATCCGGTGAACGCGGGCAGCCTCTACCTCGGCCGGCCGCGCCTCGTGCCGGCGACCCCGCTCGGGATCATGCGCATGCTCGCCGAGCACCGGGTCGAGCCGAAGGGTGCCCGGGCCGTCGTCGTCGGACGGTCGAACATCGTCGGCAAGCCGATCGCACACCTCCTGCTCCAGGCACATGCGACCGTGACGATCTGCCACTCCCGCACCGTCGACCTGCAGCGCCACACGCTCGACGCGGACATCCTCGTGGCGGCGGTCGGCTCGCTGCACGTCGTCGCCGCCGACATGGTGAAGGCCGGCTCGACCGTGATCGACGTGGGGATGAACCGCACCGAGGAGGGCCTCTTCGGCGACGTCGACCCGGGCGCCGCCGAGCGCGCCGCGTACCTGACGCCGGTGCCGGGCGGGGTGGGGCCGATGACGATCGCGATGGTCCTGAAGAACACGGTCACGGCGGCTCGAGCCCGCCGGGGGCTTGTGTCGAGGGCAACCTGAGCTAACATTCCGCCCGATTCACATCGGTCGGCGGCTCGGTGCCCGAGTCGTCGGAGTTTGTGTTGTTAGGAGGAACAAGTGGCAGAGGGCACCGTTAAGTGGTTCTCGAACGAGAAGGGCTTCGGCTTCATCGAGCGCGAGGGCGGCGACGACGTCTTCGTGCACTTCTCGGCGATCGGCATGGAGGGTTACAAGTCGCTGACCGAGGGCCAGCGCGTGTCATTCGAGGTTGTGCAGGGCCCGAAGGGCGCGCAGGCCGCGAACGTCCAGGCGATCTAGAGAACTGTCGGACCCGTGTGCGATGAGGCCCCCGACAGGGGGCCTCATCGCTTTCTGGAAGGATTTTCGACCACGATGGCAATCGACCGCGAACAGCTGCTCCACGTCGCGCGACTCGCGCGCCTCGAGCTCCACGAGGAGGAGGTCGACCGGCTCGGCGCGCAGCTGAACGACATCCTCGGCGCGGTGTCCAAGGTCGCCGAGCTCGACCTCTCGGACGTGCCGCCGACCTCCCACCCCCTCGACGTCGTCAACGTCTGGGCGGCCGACGAGCCCCGTGCCTCGCTGCCGGTGGAGGAGGCGCTCGCAAACGCGCCCGAGCGCGAGGGGGCCTACTTCAAGGTTCCGCCGGGGGGATCGTGATGATCGACACCCTGCGACTGACGGCGGAGGAGGCGGCGCGGCTCGTCGAGGCGAAGGAGATCTCCGGTGCCGAGCTCTACGCGGCCTACCGGGCGGCGATCGACGAGCGCGATCCCGAGCTCCACTGCTACCTGCACGTCTGCGACGACGAGGGCGGCGAGGGCCTGCCGATCGCGCTCAAGGACGTGATCGGCACGAAGGGCATCCCGACGACGGCCGGCTCGAAGATCCTCGAGGGCTACGTGCCGGTGTACGACTCGACCGTCGCGTCGCGCTGCCGGGCGAGCGGCCTGCGGATCCTCGGCAAGACGAACACCGACGAGTTCGCGATGGGCTCGTCGACCGAGAACTCGGCGTTCGGGCCGACGAAGAACCCCTGGGACCCGTCGCGGGTCCCGGGCGGCTCGGGCGGCGGCTCGGCGGCCGCCGTCGCCGCGGGGCTCGCGCCCTGGGCGCTCGGGTCGGACACCGGCGGCTCGATCAAGCAGCCCGCCGCGCTCTGCGGGAACGTCGGCCTGCGCCCGACCTACGGCACCGTGTCGCGCTACGGGGTCGTCGCGTTCGCGTCGAGTCTCGACCAGGTGGGCCCGGTGGCGCGGAACGTCCGCGACTGCGCGCTCCTCTACTCGATCATCGCCGGCCGGGACCCGTGCGACTCGACGACGGTCGAGCTCCCGGCGGCGGTGGAGCTGCCGGACGGAGACTCGCTCGCCGGCGTGCGCGTCGGCGTGCCGAGGGAGTTCAACGAGCACGAAGCGATCGAGCCGGGCGTCCGCGAGGCGGTGCAGCGGGCGATCGAGCTCTGCCGGGAGCTCGGCGCCGACGTGGGGGAGTGCTCGCTGCCGCACTCGGTCGAGTACGGGATGCCCTGCTATTACCTGATCGCGCCTGCGGAGGCCTCGTCCAACCTGGCGCGGTACGACGGCGTCCGCTTCGGCTACCGCTCGCCGGCCGGGAGAGACCGGCTCGAGATGTACGAGCGGACGCGCGACGAGGGTTTCGGCGACGAGCCGAAGCGCCGCATCATGGTCGGGACGTATGCGCTGTCGGCGGGCTACTACGACGCGTACTACGGCCAGGCGCAGAAGGTGCGGACCGTGCTGATCCGCGAGCACGCGGCGGCCTTCGAGCGGTTCGACGTGCTCGTCTCGCCGACGTCGCCGACCGTCGCGTTCGAGTTCGGCGCGAGGACGGCGAACCCGCTCGCGATGTACCTGAGCGACCTGCTCACGATCCCGTCGTGCATGGCCGGCCTGCCGGGCCTCAACGTCCCGTGCGGCCTCTCCGCCGGCCTGCCGGTGGGCCTCCAGCTGATCGGCCCGCAGTTCTCCGAGAACACGCTCTTCCGTATCGGCTACGCGCTCGAGCAGGCGATCGGCTTCGACCCGGTGCCGGGGAGGCTCGCGTCGTGACGATGCGGTTCGAGGATCCTGCGGCGGATTTCATCCCGGCGGTCGTGCGGGTCTTCGGGACGGAGCCGCGTGTGCTCGACGGCTCGCGGGCCGTGCTCGTCGGCGACCTGAAGCTCCAGCTCGAGGCCGGCGAGCGCGAGCTCTGGCTGATCGAGCGGCACGGGGTGCTCGAGCACCGCCTCGCGATGGTCGAGGTGCGCGAGGACATCGAGGCTGCCGTGCGCGAGGCCAAGGAGAAGCTCGATGGCTGACTGGGAGCCCGTCGTCGGCCTCGAGGTGCACGTGCACCTGAAGACGCGGACGAAGATGTTCTGCCGCTGCGAGCTCGAATACGGGGCGCCCGAGAACACGCGGACGTGCCCGATCTGCCTCGCGCACCCGGGTGCGCTGCCGGTGGCGAACGGCCGGGCGATCGAGCACACGATCACGCTCGGGCTCGCGCTCGGCTGCGAGATCTCCCCGCACGCGATCTTCGCGCGGAAGAACTACTTCTACCCGGACCTGCCGAAGGGGTACCAGATCAGCCAGTACGAGGCGCCCCTGTGCGGGCCGGGCGCGTTCGCCGTCCCGACCGCGACGGGGGACGAGGTCGTCGGCATCGTCCGCGCCCACCTCGAGGAGGACGCCGCCAAGACGGTGCACGCCGGCGGCTCGACCGGGCGCAGCGTCGGCGCGTCGACGTCGCTCGTCGACTTCAACCGCGGCGGCACGCCGCTGCTCGAGATCGTCACCGAGCCGGACATCCGCTCGGCCGACGAGGCGGATCGTTTCCTCCGCCTGCTCAGGCAGACGATCGTCGAGCTCGGCGTCTCCGACGCGGAGATGGAGAAGGGCACGCTGCGCGCCGACGTCAACGTGTCGGTGCGCGAGCTCGGCGAGCAGGGCTACCGGCCGCGCTGGGAGCTGAAGAACATGAACTCGTTCACGTTCATCAGGCGCGGCATCGACGCCGCGATTCGCGAGCAGATCGCCGCGTACGAGCGCGGCGAGCAGGTCGCGCAGTCGACCTACGACTACGACCCGGACACAGACCGCCTCACCGTGCACCGCTCGAAGGAGGAGGCGGACGACTACCGCTACTTCCCGGAGCCCGACCTCGTGCCGGTCGAGCCGCCGCCGGAGCTCGTCGAGCGGCTGCGCGGCGTGATCGGCGAGCTGCCGGCCGCCCGCATCCGGCGGCTCGAGGCAGAGGTCGGCTTCGACCTCGCGAACGAGCTCGTCGCGACCGGCAACGAGGGCAAGGCGGAGCAGCTCGCGGCCGAGGGCGTCGAGTGGCGCACGGCCGCGAACGTCGCGATGAACCAGCCGGACTTCCTCGCCGAGAATGCCCCGGCGCTCGCAAAGATCCTGCAGGCAAATGTGACGCGCGACGCGCTGCACGCGGCGTTCGCCGCGAGCGCGACCTCGATCATCTCGGCGGACGAGTACCTCGGGCAGACGGCGGTCAGCGACGAGTCCGCCCTCGGGCCGGCGATCGAGGCGGTGATCGCCGCGAGCCCACAGCAGGTCGAGGCCTACCGCGGCGGCAAGGAGGGCGTGCTCGGCTTCCTGGTCGGACAGGTGATGAAGGAGACACGCGGGACGGCCGACCCGAAGGTCGTCAACCGGCTGCTTCGGGAGAAGCTGCGGCAGTCGTGAGCTCGTCGAGCCGAGGCGCGCTGCGGATCGACGAGCTGAAACTGCCGAGCACGGCCGCCGTGAGCGTCACGCCCATCAGGACGCCGATCGTCTCACGCGGGGAGACCGCGCTGAGGAACAGCCCGGCCGCCAGCGGGCCGAGCGGCACGACGAGCGCGCGCACGGTGTTCGAGGTGGACATCACGCGTCCGAGCAGCCGGTCCGGGATGAGCGCGTACGAGTAGGCGGCGACGGCGGAGTCCGTGTTCGGGAAGCAGAACGCCTGCGAGGCGAAGGCGACGGCGAGCACGTACACGTTCGGCCAGATCAGGAACGACGCGTAGCCCACGGCTGCCCAGAACTCCGAGAGCAGGATCGCGCGGAGCGACAGCACGCGTCGGAAGAGCGGCGACGCGAGCGAGCCGAGGAGCGTCGTCGCGCCGGTGAGCGCCACGAACCCGCCGATCGTCGCGCTCGAGAGCCCGTCGCGCTTGGCCAGCACGATGAGGGCGAGCTGGGTCCCCGAGACGGCGAAGTTGCTGACCGCGATCATCAGCATCGTCGTCCGCAGGAACGGCACGCCGGCGAGGAACGAGATGCCCTCGCGGAACTGGCGCCGCAGCGGGGCGGTGTCGCGCTCGCGCTCCTCCTGGAAGCGGGTGCGCATCAGCAGGAGCGACGCGGTGGAGAAGGCGTACGAGATCGCGTCGGCGAGGAACGGCAGGAAGCGCGCGACCCCCAGGAGCGCGCCGCCGACGGGCGGTGCGGAGAGGCGCACGATCGCCGAACGGGCTTGGGTGGCGCTCGCCGCGGCCGGAATCTGCGCGAGCGGCACGACCGATCGGAATGCCCCGCTCTGGCCCGCGCGGAAGAAGACCGCCGCCGTCGAGTCGACGAACGCGACGACGAGGATCAGCCCGAAGGCTGCGTGGTGCGTGACGACGAGCCCGGCGAGCAGGCCGAGCGCCGCGGCACCGACGACATCGGCGGCGATCATCAGGCGACGGCGGTCGAACCGATCCGCCGCGACGCCCGCGACGAGGCTGAAGGCGACCATCGGCGCGAAGAGCACCGCGCCGACATAGCCCGCCTTCGCCGCCGAGTGCGTGACCGCGAGCACGAGCAGCGGGTAGGCGATGCTCGACATGTTCGAGCCGAACGTCGAGAGCAACTGGCCCGCCTGGAGCAGCATGAAGTCGCGGTTCCTCCGCAGCGGAATCGCGTTCATGCCGTCGCGAGCTCGCTGAGGCTCGGCGCCTTGCGGATCGACGGGCTCAGCGTCCCCCAGGCGGCGAGCGCGAGGCAGATCGCGGTCAAGACGAGCACCGTCGTCCGCGGCGAGTACGCACCGAGCAGCAGGCCCGCGGCGAGCGGGCCGAGCGGTTGCGCGAACAGCGCGATGTTGCGCGCGACGCTGCTGACGCGGCCGATCAGGCGGTCCGGGGTCACGGCCGTCCGGTAGCCGATCACGACCGAGTTGAGCGCGGGGATCAGGAACGCCTCCGGAAGGCTGGAGGCGAGCAGGACGTAGACGCTCGGGTGGACGACGAACGCGGCGATCGCGGCGGCGAGCCACAGATTCGCGACCACGATCGTCCGCATCGAGAGCGCCCGCGTGACGAGCGGCGCCACGAGCGAGCCGAGCAGCGCGCACGCGCCGAAGAGCGCGATGCAGGCGCCGATCCCGGCGCTCGAGAGGCCGTGGCGCTTCGCCACGACGACGAAGACGAGGAAGAGCCCCTGAAAGGTGAAGTTCGAGCCCGCGAAGAGGATCGCGCACGTGCGCAGGAACGGCTGCGTCCAGAGGAAGCGGAAGCCCTCGGCGATCTGCGTGCGGAGGCGCGCCGTGTCCGCGGCCCGCTGCTCCTGGAAGGGCGTCCGGATCGCGAGCAGCGAGGCCAGCGAGAAGACGTACGAGACCGCGTCGGCGAGAAACGGGACCGCGCGGCCGACGCCGAAGAGTGCGCCGCCGAGCGAGGGGCCGACGAGCGTCACCGTCGCGAAGCGCGCCTGCTCGGCAGCGGCCGCGTCGGGCAGCTGCGCGGTCTCGACGACGGAGCGAAGCGCCCCGACCTCGGCGATGTTGAAGAAGACGAATGCCGAGCCCTCGACGAAGGCGACGACCGCGATCTGCGCGAAGCTCAGCGAGTCGAAGGCGAGCGCGACGACGAGGCTGCCGACCGCGGCGATCCGGATCCCGTCGGCCGTGAGCATGAGGCTCCTCCGATTCCAGCGGTCGGCCGCGACACCTGCGAAGAGACCGAAGAGCGCATAGGGGACGATGTTGGCGAAGCCGACGACGCCGGCGCGGGTCGGCGAGTGCGTCGTCGCCAGGACGAGTAGCGGATACGCGATCGCGGTCGCCTGCGTGCCGGTGGTGGAGAAAAGCTGTCCGGCCTGGAGGAGGACGAAGTCCCTGTTCTTGCGGAGCGGGGTCAAGCCGCGAGCGCGGGCTCGATCTCCGCTTGGTTCTCGGCGGGCCGGGTCAGCAGGTACGCAGCGGCGGCGAGGAAGACGACGGCCATCGCCACGATTTCTACCCGGAAGTCGACGATGGTGATGAGCGCGGCGCCGAGGGCGATGCCGAGCACCTGCGGGACGCTGAAGAGCATGTTGGCGGCGGCTGCGACGCGGCCCTGTACGTGGCCCGGGCTGCGCCGCTGGTACGCGGTCGCGAGGGAGACGACCGCCCAGACGATGCCCACCCCCGAGACGGCCGTCGACGCGAGCACGACGGAGAGGCTCGGGATCATCCAGAAGAACGAGCCGACGCCGAAGAGCGCGACGCCGAGGCCGGCGAGGCGCAGGTCGCCGATACGGCGCAGCAACCAGGCCGACGTGACGCCGCCGGCGATCGAGCCGACGCCCTGGCAGGTGCCGATCACGCCGACGAACGACGGCGAGCGGTGAAGGGCGTCGCCCGCGACGGCGAAGATGAGGGTCTCGCTGAATCCCGCGACGAAGAGCGCCGCCGCGACGCCGAGCGTCAGCTGGCGAAGCACTCGCGTACGCAGGATGTGCTCCATCCCCGCGGAGATCTCGCGCAGGAAGTGGTGCTCCTTCGGCGCCGCCTCGGGCTCACGGAAGGGGAGCGCGACAAGCGTCGCGGCCGAGACGACGAACGTCGCGGCGTCGACGATCGCGACCGCGTGGCCGCCGAATGCGGCGAAGATCCCCGCTCCTGCGAGCGGGGCGACGATCCGCAGACCCTCGCGGATCGACTGGTAGGCGCCGTTTGCGTCGCCGAGCAGCTCGTCGGGGACCATCGCCTTGAGCATCGCGCCGCGCGACGCGGCGAAGAGGTCGCCGCCGAGGCCGTACAGCGCGGTGACGCCGTAGAGGAGCCAGAGGTCGCCGCGCCCGTTCACGAGCAGGAGCAGGCACATCACGGCGGCGAGCGCGAGATGCGTTGCGATCATCAGCGGCCGCTTCGGCAGCCGGTCGACGACGAGCCCGCCGAGCGGCGCCACGAGGCCCGACAGCGTCAGGACGAAGAAGACGAGGCCGGCGGCGCCGTTCGAGCCGGTCAGCGTCTTCGCCCAGATCCCGAGGACGATGAACATCATCCAGTCGCCGGTCATCGAGAGCGTCTGCCCGGCGAAGAGCAGCCGGATGTCGCGGCGGGCAAGCAGCGTGCGCATCAGCCCGCGCGGAAGACGCGAAAGTCGCCGCTGACGCTCTTGCCGCGCACGACGAGCGTCGGCTCTTCGCCGATCGACGGCACGACGTCACTGCCGAGCGGGACCTCGGAGCTGAGTTCGCCGGACACGGAGCCCGCGTCGACGTCCAGGTTCGTGCCGGTCTCGACGCCGACCTCGAGGTCGCCCGAGACGCTCTGGAGGGTGACGTGCCCCTCGCGCACCGACTCGAGCCGGACGTCGCCGGAGACGGTCTTGCCCTCGACCGAGCCCCCGACCGAGCGCACGGTCGCGTCGCCCGACACCGTCGCGAGCGTCAGGTCGCCGCCGACGCGGTCGATCCGGACGTCGCCGCTGACGGTCTTGAGGACGGCGTCGTCCTCGACTTCGCCCGAAAGGGTGAGGTCGCCGGAGGCCGTCTTCGTCTCGAGCGACCGGAGCCGCCCGCGGAGCTTCATGTCCGCCGACGCCGTCGAGATGCGGGCCCGGCTCGCGTGGGGGACCCGGGCGCGGATGCTGAGCCGGCGGCCGCCGAAGCTGAAGTCGCCGATCGAGATCACGATCCCGAACGACTTCTTGCCGCGGAACGCGACCGAGAGGACGTCTCCGTCGAGCTCGACCTCCGTCAGCTCGACGAGGCGCTCGTCGCCCTCGACGACGACGAGCGACTCCTCGCCATCGACCGTCTCGACCTGGAGGTCGCCGGCCGGCAACGAGACGTCGAGCTCGACCGGGCGCGGCGTGTGGAAGCGGTGCTCGGCCATCTCAGATCGTCCGAACGGTGGACGAGGAGGGGCGCAGGCTCCGCGAGACGGCGAGCGTCAGCCAGTCGGTGAGCGAGAGCCCGGCGCGCGCGGCCGCGTCCTCGACCGGGCCGCGCAGCGGCTCGGGCAGGCGGACGGCGAACGGCGCGTCGGGAACGCCGGAGGGATCCTCGTAGACCCAGCGCGGGTCGCTCTCGAAGGGTGGGCGGGCGAACATGGCGGCTCCTTTCAGCTCCGGCCGTAGCCGGTGAGGCGGCGGCGGCTGCTGCCGCCGGAGGACGGGCGCGGCTCGGCGGCGCGGGTG
>OEMB01000348.1_pt3 | contig 9939 bp, 10 predicted proteins | sample 1503471 | NCBI WGS metagenome assembly OEMB01 (sample SAMEA104379601, study PRJEB20068) | metagenome | biome: 1000743; feature: 77; material: 1998 | place: USA | collected 2012 | depth 2.5 m
GAGGTGCTGGACGGGATCTCGGCACGGATCGGCGCGCGGCGCGAGGAGCTCGCGCGCACGATCGCGCTCGAGGCCGGCAAGCCGATCAAGACGGCGCGCCTCGAGGTCGACCGCGCCGTCTTCACCTTCGCGGTCGCCGCCGAGGAGGCGAAGCGCATCTACGGGGAGATCGTCCCGCTCGACTGGCTGCCCGGCAACGAGAATCGGGTCGCGCACGTGCGGAGAGTCCCGCTCGGTCCGGTCGCCGGGATCTCGCCGTTCAACTTCCCGCTCAACCTCGTCGCGCACAAGGTTGCGCCCGCGCTCGCCGCCGGCAACCCGATCCTCCTGCGCCCGGCTTCGCAGACGCCCGTCAGCGCGCTCCTCCTCGGCGAGATCGCGCTCGACGCCGGCTGGCCGGAGGACGGCATCGCCGTGCTCCCCTCGAGCACCGAGGCGGCGCGGCCGCTCGTCGAGGACGACCGGATCAAGCTCCTCACCTTCACCGGCAGCCCCGCCGTCGGCTGGGGCCTCAAGGAGCGCGCGGGCCGCAAGCGGGTCACGCTCGAGCTGGGCGGGAACGCGGCGGTGATCGTCAACGGCGACGCGGACGTCGCCTATGCGGCGGAGCGCGTCGCCTGGGGCGGCTTCGTGTACTCGGGTCAGACGTGCATCTCGGTGCAGCGCGTGCTCGTCCACGAGTCGGTGCACGACGAGTTCGTCGCCGAGCTCGTGCGGAGGGCCGAGGCGATGACGCTCGGCGATCCGCTCGACGAGGCGACCGACGTCGGGCCGCTGATCGACTCCGCCGCCGCGGAGCGGGTCGAGGACTGGCTCGACGAGGCGAAGACGGCCGGAGCGACCGTGCTGACCGGCGGCACGCGCGACGGAAGCCTCTGGGCGCCGACCGTGCTCGCCAACCTTCGCGAGGACCTGCGCGTCTCATGCGATGAGGTCTTCGCACCTGTGGTCGGCATCACACCGTTCTCGGAGATCGCGGCAGCGATCGACGCTGCAGGCCGCAGCGAGTTCGGGCTGCAGGCCGGGCTCTTCACCCACGACATGCGCGTCGTCGACGCGGCCTTCGACCGCATCGAGGTCGGCGGCTTGATGATCAACGACGTCTCGACGTTCCGGATCGACCACATGCCGTACGGCGGCGTCAAGTCGTCCGGGCTCGGCCGCGAAGGCCTTCGCTACGCAATCGAGGAGATGACGGAGCAGAAGCTCCTGACGTTCAACGCGAGGTCCGCATCGTGAGGAGAAAGGGGGCAGGCAGCCGCCAGCACACACAGCACCTCGTGTCCCGTAAGCGGTTCACACTGAAGGAGGGTCATCGAACGATGCGCACGTTCCGCTGGGGAGTACTGACCGCGGCCGCGATCGCCTGCACGCTCGTCGTGGCGAGCCAGGTGTCGGCCCGGTCCGCTGCGGGGCCGATCAAGGTCGGCATCTCGCTTCCGATCACGGGCAACTTCTCGGAGCCCGGCACCGCCGCTCAGCGCGGCTACCAGATCTGGGCGCAGCTGACGAACAAGCACGGCGGGCTGCTCGGTCGCAAGGTCCAGCTCGATATCAAGGACGACCAGAGCGACCAGAACACGATCGTCAACGACTACAACGGCCTGATCAACAACGACAAGGTCGACCTGCTGCTCGGCACCTTCTCGTCACTCCTCAACCTGCCGGCGTCGGCAGTGGCCGAGAAGTTCAAGATGGTCTACGTCGAGCCCGCCGGCGGGTCGCCGAAGATGTTCAACCGCGGGTTCCAGTACCTCTTCTTCGCGCAGCAGGCGACGGCGCCGCACCAGGGCGACCTGTTCTCGAAGTGGGTCAAGGGGCTGGGATCGAAGATCCAGAGCGCGGCCTACCCGGAGCAGGACGATCCGTTCGCGGCTCCCGTCGCGGAAGGCATCAGGGCGAAGCTCGAGGCCGCCGGCATCAAGACCGCGTACAAGACGACCTACGCCCCCGACACGACCGACTTCGACACGATCGCCTCCGCGATCAAGTCGAGCGGCGCCGACATCGTCGTCCAGGGCGCCGTCTTCGACGACGGCGTCGGGCTCATCCGCTCGATGAAGAAGGTCGGCTACAGCCCGAAGGCGCTCTTCCAGACCTCGGCACCGTCCGAGGCCGCGACGTTCTCCAAGGCGATCGGCCTTGCGAACACGGAGGGGATCTTCTACGCGGTCAGCTGGAGCCCGAGCGCACAGGGGGTGCGCTACCCGCAGAACCAGGAGTTCCTGAAGGCCTATCAGGCGAAGTACGGGAAGAACTCGATCCCCGCCGAGGACGCGGCCGACGCGTTCGCGGCAGCGCAGGTGCTGGCAACGGCGGTGAAGAAGGTCGGGAAGATCGACCAGGACGCGATCAGGGACTGGCTGCATGCGAACAAGGTGCAGACCATCCTCGGCCCGCTGAGCTGGGACGCGACCGGCGCGCCGAGGCAGGCGTTCCTGCTCGCGCAGTGGCAGAAGGGCAAGTCGCAGATCGTGGCGCCGAAGTTCGCCGCGACCAGCACGAAGATCGTCTACCCGAAGCCGAACTGGAAGTAGCCACACCGTGCGGCTGCGGGGGATTCGTCCCCCGCAGCCGCCGCTCATCCGAGATCAGATGACGAACTTCGTCCAGACGATCATCCAGGGTCTGCTGCTCGGCGGCGTCTACGCGCTCGCGGCGTCCGGGCTGACGCTCGTGTTCGGCGTCATGAACGTGATCAACGTCGCACACGGCGCGCTTCTCATCCTCGCGGCCTACATCACGTGGCAGCTGTGGCTGCATGCCGGCATCGACCCGCTGCTGGCGATCCTGATCACGACGCCGACGATGTTCGCGCTCGGCTGGCTGATCTACCGCCTGACGATCCAGCGCATCCGCAACGCCCCGGCCTCGATGTCCGTGCTGTTGACGTTCGCGATCGCGTTGATCATCGAGGGCAGCATCGGGCTCGCCTGGAAGGGAGTCTTCCGCGCCGTCACCCCGAGCTATTTCGACGAGTCGTTCAAGATCGGGCCGATCTACGTGCCGTCGGCGCGGCTCTACGCGTGCGGGACGGCGGCGATCGTGCTCGTCGCCCTGTGGCTGATGCTGACGCGAACCTGGGCCGGCCGCGCGATCCGCGCCGCCTCGCAGAACCCGCAGGGCGCGATGCTGATGGGGATCGACACCGCCTCGGTCGCCGCGCTCGCGTTCGCGATCGGCGTCGCGACGACCGGGGCCGGCGGCTCACTGATCAGCGTCCTCTATCCGTTCTTCCCCGCCTCGCACTACCAGTGGATCTCGAGGCTGCTCGGGATCATCGTGCTCGGAGGGATGGGGAGCCTCGCGGGCGCGACGGTCGGTGCCCTCCTGATCGGGATGGGCGAGACGCTCACCACCGCGTACATCTCCCCGCAGTGGCAGACCGCCGTCGCGTACGTGGTGATCTTCGTGGTGCTGCTCCTCCGTCCGCAAGGGCTGCTCGGCTCGCGGACCCGCGAGGACGTGGCGACGGTATGAACGGGACGGCGTGGCTCGCGTACGGCCGTCGCACGTACGGGGCCGCGCTCGCCCTCGGCGCGGTCTGGCTGATCGTCTTTCCCCTCTACACGCACAGCCTCTACTGGCAGGGCGTGCTGTTCCTCTGCTTTCTCTACGCGATCATGGCGAGCGGCTGGAACATCATCTCCGGCTTCGCCGGCTACATCTCGCTCGGGCAGAGCGCCTTCATGGGCCTCGGCGCGTACACGACGGCGCTGCTGACCCTGCACCTGCACGTCAGCGCCTGGTGGATGGTGCCCCTCGGCGGCGTCACCGCGGCCGTCGTGGCGGGGCTGCTCGGCGCCGTGATCATGCGGACGCGCGGCCACGCCTTCGTGATCATCACGATCGCGTTCCTGCTGATCCTGCAGCTCGTCGCGTTGAACTGGCGCGGCTTCACCGGCGGCTCGAACGGGTTGACGCTGCCGATCACGTTCTTCCCCCGCGACTGGCAGTACACGCCCTTCTACTACGCGCTCCTCGGGGTGCTGTTCCTGCAGCTCGCCATGTCGTGGTGGATCCGCCGCTCCAAGTTCGGCATGGGCCTGATCGCGATCCGCGACGACGAGGACAAGGCGGCGGCGGTCGGCGTCAACACGCCGGTCTACAAGGTGCTGGCGTTCATGGCCAGCGCGGTGCTGATCGGCGTCGCAGGCGGCGTGTACGCGTACTACATCACCTTCGTCGACTACCGCGGCATGTTCAACATCCAGAACAGCGTGCTGATCGTGCTCGCCGCGCTGCTCGGCGGCCGCGGGACGGTGATGGGCCCGATTCTCGGCGGGTTCGCCGTGCAGATCCTCAAGGAGGAGGCGAACGTTCACTTCGGGACGACGCAGATGAACCTCGTCGTGTACGGCGCCGTGATGGCCGCCGTCGTGCTGTTCCTGCCGCGCGGCGTCGTCCCGTCCGTCGCCGCCTGGGCGAAGGGGCTCGTCGACCGCTCCGCCGGGTCGATCGTCTCGGGCGCGATCGACCTGCGCCCGTCGCGCGTGCCGGCCCTGCCGCGCGAGGCCGCCGTGACCGAGCCGCGGGCTCTGCTCGAGGTGCAGGGGCTTTCGAAGAGCTTCGGCGGCCTCCGGGCGGTCGACGACCTCTCGTTCCAGGTCGAGGCGGGCACGATCACCGCCCTGATCGGCCCGAACGGCTCCGGCAAGACGACCGCCTTCAACCTGATCACCGGGATGATGCGCGCCGACGCCGGGCGTGTTCGCTTCGACGGGACGCGGATCGATCGGTTGCCGGCGTTCGAGCGCGCGCATCTCGGGCTCGGCCGCACGTTTCAGATCACGCGCCTCTTCCGCGAGATGACGGTGCTGGAGAACGTCGTCGCGCCGCTGCGCCGCTTCTCGTGGCGGCAGCTGGCAACCGACGCAGTCGCCGGGCACGAGACGGACCGGGCGCTCGAGCTGCTCGAGTTCGTAGGCATGTCGAAGCATGCGGAGGTGCGGGCCGGAGCGCTCTCGTTCGGCCAGCAAAAGCTCGTCGAGCTCGCGCAGATCCTGATGCTCGAGCCGAAGCTGATCATGCTCGACGAGCCCGCCGGCGGCATCAACCCGACGTTGATCGAGCGGCTGGTCGAGAAGATCCGCGAGCTGAACGCGCAGCTCGGGACGACGTTCCTGATCGTGGAGCACAACATGCCTCTCGTCGCCGACCTCTGCGACCCCGTGATCGTGCTGGCGCGCGGGACGCGCATCGCTGCCGGCCCCGCCGCCGAGATCCAGCGCGACCCCCTCGTGCTCGACGCCTACCTCGGCGAAGGCTGGGTCGTCGACGACGCCGTCCAGGAGGTGCACGCGTGACGGCGTTTCTCTCTCTCCGCGGCGTCGTGGGCGGCTACGGCGGCGGCGACGTGCTCCAGGGGGTCGACCTCGACGTCGAGCGGGGGTCGATCACCTGCATCGTCGGGCCGAACGGGGCCGGCAAGTCGACCGTGCTTCGGACGCTCTCCGGCCTCTTGCGCCCGCGGCTCGGCACGGTGGAGCTCGAGGGCAGCGACATCACGGGCGCCCGGTGCAAGGACGTGCTCCGTCACGGCATCGTGCAGGTGCCGCAGTCGAACGGGATCTTTCCGCAGATGACCGTCCGCGAGAACGTGCTGCTCGGCGGCTACCCGATCCGCCGGGAGCGCGCGCTTCTGCGCGCGCGCTACGCCGAGGTCGAGTCGATGTTCGAGATCGTGCGCGAACGCGGCGGCGACCGTGCGGGCAACCTCTCCGGCGGGCAGCGCCGGCAGGTCGAGTTCGCGCGCTCGCTGATGATGGACCCCAAGCTCGTCCTGCTCGACGAGCCCTCGCTCGGGCTCGACCCGAAAGTCCTCAGATCCGTGTACGACAACGTGAAGGCGATGAACGAGGCGGGCAAGACCGTGCTGCTCGTCGAACAGAACGTCCGGATCGGCCTCGGTGCCGCGACGCACGGGATCGTGATGGAGAGCGGTCGTGTCCGCCTCGCCGGGCGGGCGCGGGACGTGCTCGAGAACCCCGAGATCGCCGACCTGTACCTGGGAGGCCACGTGGCCGCGAAGAACGGCAACGGCGCGGCGACCGCCCCGTGAGCACCGTCGCGGACATCGTCGTGGCGGGCGGCGGCCACAACAGCCTCATCACCGCGGCGTATCTCGCGAAGGCGGGGTACGAGGTGCTCGTGCTCGACGCGCGCCCCATCGCGGGCGGCGCGGCCGCGACCGAGGAGTTGACGCTACCCGGCTATCGGTTCGACTCGTGCTCGACGGGCCACACGCTGATCCAGCCGAACCCCGTCCTGCGCGACGACGAGCTCGGGCTCAAGGGCGAGTACGGGCTCGAGTACCTCAGTCCCGACCCGGTCGCGCACGTCGTCTTCCCGGACGGCGAGTCCTTCACGCATTGGCTCGACCTCGAGCGCACGTGCGACGAGATCGCCCGCTTCTCGGCGCGGGACGTCGACGCGTACCGGCGTGGGCTGCGCGAGTTCGCCGAGATCCGCGAGCCGCTCGGGCGCTACCGCTTCAACCCGATCGGCCACGTGCCGCCGCTCGACGAGCTGCTGCGCGACCGGCCGCGCTGGGTCCGGCGGATCGCGATGAGCGCCTGGGACGTCGTCCGCCGCGAGTACGAGGACCCGCACGTGCAGGCCTACATGCTCTGGCAGGCGTTCCAGACGGCGCAGCCCGTCGACTCGCCCGGCTCGGGGCTGCTCGCGTACTCGATCGTCGCGGGCCGGCAGGCGCAGAGCTGGACGCTGCCGCGCGGGGGCTCCGGCGAGCTGCCGCGCGCGCTCCTCGACTTCCTCGCCGACCACGGCGCGACGGTGCTCACCGGCACCCGCGTCGTCGAGCTCGTGCTCGAGAACGGCCGCTGCACCGGCGTCGTCGCCGACGACGGCGAGCGCTACGTCGCCCGGCACGCGGTCGTCTCGACGATCCACGTGAAGTCGCTCGTCGACATGGCGCCGGCCGGCGCCTGGGGCGAGGACTTCCTCGAGGGCGTCGACACGTACGACCCCGGCATCTCGATCGTCGCGCAGTACTACGCGACGACCGAGCCGCCGCGGCTCGTGGCGGCCGGCGGCGGCACGCAGACGGCGGTGTCGGCCGGGGTGGTCGGGTGGCCGGAGGACGTCCTGCGGGCGGGGCGCGACGTCCGCGAAGGGAGGCTCTTGCACGCGCGCTGGCTCCTGATCGCGACGCCGACGCTCGTCGACCCCTCGCGCGCCCCGGACGGCGGTCACACCGTGAAGCTGCTGAGCATGGCGCCGTGGGACCCCGGCGAGGGCCCCGAGCAATGGGAGACGCTGAAGCACGAGGTCGCGGCGGAGAACTTCGAGGCGATGCGGCGTACGGCTCCGAACATGACGCGCGACGTCGTGCTCGACGAGCTCGTGAAGAGCCCCGTCGACATCGAGCGCCACAACGCGCACATGTGGCACGGCACGATCCACGGCGGCGACCGGAGCTACGCGAACGACGGTGCGCGCCGTCCCGTGCCGGGCTGGGCCTCGCATCGCCTCCCGATCGAGGGCCTCTACCAGACCGGTGCGACCACGCACCCGGGAGGCTCGGTCACCGGCGGCCCGGGACGGAACGCGGCGATCGTGCTGCTCGAGGATCTCGGACACGATCCGCGCGAGGTGATGGGGGCGGCCGTGCAGCGGGCACCGGCGGCGTGAGCGCTGCAGTCGTCGACGTTCATGCGCACGTCGTCGTCCCGGGCCTCGGGGCCGACGTGCGGTGGCTCGACGGGGAGCAGGTCGTCTTCCACGAGGGCCGCGAGATCCGCGCCGCGATCCGAGAGCTCGTCGACCCCGGGCGCATCCTCGAGGCGCAGGACGAAGCGGGGGTCGACCTCGTCGTCCTCTGCCCGTGGGTGAACCTGCTCGGCCGGGAGGTCGAGCGCCAGAACGAGGCGCTCGCGGGCCTCGTCGGGGAGCGCGTCGCGGCGCTCGGCACCGTCGACCTCGGCCTACCCGAGCAGCTGCGCGAGCTGATGGCGGACGGCCGGCTCCGGGGCGTCGAGATCCCCGCCGCCCCGGGCGGCGCCTACCTCGGGGACCCCCGGTTCCGCGACTTCTGGGCGGTCGCCGAGGAGACCGGCGCGCTCGTCTTCGTGCATCCGAGCACCAGAGGGTTCGCGCTCGAGGCGATGAACGACCACTACCTGTGGAACACGGTCGGCAACCCGCTCGAGACCACGGTGACCGCCGCGCACATGCTCGGCGCCGGCGTGCTCGACGACCACCCCGGCCTGCACGTCCTGCTCGCGCACGGGGGCGGAGCGCTGCCGGCGCTGCGCGGGCGGCTCGCGCATGAGCAGCGGATCCATCCGCCGGGCCGCGACGTGGCGGCCGCGATCCGGCGCTTCCGCGTCGACACCGTCGTCCACGACGCCGGCGTCCTGCGCGGGCTCGTCGAGCTCCTCGGCCCGAGCCACGTGCTCTGCGGCTCCGACTATCCGTTCGACATGGGCGTCGAGCGCCCGGCGGAGATCGTGCGTGCCCTCGGGCTGCCGCCCGGGGACGAGGCGAAGATCCTCGGCGGCAACGCGTTGCGGCTACTCGGTCAGGAGAGCCCGGCTTGAGGCGTCAGACCGAGCGTCCGCTCGAAGTGCTGCTGCCCGAGCACGAAGCCGATCGAGCAGCCGAGCTCGACGAGCTGCGGCTCCGTGAACTCGGCGTGCAGGCGCTCCCAGAGCCCGTCGTCGGCGAGGTCGGAGTCCCAGACGATCGCCTGCGCGAAGCGAAGGGCGAGCTGCTCGCGCTCCGAGAACGCCGTGAAGTCCGTCACGCCGGGGTCCTCGGCGACGAACCGGAAGCACAGCTGCTTCAACTCGGCCTCGACGATCCCGGAGCGGAGCACGTTGTCGCGCGTGAACTGCCACGACTCGAGCACGGCGGGGACGCGCGCACGGATCTCGTCGGGTGTGCCGGGCAGGTGCGGCATCTACGCGGCGAGCCCTCCCGTGGTGTCGGCGAGCAGCTCGCCGTGGCCCACGCCCCACGTCTTGATGACGCGCTGCTGTCCGTACGTGAGGCAGACGAACGAGCCGAGCTCGACGATCTCCGCCTCGCTGAAGTACGTGCGCAGGCGCGACCAGAGCGCGTCGTCGACGCCTTCGGGGTTCCAGACGAGCATGCTCGTGTACAGGAGCGCGGTCTTCTGGCGCTCGTCGAAGCGGTCGGAGCGCTCGAACTCGAGCAGCTCGCCGAAGTCCTCTTCGGTCGGCGCCCGCTCCCCGCCCGGGAGAGCCCGCTGCGACCCTCAGTAGTCGCAGTCGATCGTCTTCGAGACGTAGACGCGGCAGAGCTCCTTCAGGGAGTGGTCGAGGATGCCCTGCCGGAAGATGGTCTTCCACGGCCGCATGAACGCCTTCGCGACCGCGGGCACGTGGAAGCGGATCGCCTGGGTCTCGGGGCGCGGCGCGCCGTGCACCCGCGAGTGCTCGAGGTCGGCCGCGAGCTCCGGATCGTCGATCGTCGCGGGGTCGACATAGCTGATTCGCGCCACGACGAGACTGTAACGAGCGAGAGGGGGGAGAGAAGTGCCTGACGAGCGGGTGGCGGCGGCGGTCGCGCACTGGGCGCCGCGCTTCGTCACGAACGGCGTCGACTTCAACGACTTCCGGCGCGTCACGTCGAGCGTCGAGCGGTGGGAGGAGTGGCTGCCGGCGTGGGTCGAGAACGGCGACGCACATGCCGCGCTCGCGCGCGAGGCCGAGGAGCGCGGCCGGGCCCGGACCGCCGGCGAGGCGTGGAACCGGGCGGCCCTCTCGTATCACTTCGGCAAGTTCGTGTGGATGGTCGACCTCGACCGCTACCGGGAGGCGACGTTGCTCGCCGTCGACGCGCTGCGGCAGGCACACCGGCACCTCGACCCGACCGCCGAGCGCCTCGAGATCCCGTACGGCGGGGCGACGATGGCCGCGAACCTGCGCCGGCCGGCCGACGCGGAGCGGCCGC
>OEMB01000283.1_pt1 | contig 9910 bp, 14 predicted proteins | sample 1503471 | NCBI WGS metagenome assembly OEMB01 (sample SAMEA104379601, study PRJEB20068) | metagenome | biome: 1000743; feature: 77; material: 1998 | place: USA | collected 2012 | depth 2.5 m
GTCGTCGTGGCGCGCGACGGCAAGCCGGTCGGGGTGCTGACGCGCTCCGACCTGCTCGAGTATCTGGCGCGGCGGCGCTGAGAGCGCCTACTCCGCGAGCCGCGAGCCGTTGCGCTTCGCACGGTCGCCGAGCTCGCGCGTCGCGATCAGCGTGTGGCGAACCGCGTCGAGCAGCTCGGCGACGAGCTCGAGCCGCTCCTGCTCGGACAGCGACTCGAGCAGCCGCTGCTTCGCGTCCGGAGCGAGCTCGACCTGGGCGGCAAGCTCGAACGAGAGCTGCGGCGAGCTCTCGTCGGGATCCTCCGCCTCGACGCCCGCGAGCGCGGCGAGGGCGCGGAACGCTCCGGCCGCACGCGACGAGGTTTCGGCGTTGACGGCGTCGACGGCGTCGTCGACATGCTCGACGGCTGCCGTCATGAACGCGCGGCCGCGTGTCAGACGCTCGACACGGAAGCGCCGCCCGCCCTCGACGAGTACGTTCAGCCGGCCGTCGTCGAAGCGCTCCAGCACCTCGGCGACGCGCGCCAGCGTCCCGATCTCGCGCACGCCTTCCTCGTCGGCGTACAGGAGCCCGAACTCGCCGTCGGTCTCGAGACACTCGCCGACGAGCTCCCGGTAGCGCGGCTCGAAGATGTGCAGCGGTACGCGCTCGGTCGGGAGCAGGACGATCCCCAGCGGGAAGAGACCGATCTCCGCCATCGCGGCACAGGGTACGCCGCTCGCAATACCATGGAGTCGTGGCCGTCGAGCGTCTCGAATCCCTGTTGCGCGGCGCCTTCCCGGATGCGGAGGAGCTGCGGGTCGAGGACCGGACCGGCGGCGGCGACCACTTCCAGGTGACCGTGACGAGCCCGCGCTTCGCGGGGCTGCCGCTGCTCGATCAGCATCGGCTCGTGAACGACGCGCTCGCCGAGCCGCTGCGCGACGGCACAATCCACGAGCTCCGCATCAAGACGAGAGGAACTTCATGAGCGAGATCCAGGATCGCATCAAGGACGTGATCGCAACCGAGCCCGTCGTCCTCTTCATGAAAGGGACGCCGCAGTTCATCATGTGCGGCAACTCCGATCGGGCGCTGCGCGCGCTGCGCGAGGCCGGGGCGCCCGTGACCGCGGTGAACGTCCTCCCCGACCCCGCCATCCGGCAGGAGCTCACGGCGATCTCCGGCTGGCCGACGATCCCGCAGGTCTTCGTGAAGGGCGAGCTGGTGGGCGGCGCGGACATCGCGCAGGAGCTGGCCGAGACGGGCGAGCTGCCGCGCCTGCTCGAGGAGAGGCTCGGCGCCGGCTACCGCGACGAGGCCGAGGAGCACGTCGTCGACGTGATCAGCGGCGCGCGCGCCTAACACCTCCTTGACGGTGACTGTCACCGTCAAGAGACGTGTGCCGCCTTCGCAAGGCCGGCCCAGCGCCAGCCGATCGCCGGGAACGCACCGGCGTCCGTCAGCGTCTGCTCGAGCGCCTCGCTCGCCGGGCCGCCGAGCCAGCGGTGGAGGTACGGCACCCATTCGAGCGTGCCCTCCTTGTAGCGACGGCGCAGCTCCGCGAGCAGCACGTCGTGCGGGTGGAGCCCCGGATGGCGCACACGCCACTCGCCGAGGTCGCCCGGTCCGTACGGCTCCGCGCCGGCCGCCCGAAGCAGCCGGTGCTGCCCCTCGTACCAGTCCTGCGCCGCGTCGTCGATCAGGTCCCATGCGAACTCGTCGACGATGAGCAGCGGGCCGAGCTCCGCCAGCCGGTCGAGGCCCTCGCCGAGCGGCCGCACGTGGTGGAGCACACGGCCGGCGACGACCGCGTCGAACTCGCCGTCGAGCTCCTGGAACTCGGTCCGGCGGAAGCGCTCGCCCTCCGGCGCGTGCGGGTCGACGCCGATCACGTCGTAGCCGGCGTCCGCGAGCAACCCGACGAGACCGCCCTCCCGGCCGCAGCCGACCTCGAGGACGCGCCGCGGAGCAGAGGGCAAATGCTTGAGTACGAACGTGGCGAAGTCGGGCACAGCCGTCAGCCTTGCAGAGATCCGCCGCCGCGTCGTCGAGGCGCAGGGGTACGCGTCCCGTCCGCGCAGCGGCACCACCGCCGAGGTCCTCCGAGCCGTGCAGAGGCTCGGCTGCGTCCAGCTCGACTCGATCTCGACCGTCGAGCGGAGCCACCGCCTCGCCCTCGGCGCACGCGTCGGCGGCTATCCGGAGTCCGCCGTCTCGCGGCTGCTCAAGGACGGCCGCATCTTCGAGTACTGGGCGCACGAGGCCTGCCTCGTCCCCGTCGAGGACTACCCGATGCACCGCTGGCGGATGGCGCGCTACGCGAAGTCGCACCCGTGGCGCGGCAACGTGTTCGCGAAGGAGCCGGAGCTCACGGCGCAGGTGCTCCGCGAGATCGCCGAGCGCGGCCCGCTCGGGTCGCGCCACTTCGAGGGAACGGGGTCCGGCGGGATGTGGAGCTGGAAGCCTGCGAAGATCGTGCTCGAGGCGCTGCACTCGGCCGGCCGGCTCGCGATCGCCGGCCGCGACGGCTTCCAGCGGCTTTACGACCTTCCCGAGCGCGTGCTGCCGGCGAGCGTGCTCGACCACGGGGCGCGCGTCCCCTCCGACGACGACTACGCGCGCTGGGCGACGCTCCGGGGCGTCGAGGCGCGCGGCGCGCTGACCGAGGCGGCGGTCGCGGAGATGTGGCGCCTTCGCGGCGGCGTCGCCCGGGTGCGGCCGCACGCCGACGCGCTCGCCGCAGAAGGGAAGCTCCGCAAGGTCGAGGTGGACGACGGCAAGGCGCCGATGCTCCTGCCGGCACGCGACGAGCCGGCCGGCAGGCTGCCGCCGGCCGTCCTCCTCTCACCGTTCGACAACCTGCTTTGGGACCGGACGTTCCTCGAGCGCCTCTTCGGCTTTCGCCACGTGATCGAGGTCTACAAGCGCGAGCACGAGCGCATCTACGGCTACTACGTGCTGCCGCTGCTGCGCCGCGACCGTCTGGTCGGCCGTGCCGACCTGAAGCATGAACGAGCCGAGGGTCTGCTCCGCGTGAAGGCCTTCCACCCGGAGCCCGGCATTCGCGGCAGCCTCGACGACTGCCTCGACGCGGCCCTGGTGCGGCTCGCCCGCGTCGTCGGCGCCGAGCACGTCGTCCGCTCGTAGACTGGCGTCGTGGACTTCGAGACGCGTGCGATCCATGCGGGACAGGAGCCCGACCCCGCGACCGGAGCCGTCACGACGCCGATCTACCAGACGTCGACATTCGTGCAGGAGGCGGTCGGCGAGCACAAGGGCTACGACTACGCACGCGTCGCCAACCCGACGCGCACCGCGCTGCAGGAGTGCCTCGCCTCCCTCGAGAACGCGGAGCACGGAATCGCGTTCGCGTCGGGCCTCGGCGCGACGACGACGCTGATGCACCTCGTCGACCCGGGCCAGCGCGTGGTGCTGATCGCGGACGTCTACGGCGGCGTGTACCGGATGACCTCGCAGGTCTACGAGCCGAAGGGCTACCTGTTCGACTACGTCGCAGCGGACGAGTTCCCGAACCTGCGCGAGCACCTGGACGAGAACACACGCATCGTGTGGATCGAGTCGCCGTCGAATCCGCTGCTGAATGTCGTCGACATCAAGGCCGCCGCGGCAGCTGCTCACGAGGTCGGCGCGATCGTCGTCGTCGACAACACGTTCGCGACGCCCTTCCTCCAGCGGCCGCTCGACCTCGGCGCAGACGTCGTCGTGCACTCGACCACGAAGTACCTCGGCGGTCATTCGGACACGGTCGGAGGCTTCGCGGCGACGAACGATCCGACGATCGCGGAGCGCCTCTACTTCCTGCAGAAGTCACTCGGTGCCGTGCCGGGGCCCTTCGACTCGTGGCTCGTGCTCCGCGGGATCAAGACGCTCGCGGTCCGCATGCGGAAGCACTGCGAGAACGCGATGACCGTCGCAGTCTGGCTCGAGCGGCACCCCAACGTCGAGCGGGTGTTCTACCCCGGTCTCCCGACCCACCCCGGACATGCGATCGCCGCGCGGCAGATGCGCGACTTCGGCGGCATGGTCTCGTTCCTCGCGCCGTCCGAAGAGGAGGCGGTGGCGCTCGTCGCCCGCACGAGGCTGTTCCAGCTCGCCGAGTCGCTCGGCGGCGTCGAGAGCCTGATCGAGGTGCCCGCCCGCATGACGCACGCGTCGACTGCGACCGCGCCGTTCGCGGCGCCCGCGAATCTCGTGCGGCTCTCCGTGGGGATCGAGTCGGTCGAGGATCTGATCGTCGATCTCGAGCAGGCGCTCGTTCCCGCCGCGGTACGGTCGTGAGGAGCTCCGTCGTCTTCGTCGAGATTCCGTCCGGGTCGCGCAACAAGTACGAGTTCGACAAGGAGCTCGGCGGAATCGTCCTCGACCGCCGGCTCTTCACCGCGATGACGTATCCGGCCGACTACGGGTACGTCGAGGGAACGCTCGCGGAGGACGGCGACCCGCTCGATGCGCTCGTGCTCGTCTCCGACCCGACGTTCCCCGGCTGCCGCATCCGGGTGCGGCCGATCGGCGTCTTCCACATGAGCGACGAGAAAGGCCCCGACGAGAAGCTCCTGTGCGTGCCGCTCGACGATCCGTCGTTCGAGCGGATCCGCGACGTGCGCGACGTGAACGGTGAGCTGCTCGACGAGATCGAGCACTTCTTCCAGCGCTACAAGGACCTGGAGCCGACGAAGCGAACCGAGACCCGCGGCTGGGGCAGTCGGGCCGAGGCGTCGGAGATCCTCGACGCTGCACGAGGCCGCGCCGACGAGTGATGCGCTCAGGCGGAGCGGACGCCGCCGCGGGTGACGAGGATGTTGCTCGGCACGTGCGGGAGCGACGCCGCCGGCTTTCCGTTCAGCGACAGCTCGAGGTTCCACGGCGCCCCGATGCGCAACCAGAGACGCGGCCTGCCGGGCGCGACGGTGTAGCGCAGAACGCCGCCCGCGTCGAGTGTCGCCTCGTAGAGCACCGGCCCCGCCGCGGAGCCTGCGCGGATCGAGAGCCAGCACGGGCCGCGGGCGCGCAGGACGAGGTGTGCCGATCGGCTCGCCGCGGGAGCCGGCGGGCGCAGGACGGGCGGCGCGGCGACCGGCACCCGCCCGACCCGCGCCGTGGTCGTCGGCTGCGCCGCAGGCGAGGGCGGTCCGCCGCCGGACGCTTCGAAGCGCCACGCGAGGACGCCGGCCGCGGCGACGGCGACGCCGGCAAGGAGCAGAGCCGTGAGCCGGCGGCGCCGGATGCGAGCGGGGCTCGCGCGAAGCCTGACGGGTGTGAGCTCCGGCTGCTCGTCGTCCGGGAAGCGCGCGTTGAACTCCGCGACGATGAGGCGTCCGTCGAGGCCGAGGAACTCGGCATAGCCGCGCAGGAAGCCCTTCGCGTAGGCGCGCGCGGGCAGCTGCTCGAACCGCTCCTCCTCGAGCGCGGTGAGGTAGCGCGCCCTGATCCGCGTCCGCCGCTCGACCTCACCCAGCTCGAGGCCCTGGCGCTCGCGCGCGACGCGAAGAGCATCACCGATCTCGACCACACGGCACTCCGGGCGAGCAGGGACGTTGCCCGCTCATAGTGCCTTGCCGGCGGGCGGCGCGCGGTCCGCGCGAGGCTAGGATCGCCCACGTGCCGGCGCCGGAGCTGATCGACCTCCACCACCAGGGCCACGAGCGGACGATCGGTGCCTACCTCCTCGACACCGACGACGGGCCGGCGCTCTTCGACTGCGGCCCCGCGACGACGGTCGGCGCCCTGAAGTCGGGGCTCGCCGTGCAGGGCCTGCAGCTCACCGACCTCCGCCATCTGTTGCTGAGCCATATCCACCTCGACCACGCCGGAGCAGCCGGCGTACTCGTCCGCGAGCATCCCGCGCTCCGGGTGCACGTCTCCGAGGTCGGCGCGCCGCACCTGGTCGATCCCGAGCGCCTCGAGCGGAGCGCCCGGCGACTCTACGGCGACACGTTCGACACGCTCTGGGGCGAGCTCGCCGCCGTGCCCGCCGGCAACGTGCACGTGGTCGGCGACCGCGTGCTCGGCTTGGCCTGCTGGCCCTCCCCGGGCCACGCATCCCACCACGTCTGCTACCTCGACCGCGACGGGACGCTCTACGCCGGCGACGCCGCAGGCGTCCGCGTGCTGCCCGGCCGCTACGTGATGCCGCCGACGCCGCCGCCGGAGATCGACGTCGAGCTCTGGCAGCAGACGATCGCCGAGCTGGAGCGGCGCGACCCGGAGCGTCTGGCGCTGATCCACTTCGGCGTCGCCGACGATCCGCAGCGCCACCTGGCCGAGCTACGCCTCGCGCTCTACGACTGGGCCGACTTCGTCAAGGGCGGCGCCGGCGAGGACGAGTTCGTCGCCTACGTCCGGACCGAGCTGCGCGACAGCGGCGAGCGCACCGAGGACTACGACCTCGCGATCCCGCTCTGGCAGGCCTACCGCGGCCTGAAGCGCTGGGCCGACTTGTCGGCCGCGGGCTAGCCCTTCACACTTCGGGCGTGGAGGCCCTCCGCGACCGGAACTTCCGGCTGCTCTTCGCCGGCCGCGCGATCTCGTACTTCGGCACCTATCTGGCGCCGATCGCGGTCGCGTTCGCGATTCTCGACCTCGGCGGGAGCGCCACCGAGGTCGGGCTCTCCTTCGCCGCGTGGACGATCGCCCAGGTCTCGACGCTCGCCTTCGGCGGCGTGGTCGGCGACCGCCTGCCGCGCCGGGCGGTGATGATCGCGGGCGACACGGCGAGCTTCGTCGTGCGGACGGCGATGGGCACCCTGCTCGTCGCCGGGCACGCCCGCATCTGGGAGCTCATCGCGCTGCAGGCCTGCGGCGGCGCCGCGGTGGCGTTCTACAACCCGGCGTTCTACGGTCTCGTGCGCGAGATCGTCCAGCCCGCCTTGATGCAGCAGGCGAACGGCTATCTCGCGATCGCGCGCTATGCCGCCTTTCCGCTCGGCGCGGCCGCGGGAGGGACGATCGTCGCCACCGTCGGCTCGGGCACCGCCCTGCTGTTCGACGCCGCCACGTACGGCCTGAGTGCGCTGCTGCTCTCCCAGGTGAGGGTCGAGTCGCTCGCGAAGGCGGGCTCGAGCTTCCTGCGCGAGCTGCGCGACGGCTGGAGCGCATTCGTCGAGCACACGTGGATGTGGGTGCTCGTCCTCTGGATCGCGCTCTACTTCCTGATCACCTACGCGCCCTTCTTCGTGCTCGGCCCGTACATCGCGAAGCATTCGATGGGAGGCGCGGGCACGTGGGGCATCGTCGTCACCGGCGAGGGCATCGGCGCGCTGCTCGGCGGCCTCTTCGGCCTGCGACTCCGGGCGCGGCGGCCGCTCGTCGCGGTGTCGCTGCTGTTCCTGCCGGCGGCGATCCAGAGCGTGCTGCTCGCCTACCACGCGCCGGTCGAGCTGCTCGCGCCGGCCGCGGCGCTCGCCGGCTTCGCCTTCTCGGCCGGTTCGGTCGTCTGGGACACCGTGGTGCAGCGGAAGATCCCGCCCGACAAGCTGGCGCGCGTCGCGGCGTACGGCTGGATGGGTGCGATGGTGTTCCTCCCCGCCGGCTACGCGCTGGCGGGGCCGATCTCCACGGTCGTCGGCATGCGCGCGTACCTGCTGTTCGGCGCCGGCTGGCTGGTCGCGAGCACCCTCGTGATCATCCGGCTCGAGAGCGTCCGCGGGCTGACGCTCGAGCCCGCGGTCGAGACCGCACCGGTCGCCGCACCCGTTTAGATTCCGGCGCGTGCCGCGTGTCCCCGTCCCGCCCGAGCTCGCAGCGATCCTCGAGCAGCCGAACCCCGCGGTCGTGGCGACGCTGCGACCGGACGGCTCGCCGCACACCGCCGCCACCTGGTACGACTGGGAGGACGGCCGCGTGCTCCTGAACATGGAGGACACGCGCGTCAGGCTCGGCCACCTGCGCGCCGATCCCCGGGTGTCGCTCACCGTCCTCTCCGAGGGCGACTGGTACCGCCACGTCACCCTGATGGGACGCGTCGTCTCGCTCGAGGAAGACGTCGGCCTCCGCGACATCGACCGGCTCGCCCTGCGCTACACCGGCAAGCCCTACCGGAAGCGCGACCGGCAGCGCTTCAGCGCGTGGCTCGAGCCGGAGCGCTGGCACGCCTGGCCGCAACGCTGAGACCGTCAGCGCGACGCGACCGCCCGCTGGAAGGCGGCGACGTAGTCGGCCACCATCCGCTCCTTCGCGAACCGCTCCTCGGCCGCGCGCCGCAGCTCGAGCGGCTCGAGCTCGTCGGCCTGGTCGAGCACGCCGACCATGTCGCGGTAGTCGTCGACGATGATCCCGCTCCGTCCGTGCTCGATCACCTCGGGCACTGCGCCTCGCCGCGTCGCGATCACCGGCGTGCCGCAGGCCATCGACTCGATCATCACGAGGCCGAACGGCTCCTCCCAGTCGACCGGGAAGAGCGTCGCGCGGGCGTCCTGCAGCAGCTCCACCTTCTCGCCGTGGCTGACCTCGCCCAGGTACTCGATCTGCCCGTCGCGGAGGTGCGGCTCGACGTACTCCTGGAAGTAGCGGAGCTCGGCCGGCTCGCGCTTCTTGCCCGCGAGCTTCAACGGCACTCCCGCTTCCATCGCGACGGCGACCGCCCGGTGCGCGCCCTTCTCGGGATTCATTCTTCCGAGGAACAGGAAGTAGTCGCCGCGCCTCGGCTGCACGGGATAGAAGGAGAAGTCGAGCGCGTTCGGCACGTTCGCCGCCCACGGCAGGTCGGGATGCGGCGCACGCTGGTTCATCGAGATCGAGATCAGCCCGGTTCGCGGCGAGACGCGCGCCACCTGCTCGTACACCTCACCCGCCTCGCCGAGCAGCGGGCCGTGCACGGTATGCAGCGTCGGCGTCGCCACCGCGCCGGCGATCACGGCTGCGGGAGGGCCCGAATGGTCGTTGATCACGTCGAACTCGCCCGCCCGCTCGAAGCAGGCGAGCGCATGATGGATCTCGACCTGGGCGCGCCCGATCTCGGCGCTCGGCGCGACGTCGTAGACGCAGGCGAGCGTCGCCTTCGTGCGCGAGTCGCCCGACGCGAAGAGCGTCACGTCGTGCCCCGCCTCGACGAGGCCGTCGGCGAGCAGGGACACGACCCACTCGATGCCGCCGTAGCCCGTCGGCGGCACCGGGAACCAGACGGGCGAGAGGACGGCGACCTTCACGCTTCCCCGATTGTGACGTCGCCGCCCTCGAGCCGGATGTCCCACGTCTTGTCGAACGCCCGCACCCCGGAGAGGCGGATCGAGCCGAGCCACGCCGGCAGGTCGAGCGGCGCGACGGTCTCCAGCACCTGGCGGCGCCGGTCGGGCTGGATCCCGAGCAGCAGCTGGAGCAGGAGCACCGGGGTCCCGGCCGCCCACGCCTGCGGCCGTGCGGCGGTCGGATAGGCGATCGGGAACGGCGTCTCACGCCGCGGCAGGCCGGCGAACACCTCGGGCAGCTGGTGGCCGAGCGCGCCGGCGGCGTCGAACATGGCGCGCGCGAGCCGGTGCAGCTCGGGCCAGCGCGCGTGGCGCGCCAGGCCCCACGCGCACAGCGAGTTGTCGTGAGGCCAGACCGTGCCGTCGTGATAGCTCAGCGGGCTGTACGCCGCATCGCCCGTCGACATCGTGCGCACTCCCCAGCCGGAGAAGAGCTCCTCGCTCATCAGCCGGTCGACGAGGGCCGGGGCCCGCTCCGGCGTGACGATCCCGCTCCAGAGCAGATGGCCGACGTTCGAGCAGAGCGAGTCGACCCGGTTCTTGGCCCCGTCGAGCGCGAGCGCGTGGTAGCCGCCGCGATCCTCGACCCAGTAGGCGTCGTCGAAGCGCTGCCGCAGCTCGTCGGCCTCGCGCTCGAGCCGGTCGGCGAGCTCCGCGTCGCGCCAGACCTCGCGCGCGAGCTCCGACATGCGGCGCTTCGCGTCGTAGACGTAGCCCTGCACCT
>OEMB01000076.1_pt1 | contig 9838 bp, 10 predicted proteins | sample 1503471 | NCBI WGS metagenome assembly OEMB01 (sample SAMEA104379601, study PRJEB20068) | metagenome | biome: 1000743; feature: 77; material: 1998 | place: USA | collected 2012 | depth 2.5 m
CGCCGGCGTCGAGCAGGTGCTGCCGATCCTGAAGCCGTACAAGCTCGTCTCGCGTGAGCTCTCGCCCGACCCGACCGTGATCGAGGCCCGCGGTCGCCGCATCGGCGACGGCTACTTCGGCTTCATCGCCGGCCCGTGCAGCGTCGAGACGCGCGAGCAGACGCTCGAGACGGCGCGCGTCGTCGCCGCGGCCGGCGTGACGATGCTGCGGGGCGGCGCGTTCAAGCCGCGAACCTCGCCGTACGCCTTCCAGGGTCTCGGCGACGAGGCGCTCGAGATCCTGGCCGAGGCGCGACAGGAGACCGGCCTGCCGATCGTCACCGAGCTGATGGACCCCCGCCACGTCGAGATCGTCGTCGACGCCACCGACGTGATCCAGATCGGCGCACGCAACATGTCGAACTTCTCGCTGCTCGCCGAGGTCGGCCGCGCATCGAAGCCCGTCCTCCTGAAGCGTGGGCCGTCGGCGACCGTCGAGGACCTGCTGATGGCGGCGGAGTACATCGTGAAGGAGGGGAACTCCGAGGTGATCCTCTGCGAGCGCGGCATCAAGACGTTCGAGACGTCGACCCGGTACACGCTCGACATCGGCGCGATCCCCGTCCTCAAGATGGAGACCCACCTGCCGGTGATCGTCGATCCGTCGCATCCGGCCGGTCGTCGCGACCTCGTGCTGCCGCTCGCGCGCGCCGCGGTCGCCGCCGGCGCGGACGGGATCATCGTCGAGACCCACCCGCATCCCGAGGAGGCATTGAGCGACGGGCCACAGCAGATCCCCACGGCCGACTTCCCGGAGTTCGCCGCCGAGATCCGCGCCCTCGCGTCCCTGATGGGCCGCGCCATCGGGTGAAGCTGGAGCCGGCCGCTCAGCTCACCGGGCACGTCGCCGTGCCGGGCGACAAGTCGATCTCGCACCGCGCGGTGCTGCTCGGCGCGATCGGCGAGGGTGAGACCGTCGTGCGAGGCTTCGGCCGCTCGGCCGACACCGAGGCGACGGTCGCGGCCGTGCGCGCACTCGGCGTCACGGTCGACGAGGTCGCGGAGGACGAGTTGCGGGTCCACGGAGTGGGGCTCCGCGGGCTGCGCGGCGGGACCGTCGACTGCGCGAACGCGGGGACGCTGATGCGCCTGCTCGCCGGGATCGCCGCCGGGCAGCCGGGCCGCTTCGAGCTGACGGGCGACGAGTCGCTCCGCTCGCGGCCGATGGAGCGGATCGCAGAGCCGCTGCGGCAGATGGGCGCCGACGTCGTGACTGCGGACGGGCACGCGCCGCTCGTGATCGACGGCTCGAGCTCGCTGCACGGGCTGACGTACGAGCTCCCGGTCGCGAGCGCACAGGTCAAGTCGGCCGTCCTGCTCGCAGGCGTCAACGCGAGCGGTCAGACGACGGTCGTCGAGCCGGCGCCGACGCGCGACCACACCGAGTTGATGCTCGAGAGCGCGGGTGTGCACGTGCGGCGCGGCCCGACCTCGATCACGGTGAGGCCGGCCGCCTCACTGCGCCTCGGCGAGGTCGACGTGCCGGGCGACTTCTCCTCGGCGGCGCCGCTGCTCGCGGCGGCGGCCCTCGTCCCGGGCAGCGACATCACGATCCACGACGTCGGCCTGAACCCGCGCCGCACCGGCCTGCTCGACGTCCTCGAGCGGATGGGCGCCCACCTCGCGGTCTTCAACCGTCGCCGCGCCGGGGGCGAGCAGGTCGGCGACGTTCAGATCCAGTACTCGGAGCTCGGCGCCGTCGAGGTCGGCGCGGACGAGGTCCCGCGTCTCGTCGACGAGCTGCCGCTCGTCGCGCTGCTCGCCTCGCACGCACGGGGCAAGAGCGTCGTTCGCGGCGCCGCCGAGCTGCGCGTCAAGGAGAGCGACCGGATCGAGGCGGTCTCGGACGGCCTGCGGGCGTGCGGCGCGCACCTCCGGTCGCGGCCGGACGGCTGGACGATCACGGGCGTCCCGGCCCGGCTCCGGGGCGGGCGGGTCGACGCACGCGGCGACCATCGAATCGCGATGCTCGGAGCGGTGGCGGGTCTCGCCTCGCGCGACGGCGTGGAGCTCCGGGGCGCCGAGGCGGTCGCTATAAGCTTCCCCGGCTTCTTCGAGCTCCTGAACTCGGTGGTGAGGCGATGATCGTCGCGATCGACGGGCCGGCCGGCGCCGGCAAGAGCACTGTGGCGCGCGCGCTCGCCGAGCGGCTCGGCTTCCGCTACCTCGACACGGGTGCGATGTACCGCGCGCTCACCTGGCTCGCGATGCAGCGCGGCCTGGACCTCGGCGGCGCCGAGGCTCTCGCCGAGCTCGCGCGCGCCGAGCCCGTCACCTTCGACGAGGAGGGTCGAGTGTGGATCGCGGGCACCGACGTGACCGCCTCGATCCGCGACACGCGCATCGACCGGATGGTCCCCGTCGTGGCGCGCCACACCCGAGTGCGCGAAGTGATGCGGGAGCGTCAGCGTCAGCTCGGACAGGAAGGCAACGTCGTGATCGAGGGGCGCGACATCGGCACCGTGGTGGCTCCGGATGCGGAGGTGAAGGTGTATCTCGTCGCCGATCGGGATGAGCGGGCGAAGCGGCGGATGTCGGACCGGCCTGGAATCGGGGCGGACGCGCTCGCCACCGACCTGAAGCTCCGTGACGAGAGCGACGCGGCGCGCATGCAGCCGGCGCACGACGCGAAGGAGATCGACACGACGAGCCTGCGCGTCGAGGACGTCGTCGAGCGGATCGAGGCGCTCGTCCGCGACCGCACCGCGGCATGAACCGGGTCGAGATCGTGTGGCCGTTCGGCCGCTACACGATGGGCTGGCTCGGCGCCCTCAGCGCCCGGCTCCGGTACTACGGCAAGGAGCGGATCCCGCGGCGTGGCGGCGTCGTCCTCGCGATGAACCACTTCTCCTGGATCGACATTCCCTGCTTCGGCGTCGCCTGCCCGCGCAGCACGTACTTCGTCGCGAAGTCGGAGGCGCACGAGATCCCGGGGCTCGGGCAGTTCATCCGCGTCTTCGGCGCGATGGCGGTCCGCCGCGGCGAGTCGGACCGCGAAGCGGTGCGCAGGATGCGCGAGATCGTCCGCGAGGGCAACGTGCTCGGGATCTTCGTCGAGGGCACGCGCCAGCGGTCGGGTGTCCCGGGCCGCGTCCAGCCGGGCGCCGCGATGGTCGCGATTCAGGAGGGCGTGCCCGTCGTCTGCGGGGCGATTCACGGCACGCAGCACTGGAGGCTCGGCAACTTCGCGCCCGCCTCCGTCGCGTGGAGCGAGCCCATCCGCTTCGACGGCTTCCCGCGCGGCGGCAAGGGCTACCGGGCCGCCTCGGAGGTGATCGAGCAGGAGATCCGCCGGCTGTGGGAGTGGCTGCGAGACCTCCACGAGGCGGGCCGGCCGAGGGACGCGGTGCCGCCGCGGGTCTCCGAGGAGCTGCGCGCGTCCGTGACGCTTCCCTGACGACCGGGTCGATGAACCGGTCCGGCGGCGCCGGCGAATCACGGGCGATGGGGGCCGTCACGGCAGACGAGTCCGCGCTCGTCGCGGCCCTGCGCGCCGGCGACGAGCGGGCCTTCATGGACCTCGTCGAGGCGTACACGCCGGGGATGCGCAGGCTCGCCCTGACCTTCGTCCGCACGCCCGCCGTCGCTGACGACGTCGTCCAGGAGGCGTGGCTCGGCGTCCTCCGGGGGCTCGACGGGTTCGAAGGGCGCTCGTCGCTCCGGACCTGGATCTACCGCATCGTCGCCAACATCGCGCGCACGCGTGCCGTCAAGGAGGCGCGCAGTGCGCCCTTCTCGTCCTTCGGGGACGAGGCGGCCGTCGACCCGGAGCGCTTCGTCGACCGCCGCTGGTCGGAGCCTCCGGAACCGTGGCGCGGCGTGCTCGACGCAGAGGCGAGGGCGCTCGTCGACCGCGCCGTCGCCGGGCTGCCCGACCAGCAGCGCCTGGTGATCCAGCTGCGGGACGTCGAGGGCTTCGGCGCAGACGAGGTCTGTAACGTCCTGGAGCTGTCGGAGACGAATCAGAGAGTCCTCCTGCACCGGGCGCGCTCGAAGGTGCGCGCTGCGCTCGAGGACTACTTTGGAGACCGCCCATGAGAAGCGCGCTCACCTGCCAGGAGCTCGTCGAGCTCGTCACCGACTATTTCGAGGGCGCGCTCCCCCGGCGCGACCGCAAGCGGTTCGAGGCGCATATCGCGGCGTGCGCGCACTGCTCCCTCTATCTCGAGCAGCTTCGGCAGACGATCGCGCTGACCGGGACGCTGCGCGAGGAGGACGTGCAGCCGGACGCGCGCCGCGCGCTGCTCGAGCAGTTCGGGAAGTGGAAGCAGGAACGCGCGTAACGCTTTCGGGGCTCCCTGGACGGTAGTGGCGCCGGCGTCCGCCGGCCCTCGACCTCGACACGGGAGACACGTACATGACAACACGAAAGCTCGCGGTGCTCGCGGCGGCGCTCGCCGCCCTCGCGGTGCCTGCCGCAGCAAGCGCATCGTCGACGGAGACGCTCTCGCAGGCGGCCGTCTTCACGCTCACCAACTCGGCCGCCGGCAACGGCGTCGCGACCTTCGCACGGAACGAGGACGGAACGCTCGTCTATACGGGAACCGTTTCGTCCGGCGGGCTCGGAACGGGGGCGAACCTCGGCTCGCAGGGCGCGATCGCGCTCGACCCCGACGGGCACACCCTCTTCGCGGTCAACGCGGGCAGCGACTCGATCTCCGAGTTCGCAGTCACGAACAGCGGCGTCTCGCTCGTGACGACCTTCGCGTCGAACGGGGCGCTGCCGATCAGCCTGACGCTGCACGGGCGCCTCCTCTACGTGCTCAACGCCGGCTCGAAGTCGATCAGCGGATTCAGGGTCGACGCCGGCGCCGTGACGCCGATCGCGGGCTCGACGCAGCCGCTGCTCGGCACGAACCCGGCTGAGGTCGCCTTCTCGCCGCGAGGCACCCAGCTCGTCGTCACCGAGAAGAGCTCGAACACGCTCGACACCTACGCAGTCGACGGGGCGGGCCGCGCCGGAGCGCCCGTCTCGAGCCCGTCGGCGGGCGGGACGCCGTTCGGCTTCGCGTTCGACCAGCGCGGCCGCGCCTTCGTCTCGGAGGCGGCGGGCTCGGCGTCCTCCTACACGGTGGACGACTCGGGCGCCGGCGTGATCAGCGGCGCCGTGGCCACGAACCAGGGCGCGCCGTGCTGGCTCGTCGTGACGCGGAACGGCCGCTTCGCCTACACGGCGAACGCGGGCGGCAGCTCGATCTCGGGCTTCGCGATCGCGCCCGACGGCTCGCTCGCGCTTCTCGACCCCTCGGGCGCGACGGCGTCGCTTCCCGCCGGCAGCCATCCGCTCGACGAGGCGGTGAGCGGCAACGGCCGCTTCCTCTACGTGCTCGCGGACGGCCGGCACACGATCGCCGGCTACCGGATCGGCGAGGACGGCTCGCTCAGCCCGCTCGGCGAGGTCGGCGCCCTGCCGGCAGGCGCGCTCGGCCTGGCTTCGTCGTAGAGCCCGCGCACGGTGTCTGGCACCGCGTCTTCGCGGTGTCAGACACCATAGGCTCGATGTCCGGACAGGAGCTCATCGGCACCGTCGCGATCGTCGGCTTCCCGAACGTCGGCAAGTCGACGCTCGTCAACCGGCTGACCGGCACGCGCGCCGCGGTCGTCCACGAGTTGCCCGGGGTGACGCGCGACCGCAAGGAGCTCGTGTGCGAATGGCGCGACAGACGCTTCCGCCTGATCGACACCGGCGGCGTCGACATCGCCGACGCCGATCCGGTCACGCGCTCGATCGCCGACCAGGCGCGCGAGGCGGTCGCGGAAGCGGACCTGGTGCTGCTCGTCGTCGACGCGCAGATCGGGATCACCCCCGGCGACGAGGAGGTGGCGCAGATCCTGCGCGAGTCGCACAAGCCGGTGCTCGTGATCGCGAACAAGATCGACGATCCGCGCCAGGAGTCGCTCGCCCTCGAGCTGCACCGGCTCGGGCTCGGCGACCCGATCCCGATCTCCGGCCTGCACGGGCACGGCACGGGCGACCTGCTCGACGAGATCCTCGACCGCCTCGAGGCGCACGGCAGGCGGGGCGGGCCCGAGCTGCCGGAAGACGCGATCCGCGTCGCGATCCTCGGCCGGCCGAACGTCGGCAAGTCGAGCCTCCTCAACAAGCTGGTCGGGCGCGAGCGCGTCATCGTCTCGGAGATTCCCGGCACGACGCGCGACTCGATCGACACGGTGCTCGAGCGCGGCGACCGGACGTTCGTGCTCGTCGACACGGCGGGCCTGCGCCGGAAGCGACGTCACCGCCAGGGCATCGAGTACTACTCCGAGCTCCGTGCGCTCGAAGCGGCCGAGCGCGCCGACGTGGCGCTCGTGCTGGTCGACGCGTCGGAAGGCGTCGTCGACCAGGATCTCGCCGTCGCGGACATCGCGCGGAAGGCCGGCTGCGCGACGCTCGTCGTGCTCTCGAAATGGGACGTGAGCCAGGTCGCGATCGAGGACGTTCGCGGCCGGTTGCGCCGCCGCCTGCGCCAGCGGCCGGCCTTCATCGCCGTCTCGGCGAAGAGCGGCCGGGGTCTCGAGCGCCTGCTCGACTCCGTCGTGGAGCTCTTCGACCGCTACCGGACGCGCGTCCCCACCCCGGAGCTGAACCGCGCGCTCGAAGACCTTCGCGAGCGCCGCCAGCCGCCGTCGCGCAACGGCCGCCGCCTGAACCTGCTCTACGCGGCGCAGATCCACGTTCGCCCGCCGCGCTTTCGCATCTTCGTCAACGACCCGGGTCTCGTGACGCGCGACTACGGGTACTGGGTCGAGAACGAGCTGCGCGAGCGCTTCGGCCTCGACGGCGTGCCCGTGTCGATCGACTTCGTGCGGCGGACGTGAGGTTCCTCGTCGCCGGCGCGGGCTCGTGGGGGACGGCGTTCGCGCACGTCCTCCTCGAGCGCGACCACGACGTCGTGCTCGGCTGCCATACCGACGAGCAGGCACGGGCGATCGCGGAGACGGGACGAAACCCGCGCTACCTGCCGCAGGTCGACCTGGGCCGTGCCCGGCCCGTGACGCTCGACGCGGCGCCCGCAGACGTCGACGTCGTCGTCGTGGCGGTGCCGAGCACCGCGTTCGCGGAGGTCGTCGCCGCCCTCCCCGGCGAGGCGCCGGTGCTGAGCCTGACGAAGGGCCTCGACCCGGCGACCGGGGAACGCCTCTCGACGAGGGTGCGAGATCGGCCCGTCGCCGTCCTCTCAGGGCCGAACATGGCGGAGGAGATCGCGGTCGGGATGCCGACCGCCGCCGTGATCGCGAGCGAGGACGGCTATCTCGCCGGCCGGCTCCAGCACGCGATCAACTCGGGCGTCTTCCGTGCGTACGTGAACCAGGACGTCGTCGGCGTCGAGCTCTGCGCCGCCGCGAAGAACGTGATCGCCCTCGCCGCCGGCGGAGTCGACGGCCTCGCGCTCGGCGACAACTCGAAGGCCGCGCTGATCACACGCGGCCTCGCGGAGATGGCGCGCCTGGGAGAGGCGGCGGGCGCGCGGCCGGAGACGTTCGCCGGTCTCGCCGGCATGGGCGACCTGATCGTCACCTGCTGGAGCAGGCACGGCCGGAACCGGCACGCGGGCGAGCTGATCGCGCAGGGCCGCTCGCCCGAGGCGGCCGTGGCGGAGATCGGGCAGACGGTCGAGGGCCTGACGACGGCGCCCATCCTTCGTGACCTTTCACACCGCCTCGACGTGGAATTGCCGATCACGGAAAGTGTCTGCGCGGTACTCTCGGGCCAGAGCCTCACCGTCCTGATCTCGAGGCTGATGGGGCGCCAGCCGACGGAGGAGTGAGATGGCCCGGTTGATCCCGGTAGCGGCGGTGGCGGCGGCGGTCGCGATCGTGACCGCCGGCTGCGGCAGCGCCGGGGCAAGCGGTCCCGGGTCGGCGGACGGCGCCGCGTCGGTCGTGCCGGCGAACGCCGTCGCGTTCGTGGCGGCGAGCACCGACCTCACGTCGCCGCAGTGGCACGCGGTCACCGGTCTCTTCCTCGACCGCCTCCAGGCGAAGGACGGCCTCAGCTGGGCGAACGACGTCAGGCCTGCGCTCGGCGGCGAGGTCGACGTCGCCGTCCTGTCGGGCAAGCAGGTCGTCGCCTTCACGCAGCCGGACGACACCGCGAAGCTCGCGGCACTCGCCGCGAGATACGACCTGCAGACGAGGGCGATCGGCGACTGGACGGCGGTCGCGAAGACGGCCGCCGCCCTCGACGCCGTCGCAAGCGCAACCTCGCACCTCGCCGACGGCAAGCCGTTCGTCGACGCGATGGGCCGGCTGCCGGTCGGCGCGCTCGTCCGCGCGTATGCGGACGGCTCCGCAGCTTCGCCGGGGGCGACCGGCTTCGAGTGGGTCGCCGCGTCGCTCGCCGCCACCGCCGACGGGCTGAAGCTCGAAGGCTTCGCGCACCCGGCCGCCGGTACCTCGCCGCCGACCGCTCCGTATGAGCCGGCGCTCGTCGACCGCATCCCCTCGGGCACCCTCGCCGCGCTCGACTTCCGCGCCGGCGGCGACGGGCTCTCCCTGCTGCAGAAGCTCCTCGGGTCGGGCTCTCCCTTGCCGAAGCACCTCGACACGCTGCTCGGCGGCGAGACGGCGCTCTACGTCCGGGCCGGCCTGCCGATCCCCGAGGTGACGCTCGTCACGGAGCCGGCCGACGCCGCGGCCGCCTCGCAGGCGCTCGACGGCCTGCTCGGCGCGCTCCCGAAGAGCGGCCTCCTCTCGGGGCTCGAGGTGCACCGCGCCGTGGTCGGCGGCCGGCTCGTCGTCTCGACCGCGCAGCAGGGGATCGACGAGTACCGCTCGAGCGGCTCGAAGCTCTCCTCCGATCCGTCCTTCCTCGAGTCGAAGCAGCAGTCGGGGATGCCGGCGGAGGTCTCCGGCTTCCTCTACGCGAACGTGAAGGACGCATTGCCGCTGCTGCAGCTCGCGGGCGTGAAGCTGCCGCCCGGGCTGCCGCAGCTCAGCACGTTCGCGGCCTACGGCGGCACGGACGGGGGCGACCTGACCGTCACCGCCTTCCTCGGCGTCGGCTAGCCTGCGGCCCATGCCGGCGCGCAGCTACACCTTCACGTCCGAGTCCGTCACCGAGGGGCACCCGGACAAGATCGCCGACCAGATCTCGGACTCCGTCCTCGACGCAGTCCTGAGCAAGGATCCGCAGGCGCGCGTCGCCTGCGAGACGTTCATCACCACCGGCTTCGTCGTCGTCGGCGGCGAGATGTCGACCGAGGCGTACGTCGACATTCCGCGCATCGTGCGCGAGCGCGTCCGCGAGATCGGCTACACGCGTGCGAAGTACGGCTTCGACGCCGAGACCTGCGGCGTGCTCGTCTCGGTCGACGAGCAGTCGCCCGACATCGCGCAGGGCGTCGATGCATCGTTCGAAGCGCAGCGCGGCGACGACGACCCGCTCGACCGCGTCGGCGCGGGCGACCAGGGGATGATGTTCGGCTACGCGTCAAACGAGACGGAGGAGCTGATGCCGCTGCCGATCATGCTCGCGCACCGGCTCGCACGCCGCCTCGCCGCAGTCCGCAAGGCGGAGGAGCTCCTCTACCTGCGGCCGGACGGCAAGACGCAGGTGACGGTGCGCTACGAGGAGGACGAGCACGGCCGCCGGCGGCCGGTCGAGATCGAGCGGATCGTCATCTCGACGCAGCACCGCGAGGGGATCGACATCGAGACCTTGATGAAGCCCGATCTCGTCGCGCACGTGCTCGAGCCGATCCTCCCGAAGGATCTCTACGACCCGAAGCGGCTCGAGGCGAAGGACTTCTTCTACTGCAACCCGACCGGCAAGTTCGTGATCGGCGGCCCGATGGGC
>OEMB01000129.1_pt1 | contig 9670 bp, 6 predicted proteins | sample 1503471 | NCBI WGS metagenome assembly OEMB01 (sample SAMEA104379601, study PRJEB20068) | metagenome | biome: 1000743; feature: 77; material: 1998 | place: USA | collected 2012 | depth 2.5 m
TCGCGCTCGTCCAGCCGAAGCGAAAGGGGCGCACCTGGGTGCTCTCGGCGCAGGTGCAGTCGTACGGGATCGCGCTCACCGTCACCTTCCTCGCGCTGCTCCTCGCGGCCGGCGCCGCAGCCGCCGAGCAGGAGGAGGGGACGCTCGGCCGCCTGCGCCGCGGGCTCGCGTCGCCCGGCCGGCTCGTCTCGTCGAAGGTGGCGCTCGCCGCGGTCGTCGGTCTCGGGCTCGGAGCGGCGATCGCGGTCGTGTTCGGGATCGTCGCCGAGGCCGGCGGCGTCAGCGGCGGCGAGCCGTGGGCGAGGCTGCCGCTCCTCTTCGCCGGCGTCGCGCTGGCGGCGGCGGCCGTCGGCGCGGCCGGCACGCTGCTCGGGGCGCTCGCGCGCGAGCCGCGCACGGCCTCGCTGCTCGCGGTGCTCGTGGTGCTGCCGGTCGTCTTCCTCGGCCTCGTGCCGCGCGGGGCGCTCGCCGCGGCCTGGTGGGTGAGCGAGCTCCTGCCCTTCTCGCACGCCGTCCGCTTCATCGGAGCCGCGCTCTACGACACGAGCCCCTGGCGGGCGGTCGGGGAGCAGGCACTCTGGCTCGCGGGCCTCGGCGCCGTCTTCTGGATGCTGGCGCGCCGGGGCATGCGTACTCTTTCCGGATGAGCTCGTACCCGGACGTGCGACTCCGCCGGTTCCGCCGCACCGGGCCGCTGCGGGCGCTCGTGCGCGAGACTCGCCTCTCGCTCGACCAGTTCGTGATGCCGCTCTTCGTGGCGCCGCAGGGGCTCCGGAACGAGGCGCTGCCGGGCATGTCGCGCTGGAGCGTCGACGGTGTCCTGCGCGAGGTCGAGGAGCTCGTCCGGGCGGGCGTGCAGGCCGTGATCCTGTTCGGGGTCCCCGAGGAGAAGGACGAGCAGGCGACGGGCGCGTGGGAGGACGATGGGATCGTGCAGCGCGCGCTGCGAGCGCTCCGCCCGCGCTTTCCGGAGCTCGTGCTGATGACCGACGTGTGCCTCTGCGAGTACACCTCGCACGGCCACTGCGGCGTCGTCGTCGACGGCGAGATCGCGAACGACGAGAGCCTCGAGGTGCTGGCGCGCACCGCGGTGTCGCATGTCGAGGCCGGCGCCGACGTCGTCTGCCCGAGCGACATGATGGACGGACGCGTCGGCGCGATCCGCGCCGCCCTCGACGACGGGGGCTTCGAGTCGACGCCGATCGTCGCCTATTCCGCGAAGTACGCGTCCGCGTTCTACGGCCCGTTCCGCGACGCGGCCGACTCGGCGCCGTCCTTCGGTGACCGGCGCGGCTACCAGATGGACCCCGCGAACGTTCGGGAGGCCCTGCGCGAGTGCGAGCTCGACCTCGACGAGGGCGCCGACGCGCTGATCATCAAGCCCGCCCTGCCGTACCTCGACGTGATCCGCGCCGTGCGGGAGACGTTCGACGTGCCGGTTGCGGCGTACAACGTCTCGGGCGAGTACGCGATGGTGAAGGCCGCCGCCCAGAGCGGCTGGCTGGACGAGCGCCAGGCGGCGCTCGAGTCGCTGACCGCAATCAAGCGGGCCGGCGCCGACCTGATCCTCTCGTACTGGACGAAGGATCTCGCGCAGTGGCTCTGACGACGCGCTCGGATCTCTACCGGCGCGCGCTCGAGCTGATTCCAGGCGGCGTCAACTCGCCGGTTCGCGCCATGAAGGCCGTCGGCCTCGACGAGCCGTTCTTCGTCGAGCGAGGCGAGGGCGCGTATCTCGTCGACGTCGAGGGCCGCCGCTATCTCGACTGGGTCATGTCGTGGGGCCCGCTGCTCTTCGGGCACGCCGACGAGGACACCGTCGAGGCCGTGCGCGAGGCGGCGCTGCACGGGACGAGCTTCGGCGCGCCGACGGAGCGCGAGGTCGAGCTCGCCGCGGAGATCGTCGACGCGGTGCCGTCCGTCGAGAAGGTCCGGCTCGTCTCGTCCGGGACGGAAGCGGTGATGAGCGCACTGCGCCTCGCGCGCGGCTTCACGAAGCGCGACCGGGTGATCAAGTTCGCCGGGTGCTATCACGGTCACGTCGACGCGCTGCTCGCGAGCGCGGGGTCGGCGCTCGCCACGCTCGCGATCCCGTCCACCCCCGGCGTGCCGAGCGGCACCGCGGCGGACACGATCGTCTGCACCTACAACGACGTCGAGGAGGCCGCGGACGCGGTGATGCGCTACGGCGAGGGGCTCGCCGCGATCATCGTCGAGCCGGTGGCCGGGAACATGGGCGTGGTGCCGCCCGACGCGGGCTTCCTCGAGGCGTTGCGCGGCCTCTGCGACGCCTGCGGCGCGTTGCTCGTCTTCGACGAGGTGATCACGGGGTTCCGCGTCGCGCGCGGCGGCGCGCAGGAGCTGTTCGGCGTCCTGCCGGATCTGACCGTCCTCGGGAAGATCGTCGGAGGCGGGCTGCCGCTCGCCGCCTTCGGCGGGCGCGCGGCCGTGATGGACGCGCTCGCGCCGAGCGGCCCGGTCTACCAGGCGGGGACGCTGTCCGGGAATCCGCTCGCGACCGCAGCGGGTCTCGCCGTGCTTCGCCGCCTCAGGGATCCTGCGGTGTACGACGAGCTCGAGCGGAAGGGCGCCCGGCTCGAGCAGGGGCTCGCGTCGGCCGGCCGCGTGCAGCGGGTCGGCGCGATGCTGACGCTCTTCATGGCCGATCGCGTCGTGCGCACCTTCGAGGACGCGCAGGCGAGCGACACGGAGCGCTACGGCGCTCTCTTCCGTCACCTGCTCGATCGCGGCATCTACGTCGCGCCGTCGCAGTTCGAGGCGATGTTCGTCTCGCTCGCGCATTCCGACGGCGACGTCGACCGCACCGTGGAGGCGGTCGGTGAGCTCAGCCGGGACGATTGACGTCTGGGAGACGATCGCCCGTGAGGCCGCGGCCGAGTCGTCGCTCTGGCGCGACGCGCTGAAGCCGGATGACGAGCGCCGTGACGAGGCGGTGTTCTCGCCGCTCGCAGAGGAGCGCTTCGCGCTCGGGCTCGAGACGATCTACGAGGGCTACCTCGTCCATTACGGGAAGCCGCGCGTCTTCGCACCGCCCGACCCCGACACGGCGTTGCTGCTCGGCGACTATCTCTACGCACACGGTCTCGTCCGCATCGCCTCGTTCGGCGACGTCGACGCGGTGGGCGACCTCTCGGAGCTGATCTCCCTCTGCAGTCAGCTCCGGGCCGAGAACGCAGCCGGCGACGGGCCGCTCTGGGCCGCCACCGCCGCGCTGCTCGGCGCCGGCCGCCGGCTGGACGAGCCGCGGGCGGCGCTGCGGCTGCACGGTGACGCTTCGCAGCTCGACGCCGCCGCGCGCGCGGCGGCGGGTGCGGATCCGGTGGAGCGGGCGCTCGCCGCGCATCTGAGCCGTTTCGGAGCACGTTGACGGGCGCAGTCCGGGAGGAGCGGAAGGTGCTCACCGCGCTCTTCGCGGACGTGGTCGGCTCGACCGCGCTCGGCGAGCGGCTCGACGCCGAGGACGTGAAGCTCGTCGTCGGCGAGGCGGTGGCGCGCATCGTCGGCGAGGTCGAGGCGCTCGGCGGGCATGTCAAGGATCTCGCGGGCGACGGCGTGCTCGCGTTCTTCGGCGCGCCGACGACTCGTGAGGACGACGCGGAGCGTGCGGTGCACGCGGCGCTCCGGATCGTCGCCGAGCTCGACGACTACGGCCGTGAGGTGAGGCGCGGCTGGGGGATCGAAGGCTTCGGCGTCCGCGTCGGGGCCGCGACGGGCTCGGTCGTCGTCGGCGAGGTCGGTACGGGGCAGCGCGTCGAGTACGCGGCATTCGGCGACACCGTCAATCTCGCGGCGCGCCTCCAGGCGGCGGCGCACCCGGGCTCGGTGCTCGTCGATGCCGCGACCCACCGCGCGCTCGAGCGGCTCTTCGCCTGGGGTGCGCCCCTCGAGCTCGAGCTGAAGGGGAAGGCCGAGCCGGTGAGGGCGTGGCCCGTCGCCGGGCTGCAGGCCGGGCCGCGCCGCCAGCGCGGCGTGCCGGGCGTCGAGGCTCATCTCGTCGGGCGCGCCCGCGAGCTCGGCACGGCGCGAGAGACGCTCGACGCGCTCCGGGCCGGACGCGGCGGCGTCCTCTTCGTGAGCGGCGATCCCGGCATCGGCAAGTCGCGCCTCGTCTCCGAGCTGCGCGCCGGCGCGGAGGACGCCGGCGTGCGCTGGCTCGAGGGGCGGTGCGTCTCGTACGGGGAGTCGCTCCCGTACTGGCCCTTCCGCGACCTGCTGCGGGCCGAGTGGATCGGCGCAGGAGCCGACGAGGCGGAGCTGCGCGTCCGCGTCGGCCTGCGGCGCCGGCTCGAGCAGCTCTTCGGAGACCGGGCCGACGAGCTCTATCCGTATCTCGGCGCGCTGCTCGATCTCGCGCTCGAGCGCGATGCCGAGGAGCGCACCGCGCAGCTCTCGCCGGAGGCGTTGCAGTGGCGGACGTTCGAGGTCGTCGGCCAGCTGATCGCCAGGCTGGCGGAGGAGTCGCCGCTCGCGATCGGCGTCGAGGACCTGCACTGGGCCGACTCGACGTCGGTGCTGCTGCTCGAGCAGCTGCTCGCTCTCGCCGAGGAGTCGCCGGTGCTCTTCGTGATCACGCTTCGGCCGGAGCGCGACCACGCCGCATGGGGGCTCCGCGAGCACGCGGCGCGCGAGTTCCCGCACCTCCTGCAGGGGATCGAGCTCGGCCCGCTCGGCGACGCGGACGGCGAGCTGCTCGCCGCGCTCGTCGGGGCGCGCACGCTGCCCGCCGAGGTGGAGCGCCGCGTGCTGCAGACGGCGGAGGGGAACCCGTTCTTCCTCGAGGAGCTCGTCCGCTCGCTGATCGACGCCGGCGCGCTCGTGCGCGAGGAGGACGGCTGGCGCTTCGACCACGCCGCGGAGATCGAGGTCCCCCAGACGGTCGAGAAGGTGATTCTCGCCCGCCTCGACCGGCTCTCACCCTCGTCGCACGACGTCGTGACGGCCGCCTCGGCCCTCGGCCGCCGCTTCGCACTCCCTCTGCTCGAGGGCGTGCTCGAGCGCGAGATCGGCGAGGAGCTGCACGAGCTGCAGCGGCTCGGCCTCATTCAGCAGAGCAGGCGCTGGCCTCAGCCGGAGTACCGCTTCAGGCACGCGCTGATCCAGGAGACCGCCTACAGGACACTGCTCGGACCGGCGCGCGCCGAGCTGCACCGGCGGGCGGCCGAATGGCTCGAGGAGCGGTACGCCGGCCGCGAGACGGAGGTGCTCGGGCTGCTCGCGCACCACTGGCTCGCGGCCGCGAACGAGGAGAAGGCGACGGACTACCTGCTGCGGGCGGGCGACAAGGCCCGGCAGGAGTACGCGCTGGACGAGGCGATCGAGCATTACCGAGCACTGCTGCCGCTGCTCGAGCGGCGAGGCGAGCGGCAGGCGATCGCGCTCGTGCTCTTCAAGCTCGCGCTCGCGCTGCACACCTCGCTCCGGTTCGCGGAGGCGAACGCGGCGTACCGGCAGGCGTTCGACCACTGGGCGCCCGCTGCGCCCGTCGGGGCGCCGGCGGCGAGGCTCCGCGTCGCGACGAGCTTCCTCCCGAACGACGCCGACCCGAAATCCGCGATCGCCTGGCCGAACATCCAGCTGTGCATGCAGCTCTTCGGCCGCCTCGTCGAGGCCTGGCCCGAGCGGACGATCGTGCCGTCGCTCGCCGAGCGGTGGGAGATCTCGGACGACGGCCTTCGCTACGTCTTCCACCTGCGCGAGGGGCTCACGTGGTCGGACGGCCGCCCGCTGACCGCCGGCGACGTCGAGTTCGGGATCAAGCGGGTGCTCGACCCCCAGAGCCCGGGCTCGTCGGTCGCGATCTACTTCGTGCTCGAGAACGGGCAGGACTACTACCTCGGAGCGACGAGCGACGCCGAGTCGATCGGCGTGCGAGCCCTCGACGACCGGACCGTCGAGTTCCGCCTCGTCGCCCCGGCGCCGTACTTCATGAACGTCATGAACCGGCCCGACGCGGGCCCGCAGCCGCGGCACGCCGTCGAGCGCCACGGTGACCGGTGGACGGATCCGTCGGTGCAGGTGGTGAGCGGCGCATTCGCGGTGTCGGATCGCACGGAGGACGCCGTCGTGCTGCGCCGCCGCGAAGGCGACGCCGGCGTGCACAGCGGCAACGTCGCGGAGGTGGAGCTTCGCCACGCCGCGATCGCCGACGCCGTCCCGGGCTACGAGCGCGGCGAGACGGACCTGATCCTCGCGCGCTACACGCCGAGGCTCGCCGACCTGATGCCGGGCGGCGTGCCGTCGGACGCCTTGCTCGGCCCCGCGACATGGTCGGCGTACATCCGCTTCGACCACACGCACCCGGCTTCGGGCAACGTCGACCTGCGCCGCGCGCTCGCTTACGCGATCGACCGCGAGGCACTCGCGTCGGCCTGCCCGGCGAACCTCGTCGTCGCCACGGGCGGGGTCGTCCCGCCCGCCCTCCAGGGCCACACGCCCGACATCGCGCTCCGCTACGAGCCCGAGCTCGCGCTCGACCACCTCGCCCGGTCGGGCTTCGACGGCGAGCTCGAGCTCGCCGGGATGATGGGCTGGGAGTCGATCCTCGCCACGGTCGCCACGAGCTGGCGGGAAGTGTTCGGCGAGCGGATCTCGGTGCGCTCGTGGTCGTGGCGCGAGGACGAGGCGCTGCACCTCGGCGGTCGCATCGACGCGGCCAACGTCCGCGTCACGGGCTGGCTCCCCGGCTACGCCGATCCCGAGTACTTCCTGCGGTTGCTCTTCCAGTCGACGAGCCGCACGAACGAGGGCGGCTTCGCCGATCCGGCCTTCGACGTCCTGATCGAGCGGGCGCGCCAGGAACGGAGCGACCGCGGCCGCCTGGAGCGCTTCCACGAGGCGGACCGCTACGCGGTCGCGGACCGGGTCGCGGTGATCCCGCTCGTCTACGGACGGAGCGCGGCGTTCGTCCAGCCCTACGTCGACGGCTGGTGGGAGTTCGGCAAGAGCTCCGCCTCGTTCGCCGACCTGACGGTGGAGCCGGTTCGGTAGGCTCCCGTCCGGATGCTCACGGTCCTCGCCGCCACCGCCGCCGAAGAGGGAAAGAAGACCATCCTCGTGATGCTCGTGACCGGGCTCGTGTTCCTCTCGGTGATCGCGGTCGGCGAGGTCGCGCACTGGCTGCGCCACCGGCGTTAACGTGGCCCTCCAGGATCTGCGGGAGTGGATCTCGCTGCTCGAGCGCGAGGGGGAGCTCGTCCGCGTCGCGGCCGAGGTCGACCCCGACCTCGAGATCACGGAGATCGTCGACCGGACGGTGAAGGCCGGCGGCCCCGCGCTGCTCTTCGAGCGGCCGAAAGGCGCGAGCCATCCGCTGCTCATCAACCAGTTCGGGACGGAGCGTCGCATGTGCCTCGCCTTCGGCGTCGAGCGGCTCGACGACGTCGGCCGCAAGGTCGGCGAGGTGCTCGAGATGCAGCCGCCGGCCGGCCTGATGGACAAGGTTCGCGGCCTGCAGAAGCTGAAGTCGATCGCCGACTCGCGGCCGCAGACGGTGCGGCGCGGCCCCGTGCACGAGGTCGTGCTTCAGGGCGACGACGTCGATCTCTCGCTGCTGCCCGTGCAGCGCTGCTGGCCGGGCGACCCGGCGCCTTTCGTGACGCTGCCCGCGGTGATCACGCGCGACCCGCGTGACGGCGGCCGGAACGTCGGCATGTACCGGCTGCAGGTGATCGACCGGCGCACGACGTTCATGCATTGGCAGATCCACAAGGACGGTCGTGCCGACTGGCTCGCGACCGACGGCCGCATCCCGGTTGCCGTCGCGCTCGGTCTCGACCCGATCACCGCGTACTCGGCGAGCGCGCCGCTGCCGAAGCACATCGACGAGTTCATGCTCGCGGGATTCCTGCGCGGCTCACCGGTCGAGCTCGTGAAGGGCGTCACCGTCGACCTCGAGGTGCCCGCGCACGCCGAGATCGTGCTCGAGGGCTACATCGAGAAGGACGAGCTCGGCGACGAGGGGCCGTTCGGCGACCACACGGGCTACTACACGGCTGCGGAGCCGTTCCCGGTCTTCCACGTCACCGCGATGACGATGCGCCGCGACGCGATCTATCCGTCGATCGTCGTCGGGAAGCCGCCGCAGGAGGACGCGTGGCTCGGCAAGGCGACCGAGCGCATCTTCCTGCCGGCGATCCGCGCGACGGTGCCGGAAATCGTCGACTACGACCTGCCGGTCGCCGCGGCATTCCACAACTGCTGCATCGTCTCGATCCGCAAGGCGTTCCCCGGCCACGCGCACAAGGTGATGCACGCGATCTGGGGCCTCGGGATGCTGTCGCTCACGAAGTGCGTGATCGTCGTCGACGAGCACGTCGACGTTCACGACTACGAGCAGGTTCTCTTCTACGCCGGCGCGAACGTCGATCCCGCCCGCGACGTCGTGCTCGCCGAGGGTCCGCTCGACCATCTCGACCATGCGCCGGTGCGCCAGTTCGTGGGCGGCAAGCTCGGCATCGACGCGACGGCGAAGCTCCCGGAGGAGGGGGCGCGGCCGTGGCCGGAGGAGATCGAGATGAGCGCCGAGATCCGCGAGCTCGTCGACCGGCGCTGGGCCGAGTACGGGATCGCGCCGGTTCCGGGAGCAGGGAACGGCGGAGTCGGTCAGACTTCGCGCTCGTTGCGCCAACTGCTACGACGTTGACGCCCGGGAGGGCGACCGGATTGAATCCAGACGAGATGGCCGAACCTCACGAGCCGCAGCCACAGCCGACGGTGTGGCCGGTCGGTTTCGCGATCGGCGTCGCAGTTCTCCTCGTCGGCCTGATCATCAACCCGCTCTGGATCTCGACGATCGGCGGCGCGATCGCGGTCGTCTTCGGCTTCCTCTGGGCCCGCGAGGCGACCGGTGAGCTGCGCGGCCGGACGATCACCGTGCAGGCGGAGCGGCGGGAGACGCCCGGGGCGGGCGCCGGCGAGGTCGGCCCGCCCGCACAGGCCGGCGGCGCGGCGATGCCGCATCTCGCGCCCGGCGAGCGGTTCCCGCGCAGCAGGTTCCTCGAAGGCGCGACGCTCGGCCTCGGCGGCCTGATCGGCGGCCTGATCACGGTGCCGGTCGCCGGCTTCGCAGTCCTGCCGGGGTTCCTCGGGCAGAAGCGTCACGAGGTCGACCTCGGGCCCGTCCAGGACTTCACGGAGGGGCAGTGGTACATCGTCACGTTCATGACCGACCCGAGCGAGGGCGAGGTGTCGCGCCGGACGGCGTTCATCCGCAACAACGGACAGCTGGCGGTCGGCGGCAAGCAGGTGCCGAGCTTCACGGTCATCTCCAACCGGTGCGCCCATCTCGGCTGCCCGGTGCAGGCGAACGGCCCGAGCGGCAAGATCCTCGGGCTGAAGACCGTCGTCGAGAAGACGGGCAACGGGAAGATCACGCTCAATCCGGCGCTCCCCGCCGGCTTCGGCTGCCCGTGCCACGGTGGTCAGTACGACACCGAAGGCAACCGCACCGCGGGCCCGCCCGTGCGCGCGCTCGACCGCTACGCGTTCGAGGTCAAGAACGGGCACATCATCCTGCTCAGCACGTTCTCGGTGGCGCGCGTCGAGGGCACGGGGGCGCAGGCGAAGATCCACAAGTACAAGGAGGTCGGCCCGGGCGAGCACATCGACGGCGTCGAGCAGATCCTCTACCCGATCAACCCGCCGCACCACT